>CEWC01002017.1_pt1 | contig 12279 bp, 8 predicted proteins | sample 530331 | NCBI WGS metagenome assembly CEWC01 (sample SAMEA2619935, study PRJEB7988) | marine metagenome | isolation source: saline water (ENVO:00002010), including
GAACGTGGCATTGCCAGCAAACGTCGAAGTGCTGTCGAACGTTGCAACGCCCGTGACGTCCAGCGTCCCTGGAACATCGACATTGCTGGTGAACTCAACGTCGGTGCCGTTAGAGGCCGTTTGCAGCAGTTGACGGGCGCTGCCGTTTGCAAGCTTGCTGACTGCAATCTCTGCAGATGCACTGATGTCACCATCCACAATGGTGGTGTTAGCGATCATTGCGCTGGTAACTGTTCCCGTATCACCAGTCGTTACAACATTGCCTGTGACATCAGGGAACGTGATTGTCCGGTCAGCCGTTGGGTTTGTAACTGTGATTGTGGTCTCGTTTGCATCATCTGCAGAGCCCTCAAACGCCAGCACAGCGTTCTGGCCCAGCAGCACTGTTCCAGTAAACGTTGGGCTAGCAGCGCTAATCTTTTCGGTGTCTAGTTCTTGCAGCGCTGCCTGTACGTCAGTTGCTGCAATGTTTCCAGCAGCGGTAAAACTAATGTTCGCAGCTGTCTGACCCGCAATAGCATTACTGACGTCAATAAGAACAAAATCTGCGCCTGCCCCAGTAGACAGAAGCATGTCGGGTGGAGCTAGCGAAACTGACGGCGCAGCTCCTGAACCTGTGCCGCTGGCACTAACAACCACGTAGTAGTTCTGGTTGGTTGAAGCAGGTGCTGGCAAGGCCTGTCCGCTTGTGAATCCAGCAGCACTACCTTCGCTAGTAACGCTGTCTAATGTGTTGCTACTTGCGTCATAAGTTCCTGCTAACACAAGGTTGCCGCTAATAACCGTAATCGGCAAAAAGCTCGACCCAGTGAATACGTACAGATCTTCATTAAGCTCGTCAAAGAAGAACTGTCCCTTAAAATCTGCTGTCGGGAAAGTCACCACATTGTTTGTGGCCCCAGCCCCACCGAACTTAGTAATCGACGAATCAGCTAACTTTTCGCCTGTAATTGCATCGCTAGCAATACGGTCTGACGGGATCGTGCCGCTTGTAATTTTGCTTGCCGGAATATCTGGAATGTCATCAGCCGCAAGAGTCGTGCCACTTGACGCATGACCTTGGCCGTCAATCGTGACCTTAGTGAAGGTGCCAGCTGTTGCTGAGTTTGTGTGATTGAGATTGCCGCTCCCGTCAACTTCGAGCCCAGTGCCAGGAATGACAGCACCTTTGGCAGAGCTTGTCGCCGCAGGCAAGTCGCTAGCCGCAAGCGCACGGCCACCAGTTATCTGACCTTTAGCGTTGTAAACGACGACATGGTGCGTCGTAGTAGACGCGGTGACATCGTTGTCGATTTCAATGGTGTCCCCGTCCATGCGGAGCCCTTCACCATTAACAATCACAGCACCCTTGGCGCTATCGGTTGCCTTCGGCAAATCACTTCCGACAATCTGCCTAAGGGCAACTGCGCCAGCCTGACCGGTCGGGCCAGCTAAGAACTGTTTTGCATCAGTCGAGTTATCGACAGTAGCCGTGATTGTGACGGCACCGCTTGTCGTTGTGGCAGTAATGTTGACAACGCCGGTATCACTTCCAGCAACAGAAGAAATGGAAGTGCTAGCAGCAAGGTCTACCCAGGCGCTGCCGCTCCAGATGTAGAGCTTGTTATCCGTAGTGTCTAGGGCAAGCTTGCCCGTAAACTCTGCGGTCGAGCGGTTTGTCGATCCGGTGTAGACCTGCAGAACCGAGTTATCGGCCATTAGTGCCGCCGTAACTTGGTCGTCAGCAATCTTGGCAGTCGTGATTGCATCATCAGCAATGCCATCCGCAGGAATCCTGTTGGCGTCTGAGCCGAACAGAAGCTTTGCGCCGGGGATTTTGTCGTCAGCAATCGTGGTGACGCCGTTTTCGATCAAATCTTTGATCGTCAGCTTTTTCGTTTCGCCCGAGTGGACTACGGCTAGCAGGTCTGCTGCAACTACGTCAGAGCCAGTAAGCGCATTAAGCTCACTAATTTTAAGGTCAGCCATGGGCGACTAGCTCCGGATTAAACGTCCTGCTGTAACAGCAGTTTAGCGCTGCCATCTTGATCCAAGCGTATGTCACCAGAGTCCTCTTGCAAGAGAGTATCAGCAGACTCCGTGCGCATGTTCAGCTCTATCTCGCCTGTTGTGATGAAGTCAGCGGTGATTTCAACTGTGCTGTCTGGCGCAAATTGGATAGCAGCATTTGTGATCATGCCTTCGACACGCCACCAAATCTCGTCTTCATATCTGAATTGATCAGCACCGTCTGGGTAGTAGTCCTTGCGTTTGATGTAAAACTTGCCAACAAAATTACTGCCGACTGCCGTGCGATGGGTCAGCTCAAACAAGTAGTGCGGGATTTCTTGGGCCCTATTGCCGGTGTATTCCCAAAAAGCAGTAATACGCCCAGAGCCCGAAATCAACGTATTTACTCTTGAGCGATATTCATCAGACAGCACAGTTGTGTCAACTGTCTCCCGCTCAGTGTTTATTTCATAGCTGCTGACCTGCGCAAGTACGCGCGGCAAAGTTTGTTGCACAACAACCTTGATAGGGATTGTGCTGCTAGGCGCTGCTAACGCAACAGCATTAGTCTTGCCGCCACTTACTGCGTCAGCAAAGCTGTTGTAAAGCCTGATGTTGTCCATCCCGTCAACGTGAATGAACTTTTTAATTGTCGAAGCAGTGTTACCGCTGACAAAACTAAGTGCAGCTTTGTTTGTGCTTGATATTTCAATTTGATCGCCCGACACAAGTTGCCCGTGACCAAAGTCAAATGTAAAGCGTTTTTCAGTAGCGTTTACATCGGTAGCCTTCACCGATGCAGTCAAAGACCCACCGTCAAAAACGCGCTGCAGCTCAATTTCGCCTTGCGACCCTAAATAAACCGTCATTGGATGTCAGAAGTTACAAGCTTGTCATTGCCGACAAACGTGATTTCAGCCCTAGATATTTCACCAGTCGCAGCTCCCATAACCGCGCTTGTAACAAATGCGTTTAGCGCAATTTCTTTTTTACTAGTTCCATCAAACCACTGAAAAGTCAACTTAACGTCATCTGAATCCTTTACGCCATCGTCACTCGCTCTGTATAAAGCTTCAAGTAACGTTTTCGTGTTGTGGCTGCTGCCATCCTTGTAATACAACAACGATGCAGAGCCGCTATATCCAACAATTCCTGGCGTATAAGTTCTTTGCTTGTCCTCTAAAGTAGTGGTTTCAAGAACGTCTACATTGGCCGAAATCTGAAAGCTGACGACCTTAGCAACGGTGCCGCCGTCAACCTGCAAACGCCCATCTTTGCCGGTGTAGACCTTTGCCATCAGATCACCCCAATGAAATTCACTGTAACAGTGCTCACCCCAGGCCGCACCGACGTTAGCTGTGGCGGGTTTTCATACCGATAACTATTGCCGTGCGCGCTAGCTGAAAGGGCATCTTCGTTGCCCTCCCATCCGGCCTTGCCGGTGCTCTTCTCCACAGTAACGGTTCCGAAGGTTCCTTGGACTTCCTCGTAGTGGTCGAGGATTTGCTCAGCCTCTGAATCGGTAATGTTTGCAAACGTCAGCGACAGCCTCATGTTTGTGCGACGGCTGCCGTACAAAATCCGATGCTCAGACCCGTTTTGAGCCTTGTAAACCTTGACCGGGAAGTCGCCAGAATCAAACGTGCGAGCGGTTGGCTGCAGATTTGGGAATTTGACTGCCGTCATTGGATGTCCTCGACAACCACAGAGTCTGTGTTATGGATAAAGTTAGCAAGCTCGCTATGCCTGTCATCGTTGCACTGGTGCTCCGATGCAACGATGTCTACGGTGCCTTCTGCAGAAAACGTAAGCTGTTCAACAACGTAAACGTGCGCGTGCTTTTCTTTAAGGTTGATGCTGAACACAGAGTCATGGAACTTTGTGTCAGACACTTTGCCGTCACTAATTTGCATCAGCCCGCCTTCAATATCCTCTGAACCAGTCTTGAAAAACGTTACAGAATACATTCCGTCTTTGATCGGCTCAACGCTAGTCACAACGCCTGTATCACTGACTGTGCCATTCCTGGCCTCTGTGTAAGGCGAAGACTCAGTAATAACCTTGATATACGAGCCTGCCCTCAGGTTTAAGCCTTCCACTGTTGTAGAAAAACTGACCGTGTGCGTCACATACTTTCTAAGCCCTAAGAAATACTTAGCAACCTTTACGGCATGATCTCGGGACGTGCAGAACTGCGTAAGATCAAATTGCTCTTGCGGCAAATTAGCCCAAGGGCTTCCCTTAATCTTGACTCTCATAACCCTTTCTTCTGGCAACTTATTGCGCGATTCAAACCGATAACGCACAACTGCCGAGAAATTTCTGCGCTCTTCACTGCTTAGATACTCGATCTTGTATGTATCTTCTAAAATGTTGCCAGACGTAAAAAGCTGGTCAATAGGAACTGGCCCTCGATTGATTTTGCCGCTCTTTTTATAAGCAGGAATAGCAGGCAAGAGCGAGAACTTGCCATCCATCATCACAAAGTTGCACAGGAAGTAAGGCGCAACGTCCATAATGTATTGCCGCAGGTTAGTGCGCTCTGCGACTACGCCATTGAAGAACAACTCTTGCTCACGGATAAATCGTGAGGTGGTTTCGAAGTCCTCGACGTTAAGCAAAAACGCATTCTCCGGGCTCATCCCCGTAAGGTTGCCTGCACCGCCCTGTTTGTCTGTCAGCAGGTAGAAAGCAAGATCGGTAAACAAGTTGCTCGGTCCATAATCCCTTTTGAAGTAGGGGTCACTTGATTCGTCATATGGGTTGTTTGCGTCCGCTTTGACATCAGGATGCAATCTTCGGACAGGGATGCCTTGCCCTAACCAAACACGTAACGAATCAAGGCTCGTAAAATTGCGACTTGCTTTTAGCGACAAACCGCAAATTGTAAGCCCGTTGTATTGCGGAACTTTGCTGTTTTCAAGCACTTCATTCACATAAACTATCGCGTGCTCAGGCTCGTTGTCATTGGATTTGTTTACTAAACCCCTGTAAAAACTAATGTCCGCGTATTGGCTTCTTTTTTCAAATTCAGTCTCACCCGTAAAGGTGCCGGTGCCAGCAATCTCCGCTACATCCGTGATTTTATATTGAAAGCCGACCTTGTTGTATGTCCAATAAAAGGGGTTGTTGCTAGCAGTAATCGTTTCTGTGTGCTCAAAGGTGTCACCTTTATCCCAGTTGGCATTTGTGCCATCGTCGTCGATAACTTCAATCGGTCCATCTAGCACCCATTTTTTTGTCAAGCCGGTGAAATGACCAGACGGCAACAAAACAACTTTGCCTTTTAAACGAAATCTGATTTTTTTACTGCCAGTCTGAATTGCTTTTGTTGCTAGCTTTGTTGTGCCGACAGCTTTGTTTTCTGGGTTGCCAAAAACTTCGTAGTAGTAACCGCCAGCGCGACCTTCAGGGGCACTTGTAGTGTCAATGTCTTCTACTCGAAAGTACCAACCTGACCATCTGATCAAAGAGCCAGAGGGGTGGTTGCCTCTAAATTTATTTGTGCTTGCGTAGGCAGAACTTCCGTAACCAGGCTCGCCCTCAGCTGCAGTTGAGTTTTCACCACGTTTAACTAAAAAGACGTCTCCTTTGCTCCACCCTGGCGAGCTGCCGATTACTGAATAATCTTTTATACGCCAAACGTGTTTTTGATTTTGCCCGACAAGTGCATAGTGACCTGCCGCTAATTCTCCCTTCTCAACAGTCCATCTGATTCTGATCCACTTATCGCCAATAACCTCGCGGGTGTCTTTCGACCTTTGCGTTCCAACACCACCAGAATCGGCACTTGGATCACCAAAAATTTCCCACATAAAAGCACCTTGCCTGCCTGGAGGATCAAGGTTGCCTGCGCCTTCACCTATCTCGATTGCAATTGCACGCCTAAACCTGCCAGACGTTTCGTCCGGCAATGGAGTGGTTTGCTCAACTGCATTCGGGATGCTTTTTGTGCTTGATCCAACAACCTTTTTAGGCTTGCGCAAAAACTCCTTGTTCTTCTCGATGTCTCTTTTTTTCAGCCGTACACCTGCTGTCTCGACAATAAACTTGCCAAGATTTCCTACATCCGGCTTTTCAACAATAGTAGGCTTATCAATTTCCGAAATAGAAGCATTGAGCAAAACAATTTTTTGGTCGTCGTCTAAGTTCGCAAGCTCAGCGCCTGCAATAGGCACAAACTTAAATTCGAGTTCGTTTTTTTGCGGATGCTTGAATCTAATAAAGTTGTACTGCTCAGCCGGACTATTGCCTCTGACAGCAAAAAATATATCTATGCGGCGGAAGCTGAAACTGTTGTTGCCGTTATCGACACCCGCTTTGCGCACATAAACTTGGAAAACAGAGGTTCTCGTTATAGTGCCGGTGTAGGTTCCTGAGCGCACCTGCACCTCTTGGTCGTCAAACTTATTTAGCTCGTCAGGAGTCGGCGTTGCGTTGAAAGAGCAAAGCCCATTTAAGCGCTGAAATACCTTGCTTCGGATACCAATTTCAGTAACAACTGCTGGTTTGTTGTTCCGTACAATGCCAGAAGCGATTCGTGTGATTGGATAGAAAGTCGGCTCAACACCTTTGCCGTCAGCAACAAAATGGTCAGGCGGCTCAACTACGGTGTTGTCATTGACAAAACCAATCCGAGCATCTTGTGATTCCTTAGTGCTTATGCAGCGCAGGGTAATTTTTTGCGATTCTTTTTGCACAGGATCGAATTGTGGCAGCCGCCGTTTTGTGACGACAAAAACCGCATTGCCGATAGCAAACTGCTCGCCGACTTGCATTGCTTCGTCGGCAGCTAGTTGCTCTGACTCAACAGTTGAATTGATGTCATCTACAGGCTCGCCGCCTCTATTGTTTGACCGTTGATAAAATTCTGGAGGGATGCCTCCTGGTTTAATCAGAAACTCAACAGTGTCATTAACGTTGATTTTGTCTCTTTCAGTCAGCGAGCCAGGGTCTGGCGTCAATTTTGTTCCGTCTTCTCTGATCAATTTCACTAAACCCATGCGGGGGCTGTACTGACGCCCTGCCCCTTCCATGTATCGCTTCCGAGCCTTAATAACTGCATCATCGTCATTAACGTCAACAGCTCTGCCGTTAGCGCCAGTAATTTTTATGCGACGTATTGCAGAAGCATGGCGCTGTTTTTTAGGAGTGCCGTCAATAATCGAGACAACCTCAAAGTTTACTTTGTAGCCAGTGCCGTTAGCGATTGCTCCATACATGCCAAACTGAATGTTGTTTGTTGGCGAAAAAGCATGGCAAAAGCTTTTTGAGTTTGAGGTGCTTCTATCTGGGCATTCAAATACGTCTTGGTCGCCCGCGTAGCTAAATGGATCACCTTTGCTGCCGTCACCATTTGTGCCGTGGAACAGGTTATTGCTACGAAGCCTATTAAAATTTGAAGCAGAATCTGTGAGCCCGTTAATAAGCATTGGTGAGTTGCGTTTCCAATAAAACGCAAAGAAGTCCTCAAACAAAGCGTCAAGGGCGTTATTGCCTAAGAAAATGCCTTCAAGGTCTGGCTCAATAATCCCATCAGGGCCAACGCCGGTAGCATGTCCATGCTCGCCAACAACAAACATTAACTTTGCTGATTGCTGCGTGCCGTGGCTAAACATCCTTGACCAGACAAGCTTCGGCGTAGCCAACATCCCGCCTACATTTTTGTTTTCGATATAACGACCAAAAATGATCGGGATCGGCGCACCATAATCCGCTAGCTCCATAAGGCTGTCGAATCCACGGCTCGGCGTAAAACGGTTTGAAGCATTGACGCTGCCGAGATCAAGCTGCGTTCGCTTTGAAGCCTCTGGTGCTTTTGGTTTAGGTGTTAGCAGGTAGGCCACACCAGTCATCACAAGACTGATGGCAAGGTTGACCAAAATGATGGTCGTAGGCTCGTTCCGTATGTCAGGGATGTGGTCGTAGGCAGCGGGCCTTACTGCTCCACGACGCTTTACCTCAGCAGTAAATTGTCGATATTCATCCTCTGTTATCCCGATCGTTTTGATCAGTTCTTTTTCGTACGGAAGCAGTGGTACGTCGTAAACAGTCGGGCCGAAGACCACTGAATCTTTTCCGACATTCGATTGACGTACAAGATTCCCGTCTGCCATGTGACTGCGAATGCCCAGGATTGCTGCGGTAGCAGCAGAATGTCCCCATCATACTTAGCTTGTTCTACGCGGGAACCCCAGGCCATGAGGTCTCGGCAGATCTCCCACTTGCTTGCTTCATACCAAGATTGCTTAAACGGTGGGGCTTCAATACCCATCCGATCCAACGCCTGGTAACACAGATGGATGCAGTCGATATAACCGTCACTGCCGTCAGCACCTAGCCGATACGGCATCCCAATAAAATCACTGCAATCGGACGCCATTGCTGATTGGCAAGTTGCCGATAAGTTTTTGCGTCAACGACCTGTTGGGCACGTCTGTGCCAACTGCATCAAGGATTGAGCTGAGTTCGATGTTCAGTGATACGTTGTCCCACTGCCCACCTGTGACAATCCCCGTGTATGTATGCACGACGTTCGCCTCTTTTGACGGGCCAGTGTCATGGTTCGGGTCTTCAATAATCAGCACTTGAACCATCATCCTGAAACGCTTCTCAATCGACTCAACTCCCCATTCCCTAGATAGCTCATTGTTCGGGAAGACAAGAGACGCTTCCATGCCGTCACCAGTGCGGTTAAGCGTGACGCCAGAAAAGCCAAAAGGCAAGAAACCAAAATCTGCAGTCGTGCCGTCAGGCCCTACATGGTTGAGTAGCTTTTTTTGGATAAAAAAGTTCTGGTAGCGAAAGTCAGCAGCGCCATCAACGACGATCTGCAAGGCATGTCCGAAAGCGTACTGCGTCACATTCCAAGCCTCTTGCGGGTGCTGCCACTCATTTGAAGCCGCCTAAGGGCTTGCTGCTCACCCTGTTTAGCACCTTGGTTAGCGGCTTGTCTCATGCCGTTTTGGAACTGATCAGCCGTTACATAATCCACGCTATTGATGCGGTCTACCGTATAGCGCACGTCGATTGGTGTGGAGGTGGCAAGACCTGCGGTGTCTTCTGTCGTTCCTGATTCACCTTGACCTTCAACAACAGCAGAGCCACGAGCGCCGCGTGAATAACGCGACATGCTTTCACGCATCTTACTTTCAGGGATTACATACTCCGGCTCACCACCTTCCCCGACAAGGGCACGTGTCGGGCCAGAAACATATCCGCCTTCAGCGAATTTAAAGCCAAGCGAGGAAAGAGTTGAAGGGTCTGCTTGTGTGAAATCTGCAGACAATCCTGCGGCTGGGCCTGTCTTCATTGTTGGCAGCCCAACGCCTAGCGCCTTCATAATCGAGCCGTAAATGATCATCGTGATTTGCTGCGCGATGATCTGCATTGCCATGTCTAGGAAATGCTCGGCTGTCGCAGCCAGCATGTCCTTCAGGGCCTCGCCAGCGGTTTTGCTGCCTGTGATGACGCTCTTAAACGCGCCCGCAAAGGCGTTGCCAATAACTTGTGCCCCAGCCGCGACCTGATTCTGCACATCAAGCAGCTCTTCCATCTTCTGCTTCATTTGAAACATCGGATCGGCTTCTAGTTCCTTCTGCCGCCTGTCCGCTTCTTCTTGAGCGGCCTTAGCTGCCGCGTCTACCCGGTCCTGTTCAATTTTTTGCAGATCTTGGTTTAATGCATGTTCGGCTTTTAGCTCACCAATCCTTCTAGCGAGCACGTCATCATTAAATTGCTCGCCGATTTGAAATTTCTTAAGAGCAAATTCTGCATGTGCGTCGTCTATTTTGCTCTCAGTGTTTTTTGCGTCTAAGACGGCTTTACGCAGATCGAACTCCTTCTGCGTCATCGTTACCTTTTCCTTTTGCAGCTTTGAGCTTGCGGTATCTAAACCGCCAGTAGCTTGGATGTTGTTTTGTGGGGTCGGAACAGTTGGGGCTGCCGCTGCCGCTGTTGATGCCTGCGACGCTTTAAAAATTTCAAGCGCACGCGCCTCGACTGCAGCCGGGTCTGCTTTCGTAGTGCCGCGCCCCATTGTCCCGCCAAGCTCTTCCCGCGCTTGCGTTCTTGCGCGATTCATTTGGAACATCTCTGTCAGCTTCGCAACTGCCGTTACTGCCGCAGAAATAACGCTGTTAATTAAATCAAGGATGCCTTTGATAGCAGGCCCTAAAACCTGGTCTAAGCCGCGAACAAGTGTTGTGATGTTGTTGACTATCCTGCTGATCTGAGAAGATACAGTTTCACCCATAATGTCGGCGGCATCACCAGCAGCTCCAGTCGCATTCTTTTGGTTCTCTAGGTTCTTATTAAACTTCTCTAGGTCGCCGCTAATCAACGGCATCAACGCTTTAAGCGCATCAACAGAGCCGAATAGCTTAGTAATTTCAACTTCGCTGCCGCCAGTTTTTTCTATTAAGTCTGTAAGGAATCCGCCGAAACCTTTTGTCTTAATAGCAGCGCTGCTGAAATCTAAACCAAGGCGCTGGGCAGCTTTCGCAGCTTCAGAGGTTGGCTTAACAACCGATGCAATAACTTGGTTCAAGCCAGAGAACGTGCTTTCGACCGGAACGCCCTGCGCAGTAATCGTTGAAATCGCCGCGTTAAGTTCGTCGATGCCTACGCCCGCAGCGGCTGCGATAGGCGCAACACGACCGATTTGAGAGGCATACTGACCAACAACAATTTTGCCGTCGTTTTGTGTCTGCACAAAACCATCGACAATTTTTGCGACACTATCTGTGGTTAGACCAAAAGCGTTCATAACGCTTGTCGCTGCATCGGAAACTGTCCCAATGTCAGTCATGCCGCCAACGGCACCCAACAACGACGCCTCCAAGATCTTTGTAATGTCAGCCGCCTTTCCAAAACCTGCCGACGCAACGTCGTAGGAAGCAGCTAAAAGATCGTTAGTGCTTGCTAAGCCTTTTGTCCTCGCAACAACGCCGACGAGCTGTCCCTCAAGCGTTTTTACGTCAACGCCGAGAGTCCTAACAGCAGCTCTCGCCTTATCTGCTTCAACAAATCCCTTAAAACCGCTAACGAGGGCACCAGCCGCGCCCGCAAGCAAACCGATCGGACCTAACGCAGCTTTAGCCGCAGCGCCTAGACCTCTTGCAGCTACACCTGCTGCACCGGCAGCTTTGCCGAAACCCCTAACACTATTAGATGCATTGACCGAAGAGCCTTTAAGGCTATTGACGGCAGCCTTTAGCTTATTGGCATTACGAACCGCCTTAGCCGTAGTCAGCTCTACGCCGATGCGTGCTACAGCAGCCATGACTTAGTGCCTGTTCATCTAACTTTAGCGCTTGCGCCTTGCCTTTTTCATCTGTGCCTCTTGGTCCTCATTAAGCACCCCGAAATACGTTGACCACAGATAAAGCTCCTCTAACGTCACTTCATTTTTAAGACGCGTCAACGTATAGCCAAGCTCCTTCGCTACGCCAAGCTGTAATTTAAGCAAGTTGTCTTTCCTAAGCTCGGCCCTTAGTCTTTTGGGTCAAAGTCCTCATCCACTTCGTCTTCGCTGATAACAGCAAGCATCAACGCCTGCAGGTCAGCGTCACGCACTTCGTTCTTCAGCTCAGCAGCTTGTCCGCCGCTAAACATGCGGTTGCCGTCTTCGTCCTGTGCTTTCATCAACAGAAGCTGCAATGCGAAAGCGTTAGTGTCGTCTTTTGCGGTTTTCTGAGCACGTTCACGCTCAGCCATTGTTAGCGGCGAGCGCCAAAACTCAAACTCAGTACCATCGCTTAGCGTTACAACTTTTTTGACAGGTTGCAGATTGGCTGCTTTCTTTAGCCGTTCAAGAGCACTTGCCACAAAAAATTTGCGATATTCGCCATTAGCTTACACATAAAAAAACCCCCGACACAAGTCAGGGGCCATTTTGTTTTCGTCTTATCAGGAACGTGCGAAGTCAGGCGTTGGGGCTTCGGTAGGACGGAAGTTAATTTCAACTGACTGTGCATCGTCAGGATTAACCGCAAACGACGCTTGGTTAATCACCGCAGGCACTGTGAAAGAAGTGCTAGAGGTGTCGGCAGGAGATCCAGACGACAAGATCAGATCAGTGTAAAGCTTGAAGGTTGCGCCAACCTGCTTACGCTGGAAAACATCTTCGATCAAGCGGTTAGCGATCGTGCTGTCGTCGTCAGTGAAGTAAACAGTCGCAGAACCGGAGCCGTCAGCAAAACCGCTGATGAATGTACGGAACGGGACGGTTTGCCCAAGAGTCCCGCCGATCGTCGTGGTGTCGAGTTCTTCGCGAGTGACCTCAAGCGA
>CEWC01002391.1_pt1 | contig 12173 bp, 20 predicted proteins | sample 530331 | NCBI WGS metagenome assembly CEWC01 (sample SAMEA2619935, study PRJEB7988) | marine metagenome | isolation source: saline water (ENVO:00002010), including
GCTGTACATGATTTTTTCAATAATGGTCTGTGCAACAAGCGTGGTCTCTTCAAGCAGATGATTGGTACACACTTAAAGCGTGATGTTCCTACTCAAAGATGCTTTGACTACTTTTCTCGAATAAGTTGGAGTCAGTGGGAAGACGATATCGAAGAAGTCTTTACACCGTACATCATAGCTGCGGCTAAAGAGCAAGGGATAGAGTTCTAATGGCTATCGTTCGAATTGAATCAAATAAACTTCCAGTCCACGGATCTCCACAGGACCGTGGCTCTGCGGATCGCTACTACATGAGACCATACGATCCACACTGGTATCCTAACGGAACTGGCAATGGCCCTCGAGTAGAGATGGCCGACATGGACTCAGAGCAGATCGTAGAGTACACCTATGGTTTCAATAACGAGGAAGATCGGAAGGACTGGGGATGATAACAGTCGAGATGGATATGGACGAGACAGCTATAACTATTCTCGATAATACCGGAGAGCTTGAGGACGTTCAGGCTCTCTTGTACGATGACTACTGCCACATTCGTCAGTGGAATGAGAAGACGAATATGTTCGAAGTCATTACGATGACACCTACGATGTACTTTAAACTTATGCAGGCGTGGAGGTTACCACAAGGTTCTTATGTTCTCGATAAAAAAACGTAAGTTATTGAATTTAAACGAAACAAAAAGGTTTACATTCCCTGTGTTTTATGGTAGAATAACTCTATCAAATGAAAGGATATTATATGACAATCGCAACTTCTTATGACGAACGTATGGCTCTTATCAAAAAGATCGATCAGCGTAACAAAAAACTCGCTGCGGTAAAGAAAAAGACTCGTAAGGTACGTGCTCCAAAGGTCGACCGTTCGTTCATGGATGTCCCAAAGGAGTCTAACATGTATCAGTGGACTGATGCTTCGAAGTACGCTAAGGAGTACTATGGCGAGACAATGTATCACACTACTCGCTTCGATAATGACTGGGATTAAAATGCGACGCGCCTCCGGCGCGAGGAAGGACTGAACATGACTGTGTTTCCCGCGAGCCTCATAAATACATCAGACCACTGGTTAGTAGGTACTGAATGGCACTATGCTCAGGGTACTGTACGGATGGAACCAGATGGATTCAGCTGTACCTGTCGTAAGAAACCACGGGTGCCGTGTAACCACATTAAAAACGTCAAGCTTCGAATATACGGAGTCTTCGACGAACATTATAGGAGTGATTGAACAATGCCATTGAGACCACCGTTTGCTGCGTGGAAGCTAAATGATACTGAGATGCGTGATTTAGAGCAGATCATTGAAAAGGCCTACAAGGACAGGCCTAATGAAGATGGACAAGTTAACCAAGAGGGTCAAGTAAACTCAGAGATTCGAAGGAGTCAGATTAAGTTTACTCAAGACCGCGATCTACATGCATGGATATGGGACAAGTTCTCGAGAACGAATAGACAGTTATTTGGATTTGACATACGTGATGTATTTGATATGCAATACTCTGAGTATCATGAGTCTTATGAAGGACATTATGATTGGCACACTGATACGAGTCCAGACGTTGATAACATGTATCAGAGAAAGTTAAGTATGTCTATTCAGTTATCTGCTGCTCATGAGTATGAGGGTGGTAATTTAGAGATTGGTGGCGTAGACTTATCAGATCCAAAGTATAAAGATAAAGGAACGGTCGTTGTGTTCCCTAGTCTAATGCCACACAGAGTAGCTCCAGTAACAAAGGGTCTGCGTAAGTCACTGGTAACTTGGGCTGAAGGATTGAAAAGTATTTAAAAAAAGTCCTTTACTTTTGTTGAGAAATAGTATAGAATAGTATTATGGTTAAAGTTGTACACTATGTTGGTTTCCGTGGAGATGAGTTCGTTCGAGCTTATCGATTGTGGGGTGGTCCTGCAATGATCCACAAATGGAATGATGATCGTGTTATGACTGAGGTCGGAGATTCAGATGTAGTTATATTCGGTCCCAAGTATCGTTATAATAAGTGGGTATGGGATGCTTCATCTGACATGTAAAATCCTAGGTGTAATAGTAAGTTCCTGTACAGGGCACCGAGGTTGGTATAGCGGCTGGTACCAATAAACCCAGACGGTTGCTGCATACGTTAAATGCAGATAGGAGGAGGGGCAACTGCAGAACGCCCCTCTTCTGATTGAAAGGAGATATATTATGTCAATGCATATGATTCGCGGAATCCAAGTTCACGGTAAATCTAAAGTAAAGCGTAAGCCAGGCTGGAAAAAAGCTATGGCAGAACATGAAGCTTTTCTTAAGAAGATGGGTGTTACTAATAAGAAGTCAAACTACAGAGCTCCAATGCCTGATCTCACTGTAGATCGAGTATTGCCACCTACTTCTGACAAGATTTGTAGTAACGGCACTAAACAAGATGCTGTTAAGTATACTGGCAATGAGATTGCTGGTATTGTAGTCACACATAAATCTAATCTTATGCCAGTAAGAAAAGATAATAAGCAAGCTGCAGTGGATGCTGCACAAATGAGGAGGAACTGATGGAACTAACCCGTGATAATATGGCAAATAGACTCAGGAAAGAAAAGGGTCAGGTTACATTTGAAAAAGCTGATGGAACTAAACGTATAATGAACTGTACACTAATGCCAAAGTTTTTGCCAGAACAACTTGACTTCAAAGAGTATCTAGAAAAAACTGAAAAGAATCCTGATACTTTAGCTGTCTGGGATCTTGATAAGAATGACTGGAGAAGCTTCAGGATTGACCGAATAGAAGAGGTTGTCTGGACTTAATAAATAGTACTAGTAATAAAGGAGAAGTACATGATTTTTAGTTCAACAGCTATCCTTTGGTTCTTGTTTTTTGCTGCCTCTGGCTGTGCTTTCATGGTCGGTAGAAAAATGGTTATGGCTGATCAAGATGATATTATAGAATCTACTATAATGTATATGGTTGACAATAATCTAGTTAAGTACACCGTAAGTGAAGACGGTGAGATAGAACTACAAGAATTAAATGATAATTAGGGGTTTACATTCCATTTAAACTGTGGTAGAATAGTATTATCAATGAAGGAGATAATTGTATGACTATTCGTAAAAAACGTAAACCGATGTCTGAAGAACAACGTGCTGCAGCTGCCGAAAGATTAAGGATAGCTCGCGAGAAGAGGATGAAAGCAAATCCTCCTCAATATAAAAACATACATCCAAACGCTTTGAATAGAGAAGAGGACGATCCATTTTATTTCCGTAAGGTACAATCTTGGATTAAGACTCAGAAGGACTTATTAGCTGGTGCTAGGAAGATGGTTCGCTTGAAAGAAAAGAATGCAGAGACTAAGGTTGCTCACATTCAAGCTTACATCAATAATCTTAACAAGTACTTAAGCACTGGTGAATATGTTGATATGTTTTATGGTGAGTATCAACAACATAAAATTCGTTATAGATGTACAACTCCTGCTTACCATGCAGATGGTACACAAAAATATTCCTACGGAGTCTTCTATCAAGACTTAGGATACACTTACACAGGCTTAGACCCAGAAATAGAAGAGGAAGCATGATAGAAACAGAATTCATGAATAAATCTAAATTCAGTAAGATAGTAGAGAAGCAGGTTATAGAAAAAAAGCTAGGGTACATTGATGCTGTAGTTGAAGCTTGCAATGCTACTAACATCGATCCTGAAGATGTAAAGAAATTCATTTCTCCTGTTATAAAGGAGAAGATTGAAGCAGAGGCTATGAGATTAAACTTCTTGCCTCGACAAAATACTTTGTATTTTGAATAAATAGCTATGTACAATACAGTGCATATAAGATATAATACAGTAATATTTCAGCAATATGGAGAATATAAATGTCATTCGCTAATTTAAAACGCAACCGCGGAAAAATCGAGCAACTCGTTGCAGCAGCAGAAGCAACTGGTTCTCAAACTCAATCAAACAAATATGTAGACGAACGTATGTGGAAGCCTACGGTGGATAAACAGAATAATGGTTATGCTGTTATTCGTTTCTTACCAGCTTCTGAAGGTTCAGACTTACCTTGGAATCGATATTGGGATCATGGTTTCAAAGGTCCAACTGGTAAGTGGTACATTGAAAAGTCACTTACTTCTATTGGTCAATCAGATCCTGTTGGAGAATTAAATTCTCGCCTATGGAATTCTGGTATAGAAGCAGATAAAGAAACAGCGCGCCGACAAAAACGTCGACTACATCATGTTTCTAATGTCTACATTGTAAGTGATCCTGGCAATCCTGCCAATGAAGGTAAAGTGTTCCTATATCAATATGGTAAGAAAATCTTCGATAAGCTTATGGATGCAATGAATCCAGAGTTTGCTGATGAAGATCCAATCAATCCATTTGATTTTTGGGAAGGCGCTAACTTCAAGTTAAAGATTCGTGATGTTGAGGGATATCGCAACTATGACAAATCAGAGTTCGCATCTCCTTCTCCTTTATCTCAGGACGATGAAGAGTTAGAAAAGCTATATAACTCAATGCATGATCTTCGAGAGTTTACTGATCCTAAACAGTATAAATCATTTGATGAACTTCAAGCAAAACTACAATCAGTAATTGGTGGTGGTATTCTAGGTGGAGCACCTAAGATTGAAGATGAAATTAGTTTAGGTGATGAACTCCCGGCGCCTTCAATTAAAGAAACTCCAGCTCCTACAGAAGTAACAGCAGAAGCTACTTCTCAAGCAGATGAAGATGACACAATGTCATATTTTTCTAAATTGATTAACGAGGATGCCGCTTAAGGCATTAACGGATCAGGCATCTGTGGTGCGTTAAGAACAGTGTTTTGAGTATTGTTAACAGTATTCGTACTATTATTAACTGCATTAACCACCTGATTTTGGAAAGCATCTCGAAGCTCAGCGAGTCTATCTTGCTGGGCTTTCATCATATCTGCAACTTCTCTATTTCTTTCATTAACACGAGCTGTAGCTCTTGCAGTTCTATAATCTATTCGCTCGGCTGCTGCAGCACGGGTTGCTTCATTGCCTACGCCTAATGAGAACCCAGGCATAATTTGAATTTCTTTTCCACCTCCCATAAAGTCCGGTAGAAAATCTGGAACCTTACCTACAATGCCAGGGAAATTAAATTGTAAAGACTTTGATAGCATGATATACAATTCATCTCCAAGATTTTGTATAAAAGTGGAGAGTTTCGTAAACGCGTTTTTGAATCCATTTACTATTTTTGTTAGTTCGATAGTAAAAGCGCCTACAATAATATCCTTCATATTCATGAACTGATCACCGACAAAGGATACAATGCCTTTGATACCATTCCAGACAGGATCAACTAAGTCTGTAAGAGAAAAACCTCTTAGTACTTCAGCGACATTTGTAAAACCCATCTTTTCGAGTAGCCAAGCAGGGATGTTGATAAACAATAAATCAAAAGCTTCAGTAATACCTTTTACAACTCCAAGGAATCCACCTTCTAATCCAGCTAGCACTTTATCAGAAAGATCTCCTTCTTCACCAGTGAAGCCATCATAGAAACCTTTGACGAAATCTACTACTGTTAATATTATTTGTGTAAAAGGTCGTAGCGCAGTTTTTAATACAAATTTTAGTGGCTTTAAAACAGGATCTAATAGTTTAAATACTCGTCCAAAGAAACCAAGTAAACCCTTTCCTCCTTCTGCACCTTCTGCAGTAGTACCAATAATTGCTTTTACTTTGTCTAAAATTTTAAAAGATTCATCATTTATTTTTAATTCTGGTATTTTAAATTCTGGTAGTTTGAGTTCTGGCAGTTTGAATTTTATTGGTTCACCAGCATTAAATATTTTTCCTAGTGAATCAGCGAAAGAAACTTTAGGAAATTTTGGTATTTTGAATTTTAGTGGGTTATCAGCATTAATTATTTTTCCTGCAAAAGTAGCGAAAGAGATCTTAGGAAGTTGAGGAAATTTTAATGGTATAATTTTACCATCGGCAAACTTAAAGTCTACTTTAGGCAACTTGAAGTTTCTTACAGAATCAAATATGTTAGCAATACCAGATAAAACATTTTTAGTTCCTTTAAGCAACCTCGGTAAACCAAGTGCTCTTAAATAAGCATCAGTATCTGTAAGTTCAGCTATAGCTACAAGACCAAGAGGTCCTGCTAAACCTCTTAGAAAACTTAAAAGATTTCCAATAAGTGGTGGAAGTCCTCCACCTCCTCCAGATTCATTTTGTATCCGAGTCGCTGTTTTCTGTTGAACAGCATCTTCCTTATCCAAAGCATCCATACGATCTCTTTGATCTTGAAGTATTTGCTTCCTTACTAAACTAGTAAGCATCTTGACTTCATGAGTCGTATCTTCTTGAGCTGATCTATTCTCTCTTAACTGAGAACTTATGATATCTAAATTCATCTGTTCATACTTCTTTGTTGCGCTTTATCGTTTTCTTCCTTTAAGTGTTCAATTAACATTGTCAAATATACTTCTCTCTCCCATGGCATCATATTTTCTATCTCTGTTAAACTATAATGATGATGCTGCATCAATTGAAAGTTTGTTTTATAGTGGTTCACCAGAGAATCATGTGAGAGACATATTACAAAAAATCTTGCATTCCTTCTAGGTTTATATCATGATCTGTACCACAGTGCTGACATTTATATTTTAAATTATATTTCATCTTCGGCATCTTTTCAATGAATTCTCTAATCTTTGCAAATTGATTAGAAGTTAATGATTCAATAAAATCTAACCTTGACTGTTCAGGCTCATCAGCGAAAAGAATATTTTCTTCTTCTGTCATCACTCGTTCTATACATTCTATTAGTAACTTAAAGGTTTGTTCTGTTTGATTTAGATTATTTAAGTCATGGTTTAACACATCGAAATATTTTGGCCACTTCATTTTTAATCTGATGCTATCGGTTAGCTGAACATCGTGTTCTACCTTTGGTGCATCAATTTTAATTTCATCAAGTGGAATGTCTACTTCTGTTGATTCACCACAGTTTTCACATTTCATTCCAATTCTACTTACTTCACCTACTGACTTTGCTCTAATCTGTGTAAAGGCGTATTCAACATCAAATGTTGTAAACTCATTTACATTTACTTCGTCAGCAATACATGTTTTAAGTGTGTCTATAATAGCTTGTAAAGCTTGGCGTTGATCGCCTGACTCTGAAGCCATCATTAAAACTTTTTCTTCTTTTACTAAGTACGGTCTAAACCTAACTTTGTTTTGAGTTGATGGTATAACAAGATCATACTTTGGACTCTCATTCAGTTTGGGTAGTGCCATTCATTATCTCCAGTTTGTATATGTCAATTGTACATTTACTTGTACCAATCCATTTGGATCATTATTTAAATCTACTACGTTTAGTGTAGATGGAAAAGCTTCCAGTAAATTTACTCCATACACAGGTCTTTCTTGATGATCGAACTGTGTTATATAAACGTCAGCTGAATATTGATTTTTAAATCTTAACTCTCTAGTTTCAGGATTTATAATTCTATTCTGCCATGACTCAAAGTATTTACGTATACTGTATCTATTATTGTCGTAAAAACTTAAGTTAACGTCAGGTGCTTCATAACCGTAAGCCATTTGTTCTTTTTTGATTCCAATGACTCTGTCATTCATTAGTATCTGTCTACCTGGTAATTGCGTAGCAGTACACATTAAATCCAGGACACTTTTTCTTGTTTCGCCAAAGGGCTCTTCAGATAACCTTACACCTCCAACAATAAGAGGTAGATTAACTTGGAATAGATTCGTTCTTGCTAATCCATTCCTAGAGCTAATAGCTTGTTTCATTCTTTCTATTTCAAACATTAGATAGCTTTCCTTGAGTCTCTATAAACTTGTTGCCTCGAACCTTTTTGAAAATCTGCAGCTGGTAAAAACGTTGCGATCTCCCATTCTTTCGGAGGAACATAAGCAAACCTACTTCTTACATGCTCATTAAGATAATGTTTATAGCAAGGTTTAAAATGTTTAAGTTTTGATGAACCCTTTAATAATTCGTAGTTAAGAACAAATCTAGTAGATTCATCATATGTCATATTATTAGTATTATCCATTAATGCATCTAATAGGCGAGCTCTTAATAAAGGAGGCAAGTAATGTAAGTTCAAGCCATGAAATCCGCCAGGAGCTGATTTAACGACTACAACTAGAGGAAAGGTATCATAATATGGTAGTGTTGCTTTATTCTTTGGATCATAGAAAAACATAAACATGCTTCCAGGGATCTGCCTAGCTCTTAACTGCACTGGTTCTTCTTTCATCAAAGCAGCTCTATTATTAACTCTTAATCTTTGTGCTTTGTTTCGAAACCAATTGATTGATTCACGAGTCCTAGGTTGGATTCCTGCCTTGAATGCTTCTATCTCTAGTTGTTTAAATAAATTTGCCATGCTATTATTTATATCTTATTTCTTCTTTTTCTTTTTTTTATATGGTGCTAATGGTTTCAAGGCTTTTGGTTTTATTCCCATCTTTTCAAGTGTATGTTCTGTCCATATATGAAACTCCCATCCTCTATCTTTTGCAAAGTTGTGAGCTGCTTCCCACTTATTCATGTTCTTGACATAAGTCATACCTTCGGTAATGTACCTTTTAGTTTGTCTGCCTGGATATTTTGGAGGTTTAGTTTCTTTATCTGGTTTTATTTCTATGAGAAATACTTTACCATCTTTAAATTTAACTTTTAAGTCTATAAAGTACCTGTGATACTTCTTATCTATCTCATAGTAATATGGTACAACTATTTCTTCCGAACTCCATTGCACTATATTTGAGTTTTCATCACACCATTTGAAGCAGTGTCTTTCCCACATTGAGCGGTAAATGACGTTCAAGGGGTCTCCTTGATACTTCTTCATGTTTTTGACTTTGTATTTTCCTTTATATGCCATGATATCTTTATAAATAATAACAACGTATTTCTATTTATTGGAACATTATATGCCTAGTTTACAATTCCCAAAGTTGGACAGAGACAAATATAAAGGTCGAATGAAGTTTGCTGTATGGCAAACCATACCACCTAATATTAGTAAGAGAACTCAGAGAAAGATAAAAGAATCGCTCAGCAGTAGTGATACTGTTCTCAATGGAAGTGCTCAGGATCCAGATCTATTTGATCCTAGAGGTAGAACCCAAACAGGAGCTGAACCTACATTTATAGGAAAAACACAAGAGCTTCCTACTGGAGATTACTGTAGCATTTACTTACCACAATCAATACAGATAACAGATGGAGTTGCGATTGAAAACGTAGATCTTGGTGTTTTTGGCTCTTCACTTGCAGGAACAATTGGTCAAGGTACGGCTCCGTTAGAAGCATTGATAAACGAAACTGGTCAGGCTTTTAATAGTATGGCTGATTTCTTTAGAGGTAACTTAACTCAAGATGCAGCAAGAGCTGCAGCCGCAAGATTATCTGGTATGGGCGGTGATACAATATCTAGTGCAGTAAGAACTGCTTTAAGAACTACACCAGCACCAAACACAAGAGCATTATTTAAATCTGTAAACTTAAGAGAGTTTTCTTTTACCTTTAACATGTTACCAAAAAGCGTAGAAGAAGCTAGAGAAATAACTAGAATAATTAAATTCTTTAGAACTGAATTATATCCAGAAACAATTAGATCTGGTCCAGTACCCATTGCATACAAATTTCCTAATAGATTTAAAATATCAATTGAATATGATAATAAAAAGATTGCTACTGGAATCTTAAAGTCATACTTAAGAAACTTTCAAACTAATTATAACCCTAGTAGCATGGCCTTCATGGAAGATGGTAACTTTCAAGAAATTCAAATGTCAATGTCATTTGTTGAATCTAGAACACTCGACAAACAAGATATTGAGAGAGGATTCTAATGGCGTACTTTATAAACTTTCCACAGATCAATTACAAGTTTGGCAATGAAAACACTGGTACTGCAGTTGAAGACATAAGCGCTTATGTTGATGTCATAGATCAAGTAAAAAATCAATCTTCTTTTTATCGTAACTATACGATATTAGATGGTGATCGACCTGATGTATTATCACAAAAATTATACGGTACTACTGATTATCACTGGACATTCTATTTTATGAATGATCATTTAAGACGACAAGGCTGGCCACTACCTTATGCAGATCTATTAGCAAAAGCTCAAAAAGATTATCCTAATACAACGGTTGTAACACGCGACTTGCTTTTTAATAAGTTTGATGTAGGTGATACTGTTACAGGAAATTCATCAGCTGCCGAAGGCATAATCTTAAAACGTAATTTAGATTTAGGGCAGTTAGTCATAAAGGTAACTAATAACAAATCGTTTACAGATTCAGAATTAATATCAGATGGAACTGATACTGTTACAGTTCAATCATCATCAGAAGAGTATAACTCAGCTCATCATTATACAAATAATGGTGTTATTGTAGATATAGATCCAGAAAACGGTCCAGGCGTATTACTTACTAAAGTTACATATTTAGATGAATACGTAACGGCCAATGATTCTTTAAAAGAAATTAATATTATTAAACCTGATAATATTGATGATGTAACAAAAGCCTTTGAAGAGGCTATGTCAGGCGTATAATGAACGTTAGAAATATAGAAACAGAACGAACTCCATTTGATTTTCAAATCGAATCAGTTGTAGTTACAGCTGATAGGCTTGACTTTGGTCAAAGAGAGTTTGATATCTCAAATGTTATAAGTGAAATCAATATATTTGAAATGGTTGACAAACCCTTTTTAACTGGTACTATATTGTTTCTAGATAACGCCAATCTTTTTAATGACATTAACTGGCTTGGTACTGAAAAAATTTCTATGACTATAAGAACAGATGAAAGATCTACCAATGTCATAGAAAAAAAATTTAGAGTAGTTAAAATAATTCAAGCTGTAAAATCTAATGATCAGAATGAAAGCTTCTTAATTGAAATTGTAGAAGATCATGCTTATGAATCGAATTTAATAAGAGTACAGCAATCTTATGAAGGTCATCATGATGAAATTATAGAAAAGATTTTAAAAGAACATTTAGGTCGAGAATTGATGTATGTACCTAGCACTGGATTTAAAAGAATTCGTGCCATTGTTCCTAACCTTACACCTTTAGATGCAGCTAATTGGATTAAAGAAGGTAAGCCTGATGCTTATGGATCTCCATATTTTCTATATTCATCTATAGCTGATGATAAAATAAGACTAATCGATTTGGAAAGCGTACTAGGATTATTACCACTTAATACAGATACTCCTTATATTTACTCACAATCATACGGACCACAAGGTCCAGACTTAAGTGTTATTGATCAATCTTATATTATACAAACTTATAGATCACTTCATATGGAAGACTTATCTAAATTGATAAAATCTGGCTACGTAAGTGGAAGATGGAATTTCTTTGATACTACAAAAGGCGAGCAGTTTCAAGTAGATCATGATATTAAGAAAACATTTGATAATATGGTAAGTAGACGAGTATTTAATAAGAATCAAAATGATCCGATATTCGATGAAGATGCTGGAGTACATACGTATTCTTCTAGAGAAATAAGTCAAATAGCAACAAGTAGAACTTACACTGACTGGTCTGATTATAATAATTATTATGAAGGTGGAGATCTTCCACTACATGAACAAAAAGTAATACAGAAGTCTTTAAGAAACTTTCTACTAAAATCACCTATTGATGTTAGTATTCCAGGAAGCAACTTCTTGCAAAATAATACAAATAAAACTATTGGCAACATAATAAACCTAAGATTTCAAGTGAATGACAATTTATATCAAAGATATGAAACTGATCATAAGCGATCAGGTGATTACTTTATATACGCTGCAAGACATGTGTTCTCAGGAAATAGATATACCGTAAACCTAAAGTGTGCAAAACTAGCGCAAAGCGTTGGAGTTGAAAGATGAAGGCTTTTAATACAGATCATTACGGTGAAGACTTCTATTGGTTCTTTGCTAAAGTTGTTAGTGATTCAGATCCTGAGTACTTAGGTAGAGTTCAAATAAGAGTTTATGGAATACATTCACAAGATCAAAACAAGTTGCCAGACTCTCACTTACCTTGGGCTCAGTGTTTGATACCAAGTACTGAAGGTGGAATATCTGGTATTGGGCAGCACTCTAAGATTTTACCAGGAGCTTTAGTC
>CEWC01048835.1_pt1 | contig 12002 bp, 14 predicted proteins | sample 530331 | NCBI WGS metagenome assembly CEWC01 (sample SAMEA2619935, study PRJEB7988) | marine metagenome | isolation source: saline water (ENVO:00002010), including
TTCGATGAAGGTATGACAATAACAGAAATGGGAAGACTTTGTGGTGTTAATGAAGGTGTCATCCGTTATTGGTGTAAGAAATATGGATTGACAAGACAGGCTAGAGATGCATATAGAACAAGGAAAAACCTTCAAACTATGACAAATAAAGAACAACACCCACATAAAATATATTCTATAAATATGGGACAGAAGTATGTACAAGTTAATCCTTATGCTAATGTAGCACAACCAAGAAAGGCATATAGTACTATTAGAAACTATGAAACAGGATTATACGATGTTGTAGGTGTAATAGAACATGAACACGGATACCATTCATTAGAGCATGGTATGTTCTTAGAACTTTCAAAGGAAGATGCATCAGAATTGGCTATGAATATGAATAAGTCATTGGGGCTTAGAGATTCAGAAGCAAATACGATTATTCTATCTTCATTAGGTTGGGATAAAACGGTGAGACAATGAGTGAATTATGGACAGAGAAATATAGACCAACTAGATTGAGTGAGATAGTAGGACAACTGAGTTTTGTATTAGATGCAGAACATTGGATTACATCAGGTAACATGCCTAATGTATTGTTCTATGGTGTAGCAGGTACAGGTAAAACGGCTGCATCTGTCGCATTAGTCAATGAGTTACTAGGTGATAACAAGCATGGTAATTTCTTTGAAATTAATGCTTCTGATGATAGGAAACTAGAAACTGTCAGAACCAAGATTAAGGAAATTGCTTCTACTAAAGTTATAGGTGATGCTCCCTTCAAGATTATACTTCTTGATGAGATGGATGGTATGACAAGAGATGCACAAAATGCTTTGAAAAGAGTCATGGAAAGGTATGCTGATAATTGTAGATTCATTATCACATGTAATGAGAGGCACAAGATTATTCATCCCTTGCAATCTAGATGTGCAAACTACCAATTCAAGAGAGTTAATCCTGATAGTATGTTAGATATTTTCACTAAAATCCTATCAGAAGAAGGTGTAAATCAGTATTCTGAGGATGAGTTAAAAAGGTTTATTACCTATTTGCAGGGTGATTTGAGACGAGGGATTAACGAATTACAGGCATCCTCATCTAGCAATCGAAGCCTAGAAAACCAAATAGATAGAAGTTTAGAACCATACTCTAAAATAATGAAAATGATAAATGAAAATGACTATGATAATGCTTTAGAGAGGGTGCATAAATTGATTTACGATTCTACTGATATGAAGACTATCTGCATTAATTTGCACGATATTATATTAAAGATGGATTCTTCGCAACAATCCAAGTTCAAGATGCTCCGTGTAGTTGGGGAGGCTGAGTGGAGAAGTAGTAATATGACTCCGAAAGTGTTAGCGTCTTGGATGATAGGACAGATGATTTGATGGAAGGAGTAGCACTTTTACTAGGGTTTATTGTATTGAGATTTCTGATGAGAATAGATAAACGAGGTAGAAGGAGATGGTAATGATGAGTAAATTAGATATTAACGAAGACGGTGTAGTGGATTTGAAAGATGTAGAACATCTTCTACTACGCTACGAAATAATAGCGTTAGGTGGTGCGTTGCTGATAGTACTACCAATATTAAACACGCTAGATTATATCAGCGTAGATTCCAATTTCTTTTGGATATTATGTGGCTTAGTCATGTTGACAGAAGGATTAGTGGAAATAAAACACGAAAGAAAAAAAATGAAAACCGTAAAGGAGGAAAATAAAAATGAATGAAAATGAAATAAGAGAAATGATAGCGAAAACGGCATCTGTTATCGGGTTAACCGAAGCAGAAGCACTAGCGAGGTTTGATGATATATGTCAGAAAAACAACGTTAGTGTCCAAGAAGAAGGCATACTATGTCTCAATCTTTGGAAAGAGTTCTACAACAGTGCGTTAAGAGCGCAAAAGAACAGTAGTAATGGTAATGGCGGAAACGGCACTACAACAAGTGGTGGCGGATTTTACAAGCAAGCGTTTGGTTTCTTTGCATCACTAGATGAAGCAAGAGATATGTTAGCAAGAAAGAATGAAGCAGTAGTTGCTGATTACAGAAGAGATAAAGATACTTCTTTCTCTACTGGTCAAGTAGCAGTATTTACAGAAGTTGATGGTAAGTATGAAGGTAGAATGATGAGAGACGGTGAAGAGTTAGTTAAGATGATGGATAAATTACCTGCTAACAACACTGATATGGATGATGGTACATACATTACTCCTCTAGATACTAATGATGCAGAATGGAATAAAGCAAGATATGGTAAACCACTTGCTGTTTCTGAATGGAGACGCTCAGGTGTTTTCATCGGAGAAGTTGATGGTAAGTTTGGTAAGTTCTTCTTTAATTACAAAGGAGAATCATCTAAGGATTTCTGTCCAAACACCTTTGAGTTTGTACACTTCGATTGTATTCTTAACTCAAATGATGCTACTAAGATACATGGTGGTAAAGCAAGAACTCTAGAGTCTCTTGTTGTGAACAGTTCTCTTGCTGATGGTGATTCCCGTAAGGAAGATACATCTGATATTAACATGCAAGATGCGTTGATGGAATACAGTGAAGCGAACTTCTGTCCTATTGTTGATTTAGGACAAGCACATGGTATGGTTATGGATAAAGACTACAATGATAGGTTTGTATTTACTGATGGTGATGTTACTACTGTTAACATGAATCAGACAAAGAATGGTAACAGATACTTTGTTCTAGCAGACTTCAATTCGGAGTTCTCTCTAGATGATGATAACCTAACATGTTGGACACCTCCACACATTAACATAGACTTTGGTATTGGGTCAAAGGTTGTTGTTGTAGGTAGAACTTCACAAGGTACTGATGAAGATGGTAACTTAAGACCAATTTCATTGAATGTTAATGGAATACTTGTAACAAAGGCTAGAGGCGGTAGTCCTGAAGAGATAACTCATATTGAGGATGACTCAGATGGGTTTGATGATGACTGGATGCCAGTCTGATTACATTTTGTGTAGCCATACACTTATTGTTGGTCATAGGGGTGCAATGCCCCTAAATAACTTAAGAGTTGATATAATGAATAAAGGATACTATAATGAATATAATATAACTTCGTATGCTGATGATGATGACATAATTCATGGTCAATCATACGCTATAAGGGTCAGTAACATTGATTTTGTTACTTGGAAACCTAATAACGAACTAAGAAACGAGATTTGGATGAAATTGCATACTAAATCCGGTAAAGAAATAAGAGTAAAAGTAGATAGAGAAGGATTGAATGAAATATTAGCCACAGTTGGCAATGATTTAGTTCAATTTGAAGATAATAACAGGAATAGGAATGAATATGAGTTGGAACAAAGGAAAAAGTACGGAAATTAAGACGTTTGAAGAAAGAAAGAAAGAAAGACTTGAGAAAATCAAGTATAAAGCAAAAGTAGCAGAATCCTACATGTGTTTAGGTATTTGGGGAGAACCCAAATCTGCTAAATCTGCAATATCATTAGATATTTTGTCTGAAGAAGATATTAAAAACGACATGAAAGTGTATGTTTTTGATTTTGACAATAGGGCTATTGATGTTAAAAGAAACCATTACAACAACATAGATAATATCGTTGTTGATAATCCGATTGAAAGAAAGGATGACAGTTTAGTTGATTTTAACGCTACAATGATGAATGCTAGAACATTTTATGAAATGGCTATGGAATGCTTAGAAGAAGGTAAACTAAAAGCAGTAATAGTTGATGGAGCAGATAAACTTCTAACAGATGTTTGCGAAACGAAGATGAGAGAGAAACATGGTATGGATGCTGATACAGTTATCAAGCAACCTCCATATGTTTGGGGTGATAGAAATACTCCTTACAAGAACTTCTTACATAAGCAGATACTAGAGATGCCTTGTCATCGAATAGTAATTGCACATTCTAAAGATAAGTATGCAGGTAATCCTAACCCTATTGGTGTTGAGGCTAACTGGCATGATTCAACAGAAGATATCTTCACTGCTACAATTCGTATGCAGAGAGACTTAAGAAAAGGTGGAGCAGAATACACAGCATTGTTTGAAGCAAGTGCAAGAAAACCTGAACTTATTGGAACAAGAAGAAAGGTTCTATCAATTAAAGATGGTAATATTGAGTGGACTGGTGTTGCTGAAATTAAAACAGGCGAACTTTAGAGGGTAATAATATGACAATAACAATAACAATAGAAACAGATGACTTTAGAGAGTTAATAGAAAGTGTTGCCTTGAAAGGTAAATACAATAATGGAGACAGTAGTAAGAATGGACAACTGAGTAATTATGCTTGGTTGGTTAGTGATGGTGAGTATCTTAATGCTTACAATGCAGATACAACTACTATTTGTGCTTCTAGAGTAGCCAATGAAGGTATTGCTACTGCTTCTTGGATAGTTGATATTGAAAAGACAGTAAAATATCTCAAAGCATTTAGTGATGAGATAACACTGACTGTTAGTGATTACTTGACTATTAGTAGTGATTCTGCTAATGCTAAAGTACCATTAGTATCGGAACACCCACACAATGATTACATTGGTAGGATTGTAACATTCACTAAAGACATGAGAAGTGATAATCCTTCGTGGGGTGAAGGTTTCCCTATCTTTGGTAAGACACAGTTTGAAGCAGAGATAGTAATATCAGAAGATGAAATTAAACGAGCAAGTTCTGCATGTGATGTAGTTAATATTGCTAGATATAAGTTCAACTTCGATGATGAAGTATTAACAATGTCGAGTACTAAAACAATGAACGAGACTATTGATACTAACGTAGAGTACACTATTGCAGAAGGCGATAGTGCTACTGTTGAGTTTAATGGACAGTTTGCAAAGTTCTTGAATGGTGCAGTTAGACTGTACCTCAAGGATGATGCTCCTGTTCTTTTCGTAACAACAAACAGGCTACTGTTGAAAGCACCATATCTTAACAGGTGAGTAAATGATAATATGTAAAACAGAAAATGGAATAGGATTGAGGTGGAGAGAAGGAGATGAGATACAAAGTAAGATTGTGTCTCACTCCGACTTTCAACCTTACATGTATGTGCTTGATGATTCTATTCCAGTTGGAGCAGATAATTTTAGTTTTAAGTGTAAAGATAGTCATGGTTCTTTTAATATTAAAGTAAACTTTTGTCCAACAGGAGAAGTTAGTCTTGAAAAAAGACCATTACAAAAAGTAACTTGGACACCTAATAATCCTAAATATGCTAAAGATGTTAGGATTGCTTTAGAGGCTAACAACATTAAAACCTTTGAAGCAGATGTACCATATCATTACAGATACGCTGTTGATGAAATAAAGGAAATACCTGAACAAAACTTAAGAAGATGGTATTGGGATATGGAATGGCAACAAGGTGGTAAGTATGATGAGTGTATTACTTGTATTGTTATCTACGATAATTATGACGATGAGTATCATGTATTTGCTTGGTATCCCGAAGAAGGTAGAGACATAGTATTGAAAGATAATGATAGTTTTATTCTACATAGATATAACAGCGAACATAATATGCTTACAGGTTTCTTAGCATTCTCTATGGATAAAGAACCTGACATGCTTATCTCTTGGTTCGGATGGAAGTTCGATATACCAAAGTTGTTTACTAGAATGGTTCACCACAATATTGACCCAAGATTACTATCTCCTTTTGATGAGATAACTGGTATTGGTTGGAAAAGAAATAAGCCTACCATTTGGAAGTCTAGAGTAGAAGGTTATTCTCCTGTAACTCAACCAATCAAAGGAATGATTACAGTAGCATTAGATTTAATATTTGAAAGACAATGGAATGATGCTCAACGTGGAACACTACCTTCCCTATCATTGGATTACGTTTCTGAGAATGTACTAGGTGATGTTAAACTAGTTAGTGAAAAGTTTCCTGATAAGAATGAGTTTTTCAGAAGAGCATGGTTAGAAGATGCAGATACATATCTTGAATACGCTTTCAAGGATGTAGAGTTAATCAAAAGAATTGATGAAGAGAACCATTGTATTGATGCTGTTCTTTCTTTACAGAGACTTTTGAAAGCACCATTTGATGCATGTTTCTATGCAAGTAATATGGGTGGAATATATTTCATGCGTAACGCTTGGTGGAAAGCCCCTACGGGAGAGAAAGGTGAACGTAGGGAGTATGAGGGGGCAATGATATACAACCCTCTCAGTGAAGGCACAAATGGCCTTCATCGGAATGTTGCTGCATTTGACTTCGCAGGTCTATACCCATCAATGATTATTTCAAGGAATATATCATGGGAGACTATTTCAGAAGAACCAACAGACTTTGCAGTTAATCTAGCAATACCTAGAGATTTTAGTGAAGTTAAAAAAGAAGAGATGATGTATTTCAAAACAGATGAGTTAGGTTTACTACCTAAAGCAGTACTTGACTTGAAAGAGTTAAGAGACGAATATAAGAAAAAGATGAAAGAGGCAACAACTAAAGATGAATATGCCAAATGGAATAACAACCAGTTAGCGGTGAAGCGATTATCTGCGTCTTTTTACGGGATAATCGCATATCAAGGATTTGGTTGGGCTAATGTTGATTTGGCTGCTAGTATAACTGCTAGTGCTAGAGAAGCAATAAGGGCTGCCGCATTTAAAGTGAGGGATATGAATGCCAATTAAAACAGCAAAGATAGATGTAGAACAACTACAAGAAGAAGTTGAAGAAATAAATAGAAAGATGATGGAAGAGTATGCTCCATCTAGAACTGAAAAGATTCAGAGACTAACAATAGAGTTGCTTGATGATGTTTATGTTATTCTAAAGTATCTCGCAGTAGGCATATTTTTCTATGGATTAGTATCTCTTTTGCAGGATGTGAATATAATATGAAAGTAGTTTATGGACATACAGATTCTATCTATGTTAAGATGGAAGATGATAGTGTTGAGAAAGCACAAGCAGTATTAGATGAGTTGAATGAACATGTTAGAACTATTTTTCCTAACATACTAGACTTAGATGAACATCCTGTAACTCTTGAGTTTGAAAAGTTCTTCAAGACTTTAGGTGTAGGATGTAAGAAAAACAGAAACGCAGGGTTAATCTCATGGAAAGATGGTGAGTACCTAGATGATTTGGAGTTTACTATGACTGGCTTTACTGCAAAGAGAGTAGCAATAACTCCTTTAGCAAAGAAGATTCAGTTAGAAGTTTTAGATAGATGGGTAAAGGAAGAAACAGAAGAAGAAATAACTAATTACTTACACAAGGAATACTATGATGTTACTAATGGTAATATTGATATCTCAATGTTAGCACAACGTAGTAGATTTAGAGAAGAAAGATTCTTGGTAAAATGTAAGACTTGCATAAGAAACTTCGACAAACATACTAAGTATCATTTACATGAACTTGCTAATATTACACAAGGAAAAAAATATCCTTGTTGTAATAAACCTGAGTTCATAACTTTGAAAGGAAAAAGACCAACAATAGGTTCAGGTATTGAAGGTGTATTATATCATAACACAAAAAACCCTGATAATATGATTGATGATTCATATCTTTATCTAAGGGTTAGAGATATACATGATACTTACTTTCATCCTTTAAACAGAAACGATGTTACACCTAACTATGTTTCTGCAATGACTCAAAAAGATTTACTTAACTATACTCCTGATTACAACCATTATGCTAGTTCTATAATTAGTAAGGCAGAGCCTATTTACGAAGCAATGGGTTGGGATATATCACAAATCTATCGTGATAGGAAACAAAGCAGTATGGAGGAATGGTTTTGAGAAGTAGATTTTATAGAAGTCTATCTTGGTCAAACAAACGTAGAGTAGATAAATTAGTTGTATTATACAATAATTATTTCAATAAGGAAAAAAAAGAAGAAAAAGAAGATGTAGTTGAATTAAAAGAAGACTTCATAGCGAAAACTGTCTTATTCAATGAACCTAAATATGTAATAGGATATTCTGTTTATGTAGAAAAAGGAATGCCTAAAATGAATGTAATAGAAAAACCTCCACCTGAACATGGTAGAGATTGTAAATGTAACAAATGCATAATAGCAAATGTAGAAGAAGTAGAAAAAATAATTAGAAAGAGGAATAAAAATGAGTAGACCCGCAAGTAACACAAAAGAATACACATATCAATGGAATGCAGAAACGTATGGAGATGATAGTCTCCCAATACTAAAGATAAGTAAATCTTCATTTGGTTCGTTTCAATGGTGTCCCAAGAAATACCAGTTCAATTACATTGAGCAAAAACCACAGGACACAACCGAAGCAATGTACAAAGGTACTATTGCACATAATGCAAGAGAAGCATTCTTTGATGAGTTTGATATTTCCAAAGCAGAAAATATGACTCATGATGAACTAACTAATTACTGTTACACTTTATTCCCATTGGATGAAATGAGTCCAATGTATGAAACAATAGCAACATATGAAGCAAAGAGATTCATGGATGCTAAGGAAGAAGGAACATTAGATAACTTCCTTCCTGTAATCAATGAAGAAACAATTGATGCAAAGATTACAATAAGAAGAGAAGACTTCCCGTCAATTAGATTAGAAAGAGATTATGTTGTACATCTTCAAGGTATAATTGATAGAATGTTCCAAGAAGGAAATGCATATATCCCAATGGAATTGAAAACTGGTCAATGGAAAGATTACAAGAAAACTATGATGAGAAAGGAAATGGCTTTCTACAAACTTCTTTTCGAGAACTGTCCTGATGAAAGGATAGAAGAACTAGGGTTAACTAGAGATAATGCAATTACTCATTGGGCTTGGTATTATCCTGCTTCTAACCACATGTATGTAGAAGAGGCTAAGAAGTCTAGTGAGACAGCAGTATTGAAGGGGATTGCCAATTTGATTCATGCTTACGAGAGGAATATATTTCCTACTAAATATAGTTCTAGAACTTGTCCAACATGTAGTTATTATTCAATATGCGATACTGCTAGTGAAGATGGGTGGCTATAATGAAATGGGCTTTTCGTATAATATATTTTATAGGTACAGTATCTACTATGGTCAAGAGGTGGAGAAAATGAAGTGGAAAGAATATTTTAGAAGAAAGAAAGAATATAGAGAGAGGAATAAAAATGAAAGATAAAGTAGAAGAAATATTAAGTTCTAGAGAATGGACTTTTGCTGATTTAACTAATACTAATAAGTTAGTAAGAAGTTTTTCAGAAGAAATATATACTCAGTTAGATGCTAAGGAAAAACTAACTATTGTATGGGAAGAAGAGATATTCCAAAAAACAATTCAATTTGGAAGTTTCTTTCAGAACCTAGTAATGGAACAAATACAACTAGAAGTAGCAAGCATACTTCAAGAACAACTAATGAGTGCAAATGTAAACTTTGGTAATAATAAAAATGAGGAGGATGAAACAAATGAGGTTTCCGAGAGTAGTGTGGGCGGGGAGTCATCTCCCAAACGCTCCGCAAATGAGAAGAAGAGTAGTAAAAACAAAAAGTGAATATATTAATTGGTTCAACCAATATAATGGTAAGATGAATTGTTATACTACTGTATATGATTTTGAAGATATTAATGATAATACTCAGATTGATTCTTCTGTTATTTTGGATAGAATGTTTCTAGATTTTGACGCTCATGATAAACCACTAGAATTAGCACACAAAGATTTCGTATCTGTTGCTAAAAAACTAGAAGAACAAGATGTCTTGTTCAGAAGTTATTTCAGTGGTAAGGGTTTCCATATCATTGCCAAAGGAGAACGAGTCACTGATATTAGAAGCATTCAACAGTATTATTCCGAATTGGCTAAAGATTATACTACACTTGATAGGACTGGTATTCAGATAACTAGATTGAGAAGAATACCTAATTCTATGAATCTAAGCAGTACTTATGATGAAGGTAAATCTTATTTTTGTATTCCTGTTAATTATAAGTTAGAAGATTTAGATTTAATACTTGAAACAGCAAAAACCATGACTCCTATTGATATAGAATATGGTTCAAAGAAGATAGTATTTCCATCTGTTAAACCAATAGAAGTATCAGATATTGAAGTAAAGATGCCTAAGCCCATTGGTAAAATACCAATACTACCTTGTTTGAATAATTCTATTATGGTAGAAAATCCTAGTCATTATGCTAGAGTATATCTCATTCAATGGTATAGAGATTTACTCAGTGGTAGAGAAAGAAACCTACCATTAGAACAACAACAAGAAATAATTAATACTATTATGTCTGAATTGGAAACTATTGCTAGTAAAGATGAGATATGGTTAGATTGGGATGAACCTATTACTAGAAAATACGTTACAGGAATAGTTTCAAAGGGTTATCATGCCCCTAGTTGTAAGACACTTATACCTCAAGGGTATTGTATTGGAAAATGTTGGCGGTATGTAGAATGAAATTAATAATAGATAGCAGAGAAAACTCGTACCTAACAGAGAAAGTAATTGAAAAGGCTCAAGAATATAATATTCAATATGAAAAACAGTTCATAGAGATTGGAGATTATGTTTTCAATGACGTTTGTTTTGAGGCTAAATCATCCTTTGATTTCCTTCAATCTATTGTAAATAATAGGTTATGGAATCAAATGGATAACATGGATAGAGCCTTTACAAATAACTTAGTTATTGTTTACGGTTCTTTTGATTCTGCATTTAGAAAACATTCTGATTACAGTAAGTCAACAATGAACAAAGCAACTCAAAGAGTTATACTAAAGAAAAAGTTCTATGGTGCAATGGGTAAAATTATACTCGACACCGATTGTTCTTTACTTTGGTTTAAGGATGCATTAACTGCTGCCGATATGATAGCAGTTGTTTGTAAAATGCAACCTCATGATAGGGAAGTTTATACTCCCAAACTAGTAAAAAAGAGAAAAATTAGTACAGCAGACTTGCGACTTGATGTACTAACCATGATAAAAGGACTTAGTGAGAAGAAAGCAAAGATGCTTTTGAACGAGTTTGGTTCTATTATGGAAATAGGAGAAGCAACATCTAATGAATTGTGTGCATTAGATGGAATAGGTAGTGTATTAGCAAAAAGAATACATGACACACTAAATAAAGAAGAAAAAATGGAGTTATAATATGAATAATAAAAAAGATGATGAAATGATGATAGACAACCCTGAATTGGAAGCAGAAATAGACAGAATGTACTATGAATCTTTACAAGAAGGTAAAGAGTACACTAAAACTAGTAAAATACCCAAAGTTGTAGAGAAATATGTAACAAGTGCAGTGGAAGTTTCGTTAAATAACGAAGTTCCTGCAATGTTATCATATTACAATCTGTTAGGACAGATATGTAAAGACTTTGTATGTATTCCATCAGGAAGAAGAAGGATAGATACTAGATTACAAGTAATTATTATGCAAACTAGTGGTACTGGTAAGACAGAACTGTACAATTTTTTTGGGCCAATAGCAAAAGAAGTGTTTAAGCAGTTAAATGAAAGATATCCAACAGATATTCCCGAAGAATATAACAGAACTGGTACAGGATACAGTGTTGCTGAGATTAAAGATACTACGGATGCAGGTTTAATTGGTTCTATGGGAACAGAAGAACAAGTTGTAGTTGATGATGAAACAGGTAGAGAGCGAAGAGTAGAAGTTCCTGTACAAATATATGGTGAATTAGAAGGTAGTGGCTTACTAGTTTATGATGAGTTTGCAGATTCAGGGATATTCAAACAGAGCCAACATCAGAACAAGGTTGTTTTGTATATTAATACCTTTATGAATACCTTATGGGGTCAAAATTGGATAATTACCAAGAGATTACTAAAGGGTGGTCTAATGGAATGTAGAAGCAGACGTTCAATGTGGGCTACTACATATATACCAAAAACATTAACTCATGCTATTACTGAAACAGGTGCAATGCAACGTTCTTTAATCTACATTAGAGAAGTTCCAATCAGTGAACAGAACTATGTTAGAAATAAGATAGCAGATGCTTATGGGGTTATAGACGATGCACA
>CEWC01012458.1_pt1 | contig 11841 bp, 20 predicted proteins | sample 530331 | NCBI WGS metagenome assembly CEWC01 (sample SAMEA2619935, study PRJEB7988) | marine metagenome | isolation source: saline water (ENVO:00002010), including
CCCGGCTCTGGCGGCGTTGCAAGTAGTAGCTTTTCATGGGGTACTGGTGGGTCGGCCGGTAATGCCGGAACTGGTAATAACCCAACCGCTGGTGTTTCTGGTCACGTCTGGGCCGGAGGCGGCGGTGGATGGGGCGCTTCTGGAGGAAACGGGGTAAGTCAAACAGCCGCAAGTGGTGGAGCAGCTATAACCGGGACTTCAAGAACATTAAGTAATAGCGGTACAATATATGGATCTACATGATGAGATATTATATTTACGCAACAAAAAAATATGAAACTTTAGAAGAAGTTGAAACTTCAGTTACAGCTTTAAAAGCTCGTTTAGATAAAAACCCAAATGATTGGTGTGTAGTTAAACCAGCTAAAAATAGCAAAACACTTTTTATTGATGGAAAAGAAATAATTGCTTACGAATATGGCGATTTATTATCTGATAATCAAATAAACAACTATATAAATTCTGAAAAAATTTATAATGTTTATTCAATTAATGATGGTGATAATTTTACAGAAGTAAGCGGATCAGATGTTGCTGAAAAAGTAAAATTGTTAAGATCATTTTATGCAAAATGGTTAGATGTTACTAAATATATAACTGTTGATGAGAGTGGTGAATTAAACTTTCACGATGTAACGAATGAGGATATGTCGGCCTATGTCATTGATGCCAATTAAATTAAAAGCTGGGTTTTATAGAAACGGCACTGATCTTGATGCTAGTAATAGGTGGCGCGATGGAAGTCTTGTTAGGTGGCGTGACGGTTCATTACGGCCTATCGGTGGGTGGCAACCTTTTAAAAATGGTTTCTGCACAAACCCAATTAGAGGCGCTCACGCTTGGGAAAGTCTTGGAGGGACGGCTTACTTTGCCGCTGGAAGTTATGATGAGCTAACAGCCATGACAGGAGCTGGAACAACTTACGATATTACACCAGCTACAATGAGTGCGGGGCGCGAAGATGCTGGCCTTAATTTAGGTTTTGGTGGCGGTTATTACGGCACTGGGTTTTTTGGAACACAAAGACCTTCAACCGGAAATTATTCTGAGGCGACGTCGTGGTCGCTTGATAACTTTGGAGAATATTTAGTTGGTGTTCATTATGACACTGGAACTCTAGTCGAGTGGCAGCTTGGGTCTTCAGCCGTCGCTGCTCCTGTTGCTAATGCTCCAACTAATAATTTAGGATTAGTTGTTACCGAGGAGCGCTTTATATTTTTACTTGGTGCTGGCGGTGACCCTCGCCTTGTGAGGTGGTGCGACTTTGAAGACAACACGTTGTGGACCGCTGCAACAACTAATCAAGCTGGCTCTCATAAGCTTCAAACAGCCGGTCAAATTATGCAGGGCGTTAAAACAAGGGGTCAGACATTAATCTTAACTGATACCTCAGCATTCACAGCTAGATATACTGGCCCACCCTATATTTATCAATTTGATAGGGTTGCAACTAGCTCAGGCGCAGTTTCTAGAATGAGTGCCGTTGACACTGATATGGGCGTATTTTGGATGGGTCAAAAAGGTTTTTTCAGGTTTGACGGTAACACTGTGCAAGAGCTTCCTTGTGAAGTTCATGATTATATTTTTGATGATATTAACGTAAACCAGCAGTCTAAGATCTGGGCATTTAGCAACACAGAATTTAGTGAAGTTTGGTGGTTTTATCCGTCTGCAAATAGCTTAGAAATTGATAGATATGTTGCATACGACTTATTAGAAAACCATTGGCTAATAGGAAATTTATCGAGAACCGGCGGTGTGCCTAGAGGTGTTTTTAGAACTCCAATTTTAAGCGGTGAAAGTGCAGCGGAAACTACAACCTATAATGTAACAGTCGCAAATGATAGCGGAAATAAATATTATATATCTACTTACTCTGGGTCAGCCCCAACAATAACTCTTAAAAAGGGTAACACGTATATTTTTGACCAAAGCGACGCCAGCAATGCATCACACCCGCTACTATTTTCTACAACTTCAGACGGGACGCATGGTGGCGGATCAGCATATACCACTGGAGTGACAAGTGTCGGGACCCCGGGTACAACCGGATCGTATACACAAATAGTTGTTTCAGATAGTGCTCCGGCAACGCTCTATTATTATTGTCAAAACCACTCAGGTATGGGCGGGAGCGCTAGTATTATTGGACAAATAATTCTTTATAACCATGAGCAGGGTTTGAATTACGATAGCGGCTCTGTGTTCTGTGAGACTGGACCAATTTCTATTGGTAAAGGAGATCAGGTCGCAAAAGTAACTGAAGTAATACCAGACGAAAAAACACAAGGCGATGTTGATTTAAAATTTAAAACTAGATTTTACCCGAATGATACGGAAACAACGCACGGCCCATACAACCCAAGCAACCCAACTTCACTTAGATTTACTGGTAGACAGCTAAGGATGAGGGTAGAGGGTGATCAAGCTACAAATTGGCGCGTTGGCACTATGAGACTTGAAACTAAAGTAGGGGGACGTAGATAATGCCAGTCACACCTCCAGTTATCGGTGTCGATATGAGGCAATGGGGTAGAGATCTTAATCTCTTTTTAACTAGAAATTTAGGTAAACTATTTTTTAAGACTTCTGAAGATAATCCATCAATTGACGGAATTTTTCTATGGGATGATGTTAATAGTTACCCGGTAGTCAGTCATAATGACGCCTTCAGACAAATTGCTATGAAACACGCAACGCCCCCGGCAAACACAGGATCTGCCGGAGATGTTACCGGGATGATTAGCTGGGATACTAACTACATTTATGTGTGTGTTGGTAATTATGATGGGTCTACTGCAATTTGGAAGCGGGTGGCGCTTTCAACATGGTAAATCGTGGGGTGGATAAATATTGAATAATGTTGTAGAATTTCCAGCAAAGCAGGCCACAATAAAAATCTTACCTCTGGTAGATAACGTACAGCAAGCCGTCGAAAAGGTTTTACCGTTACTACAGAGATCGATAGAGGCAAATGGGCGAAATATGTCTATGGAAGATGTAGTCGCTGATATGCTTGAAGGCCGGAGCCTCATTTGGGGCGTATATACGAAGGACACGCTGATCGCTGCTTTTACTACAAGCGTCGTAAAGCACCCTCAAAGAAACACACTTTTTATTGAGTTTATGGGCGGAGCCGATATGAAAATTTGGATGAATGCAGCATTAAACGCTATGAAAAAAGTTGCAAAAGATGGTAATTTGTCGGCAATAGAAGCAGATGGACGTATAGGTTTTTCTAAGTTTGCAAAAGCAAACGGTTTTAAAGAAACCTATCGTCACTTTGAAATGGAGTTTTAAAATGGGTAAAAGTAGCACCACCACAACGTCAAAAATGGATCCGTTACAAGAAAGCTACATTGAAGAAATTATCAGACCGGGAGCTGATAAAGTAGCTGGAATGGAATTTGAAAAATTTACTGGGGATAGAGTGGCCCGGTTAACTCCAATGCAGCAAGCTGCAATTAGCGGTTATGGAGGATTAACTCTTCCATCTGAAATAGGTGAGGCGACAGGAATTTATAGAGATGTCGCTACAAGAACTCCACAAGAGCGCCAAACAAGATTAGACCAAATACAAAATGACATGGCTCCTTTACTTAATAGGCAATTTGCACAACAAGGCGTCGGAGCTGAAGCTAAAGCGATTAAAGCAAATTCTTTTGGCGATAGGAGAGATGTTTATGAAGGAGAGCGTCAGGCTGCTTTAGACGCCCGGTCATACGATTTAGCTAGTAGAGCTTTAGCCGCTGAGGATGCATCTGCAATGAGAGCGGCAGGGGCACTCGCTGGAAGTGGCTTGCAGGGGCTACAAGCTCAAAGGGATATACTAGGAGCTCAAATGTCAGCCGGAGAAACTGAGAGAGCCTTAACTCAAGCAGACTTGGACGCCGCATACAATGAATATCTAGCTGAAATGCAATTCCCATTAACTCAGTTTGGAGTATTGAGCGGAGGTGGTCAGGCATTCCCTGCCGGGATAGGTAGTACGACTGCAACTACTAGAGATCCTATGGGTACATTCGGAATGGGTCTGCAAGCTCTTGGCGGTCTTGGTATGGGCGGCATTGGGCCTTTTGCAGCTTTTGGCGGAATGCAAAATCTAACAGCGAACCCACTTAGGTTTACGTGATAAGGATTTAAAATGGAATATTCTCTTACAGAACAAGATATAGCAAAATTAGAAGCATTAAACTTCTATCCAAGCCCAAATGACAAACCTATGCCCGGTGAGCTTGCTACGATGGAAGAGATGATATCTCTTGGTGTAAATACAGTAGATCCAGAACTAGAGGTAAGAAATATAACCCCAGAAATTACCCCGGTTGGGACTGGCGGAGCTGGGACTGGTAACACACCTGATGGCCCTAGTGTCACTGGTATGAACCCTCAGATGCAGCAACTTCTAGACTTAATGAAGCAGCAACAAGCGGCAGCTAGTAAACCGGCTAGTCAAAGCTATACAAAAGACCAGAAACGTATGCTGGCGTATGCCGGGATAGCCGACGCCGGGCGTGCCTTGCAGGGTAAAGAGGGCACATCCGTTGCATCATTGATTGGCAGCTTTACGGATTTAGCTGATCAGCAAAGGAAAGCTCAAAATGCTCTAGCTCAAAGACAAATGATTGGCAGCATGATGGGCGGTATGTCGAATGTAGCCTCGATGACAGATCCAGATCAAATACGAGCTGCGATTGCAGACTTAACAAATATATTAGCTGTTGCTCCATCTATGGAGCCATTTGTAAAAATGCAAATTGAAAATCTTTATAAGCAATTAGATAAAGCCGAAGGGGATATAAAGTCGGTTACAGATACTCAAACACAAATAAATTTAGTTGATAGCTTATTGGACGCTGATTTATCTCAAGTCGCTGGCGTTAAAAATTTCATGAATAGTATTTTTGAACCTTTTGGGTTGGCAAAGAAATATCAGAATATTGAGAGTATGCTAAAACAATTAGAAGGATTAAATTTTGTTGATGCTTACCAAGCATTAAAAGGTGGCGGCCCAATTACAGATATAGAGGGTAAAGCTGCAACCGCTGCAAAAAGTAGAGTTAGAAATTCTATAGGCGGTAGCGAGGAAGATATAAGAGCCGCATTAGAAGAAACAAAAAGAGTTTTTAATGAAGCTTTAAGAAAAAATCCGGCATATGCAGATCGAGAAAGTGAAAAAAATAGGCTTCTTAAAAAATGGTCTAGAACTGGTAACGAAGGCTAATAGATGGAAAACGAAAACTTAGACGAATTATTAGCTCAATACGAAAAAGCTATAAGAGCAGCATTAGCTGATGGATCAGATCAGGCTATAGAAGAAGCGTCTATATTAGATGCAGAATACGAACAATTAAAAGCAAGAAAAGCTAGTATAGAAGCAGCGCAAACTCCATCTGAAATAGATGACGTTATTAAATCTCTACCGAAGGCCGGAGCTGGAGCTGGAGCAGCCTTAGACTTCGTCGCTAATATATTACCTTATGCACAGGAAGTTGGTATTGATGGAGCTATACAGCTTATGAAGCTTCTGGGTATGGATGGTGAAAAATTAAAAAATAACTCAAAAGTTATGAAAGATTTTGCTCGATTATTTGGCCCTGCCGGTTTATTGCCAAATAAAGAAAATATGCCAAGCATCAGACAGGGCATTTCAAACCTTACCGGAGGAGCCACTGAGTATGAACCTCAAACTGTCCCCGGAGAATATGCTGGAACAATAATGGAATTTGCTGGAGGCGCAGCGGCGTTACCAATCGGTGGGCCAGTTAGATCTATTGTTTCAAGTCTTATCCCGGGAGCATCTAGTGAGCTTGCCGGACAGACTGCTAGAAAGTATGCACCTGAGTATGAAAGTTTAGCTAGATTTGCAGCGGCATTAGGAACACCAGCCGTTACCGCCCCCGTCACGCAGTCAATCAGTAGAAGAATGACCCTTGGCCCCGCCGATCAAATTTACGGCAATGTGCAGGGCTCACAGAGAGCCGCAAACGTAGATCTATTAAAACAAATGGGAATGGGAAATATTTCCGCTGGACAGCAAATAGGATCTGCAACTTTGCAAAAATTAGAGGATGTTGTTGAGCCTACACTTACCCAGAAAACAGACTTAACAAAAATGGTATTGCAGAGAGCTGGGATAGAGGACGGTCTTGCAACTCCAAATGTAATTGAAAAAAGAGCTAAAGAGCTTGGTAAAGTTTTTGATGATGCAGAGGCATCTGTAAAAGAAGGTTTTGACATAACTGAAGGTGAAAAACTTTTAAGATTATTTGACGATGCAAATGAAATGCTTTCCATAGGAAATATAGTTGGAAAAACTAAAAAGATAATAGACGAATTTTCTAATAGCGCTGTAACAGGAGATGCAATTTCTTATGCACAACTTAAATTAGCTAGAGAAAATTTACGAAAAGTAATGAAGTCATCTCTTAGATCTGCCGACGATGTTAATTATGATTTAGCCAACGATGTTTTAGAAGTTATTGACGATATGATCGAGCGTAACGTGTTAAAGTATAACCCTAAACTTTTACCGACGTTGCAAAAAACACGTAGCGATTATAGAGCCCTGTTAACGGCTGAGAAGGCAGTCTCTGGTAAAGGTACTGACGCTGCCAGCGGCATAATTACTCCAAATGCATTAGATACCGCTATTAAGAATAGAGAAGGCGTCACAGCCACTACCAGACTTAGAGGAACAGACTTAGCAGAAATATCAAGGGCAGCGTCAGAAGTGCTTGCACCACTGCCGACAGTGGCCGCTGGTAGCCGTCGAGATGTTGGTGGTATTGCTCAAGCCGTAAGAGATTTTATCCCGGGATACATTGCCAGAAGTCAGCAAGATCTACTTCCTATGGGATCACAGGATGCAATAACTAAAATTATGCAAGAGCAGCTACTTAGATCGACTGGTGGGCTTTTAACAATACCTGACTAAGTCTTTGATTTCTTTGGTCTTTTTGCCTGGGACTGGTCTAGTTTTTTATCAAGCTCTACAATTAATTCAGCCGCCTCTTCGCAAAACTTAAATAAAGCAATTGGGTTAGGTATTCTGTGAGCTTGAGATAATTGTTTGATTAGTTCGTTTTGTTCAGTAGTAAGCATGGTTCCCTCCATATTTTAAAACATTTTAAATCAGTTAAAGTTGTAATGCAAATTGCTTCGTGCTAACAATTAATCACCGCAGTTAATACATTTACTGTTCTCCCAAACTATGCCCCATCCTCGAGTGGGGCATTTTTTTTCTTGCGTTTATCTTTTGTTAACTTTATGTCTACGGTATAGTAACAAAATGGAGAACTAAAATGACTAGATCAGATAGCGCAATATTATTCTTACTGGTTATGGTATGGTTAATATATGAAATGGCAATTGCAGCATCAGGAGTATGATCATGAATGAAGATGTAGAAAAAATTCTCAAAAGATTACAGAGAAAAATTGAGATCGTCAGAGATGATCAAAAACGTAGCGGTAGCCCTAACGTGCATCATAGCGGTGAAATGCTTACACTACTTGATATGTTGAGGAGGAAGCTTGGTGAAAAGTAACTTAACAAGAGAAATGTATGAAAATGCATACCGTAAAGCTTGGGAAGGATTGCGCGTCAAGGAGCGTAAGGACCAGCGTGAAAAAAGAAACTGTTACCAGCCAAGCAATGCTATGGCTGAGAACTTTACAAAAAATAAACCGGTAGAAGATATAGAGGAACTTGAAATAAAATTAGAGCTTTCAGAAAAAGCCAAAAAAGTTAATCTACTTTTACAAAAGGGCCTCACACCGAAAGAGTGTGGTCAGGTGCTAGGTTGTTCGAGGCAGGCAGTATTACAAGTGAAAAACAGATACGGATTACCTAGGTAATTCGTGCGGCGGCGATTATGTGTTACAATACACCCGGAGTATTACAACGTCGCCGCCGCGAACTTCTGTCTAACAGAAAGAGGAGTTGAAACAATGGAATTTATTACTGGACTTTTTATTTATTATACTGTCGCCAATACGAATGTTTACAGCGTGATTTGGTACGAAAGCGAAAAGAAATGTTTAGAGGCAATGATAGATAACGGACCACTTTACATACGATTAAATGCAGAAGCGATGCTTTGTAAAAAATCAGATAAAATTAGTAAACCTATACCTAGACCAAAGATACGGCCTGAGGCAGATACTTAACCTAAAAGTTCGAAGTGTGGAGAAAAAATGTTTAAAAAGCCTATAGTATTAGAAGTTATTATGCCTGAGATGTATCAAGATATTCATCTTGTTTCTAACACTCATGCAAACAAAAAGCCCTATATGTCTGATAAAAAAGACGAGCCTATAAATATTGGGTCATGTTATGGCTTAATTGAAATGAATAAGAGAGCTATAGACCTCAAAATGTGGTGCGATCTAAAAATAGATATTATGCCTGAAGGTATAGATTTTAAAGGTTCTCAAGAAATTTTGTTTGATGATCACAGCTCTCAAGCAAAAGGTTTTAACAACAAGAAAAATTTTGAAATTATTAAATTAAGGCCGCCTTACTTTATAAGATGTAAAGAACGAGTTTCATTTGTTTTAACAAACACTCCATTTAATTTTATTGATTTTAAAATCCCAACAGGAGTTTTAGATTTTTACCACAATCGTCAGTGCAACATTTTTGCTTATTATCCAAGGAACACTCACCGCACGATTGATATAAAATTTCAAGAAACTATAGCTCATCTTGTTCCGCTATCAGACCGTAAAGTAAAATTAAAACATATTTACAGTGATGAACTGGTTAATAAAACTCTATTAAATGGACAACAAAGCTTCTTTTATAAAAATGGAATGCGTAGAAAGTTTAAAGATAAGCTACCTCAGTACTGGCCTACTTAGTCTATCTTTTCGAAGTGAGGGCCATCAATGAAGGGTCGTCTGGATTGAGATCTTCTGAGATCTATGTATGCATTCATAGCCTCTTCCATTGTGCCTTCCCACTTACGAATATCCATTGGATATTTAGCTTGAGGCGTACCCCATGCAGCTCCCCAACAAATAGGAACGCCTATCTGTATGGCCGCTTCTTTCATAGCGTCAGCTATGTCATCATACACATTAAGCTCCCAGCAAGCGCGTCCGTTGACGTATGCCATAAGATCGACAGCCTTACCATCTAAGTGTTTAGATTTTAACGTTTGGCTGGCCCCGGAGGCTACAAGCTCTTTTTGCTGTTCGAGAGTTCTCATGCCTTGAATGACGCCAAAGTCTACTTTTGATAATGTAATAGCCATTTTAACGACGGCTTGCAGATCCTCATCTACACCCTCCAGCTTGTCTAGGCTGCGTCTGCTTAATTTAAAACTCATTTTTTAAGTCCTTTCATTGTACGTATTCCAAAGCTCGCGGCGATTGAGGCATACATGGCCCACGAAAACCACTGGGGTGCAGCCTGCAAATTCTCAAAGCCCTGCTTCATGTAAGGCTGTAGCCAAGGCACGAAGCTGCCTAGCACTATGGCAATGAAGCATAGGGTCCACGCCTCGTCTTTCCAGCTATCTGCGCTGGCCTCTATCGCTGCCTGCTCCCAGCTAATTTCACCGGTAGCCAGCTTCATCTTTGTCTCTGCCTCAGCTTGTTTTATCTTAGCCTTGCTATCAATAAATGTCGTAGCCAAATTTGCTACGCTTGAAAGTATACCTATCATTTTTTATTTCCCATGTTTGTGAAACCAAAGTACGCGCCAACTAAAGCCGAGACACTGACAATATATATATTTGCAATGTCAGCGATTAATTCGGCGGCTGTATCGTACCCGGCGATAGACGCTGCAACAATACCAAGCGGATAGAAAATGAGGCCACTGATAGCCACCCATGTCATCTTTAACTGCGCGTTGCGCTTGTGATCCATGTCTTCAATTTCTCTTTTTTTGTTATCTAAGAGTAATTCACGCTCGTCAGGATCTATGACCCCGTTTCCGTTGAGGTCCCAAGCTTCTCTTTCTTCCTTGTCCATCTACATACCCTTTTACTACTTTTGAGCTGTGGCTCAGTATTAGCAGTTTACCGTGTTTATCGTAAGCTGCAAACTTGCCATTACGCTCCTCTATTGTTGTGGATTTACGGGGAGGCACGTCAGGGCCATACTTGAATGCGTCACCATAATCCCAGCTTTTTCTTTTTCAATTTCACAGCTTTCTAAATCGCCGTAGGATCCTATTTGATAATGCCTAAGATTATCTGTGTTCACAAAATGCAAAAAGATTAAAACGTATACCATCACCACTGACCCTTAGATTTGCCTATTATATATATTATGCCACCAAACAATACAAATCCAACCATGATAATAGCGATACCTACAACCCAGTTTATTAAGTTGTCGATCTTTTCTTGGCGCTTATAGACAGCCTCTTTCTGCATCTTTCTTTGCTCTGCCTCAATGGCGACAATACTTTCCCAAGCCGAGGGTCCATAATATAGACTGATATAATCCTTGAGCTCGGAGCGCATGGATCTAGCCTTCTCTTGTGCCGCCCATATCTCTACGGCTGAGGTGTCAAAATTAGGGCTAACCTTTTTCCACAGCGGTGGATCTTTGGCCTTGTTGCCTAAATAATCTAAGTCGGAAATAGCTTTACCAAACGATGACAGGTCTTTGCCTAGCTCACTAATTTCCTTCCCGGCACTTACGGCACGCTTGATGCCAGAAAAAGCAGCCGTGGCTAATGCTATAGCTGATGCCGGTTCTATCATCTACCATCTGAAAAGTTAGGAGTTCTAGTTAAGTATTCTAATGTATTCTCAAGCGTTTTAACTCTCGATTGCAACTGAACCAATTGAGTGAAGTAGTTAACCATATTGTCTACCTCATCCCATAATTCTTCGTCGGCCTCTTCAAATTCTTCTTGCCATTCAACAAGTACATCTATCATTTCTTCAATGTTTTCGCTGTTTTGCTCTACATCTCGAATTAAATTAGTCTTCTCAGAGGCGTCGTTAGCCGCTGTGAGTACCTCAATGTCTTCTGTGAGTGTTTCTATAGTTGCAGCCTGTTGGCTCACCCACCACACGCCTCCGGCGAGCTGCATAGCTAATACACCCACAAGGGCTATAGGCAGACGCATATTTTCCATAGATAAACTCCATTTTTTACCTTTTTAACATATTTTAAAAATAATTAAAATAAATGCTTTTAGGGGGTTGATATTCATAGGTGTTAACATTAAGTTAACAGTATAGAGTTTTAAAGGAGATAAAAAATGTCAGGTAAATCTTTAGAATCACGGGTTAGTAAAGCAATCGAACACTTGCAGTCAGTGATTGATCGTCGTGGCTTGGATAATGTTTCAGAAGAAACACGCCAAGCGTATCATGCGTTAGACGAATTATATTGGGGCTTAAATGGATCGCCAGAAGACGGTTCAATGGTTGTTTTTTATACACCTTAATAGGAGAGAAGATAATGTCAGGTATTCAATTAAAAGCAGTTAGAGTAGCAAAAGGTGTCCCAGCTTGGGACATCATGCTATCCGACGGACACGGCGAAGAGCGCAATGTCGGAATGATGTCAGATTTTCCAATGGAAAAATCATATGTTTGCACGCTACGAGCTGACAACGTAAATGCAGAGATAGAGCTACGTCATAAAGCGCGTTCAGATATGCTTGCAGCTATACGTAAAGCAGTAGAAGAACGCCAAGAGCGTTTAGAAGAATGGTATGAAGCTGAAAGCGTGTATCAATCGGAAATGGCCGCTGACCGCGCAGCCGAAGAGTGGTGGGAGAACCGCTACGAGCATTTAGCAGAAGACCACGGCGAACCTTGGTAATCAACGGGGGCTACGGCCCCCACTTTTAAGGAGAGAAAAATGT
>CEWC01001700.1_pt1 | contig 11682 bp, 9 predicted proteins | sample 530331 | NCBI WGS metagenome assembly CEWC01 (sample SAMEA2619935, study PRJEB7988) | marine metagenome | isolation source: saline water (ENVO:00002010), including
GCCATCGCTTGCACATCAGACGCCCCCGGCTTGGAGGAGATCATCGGATCAGGGCGTTGCATCAAATCACCAGCCAGAAGGTGTGCCAGACGCCTGGGTTGGCGTAATTTGCTCAAGGATGCGTGCAGCCAGTGCATCCTGAATTTCAGTGACCTTTTCAGCGCCACCGAGTTTGGCCTGCACAGCAGCCACAATGTCAGCCTCAGTCAGATCCTCAAAGTCAGCCAGCGTGTCAGGACGATCAAGGCCGATGCTGCCGTAAGCGCCAGAGTTGTAGGCGTTGCCGTCAGAGTCAACCTGATCGCTGATTGCGGTCACGGTGTAATGGGCCGTGTGAGCAAATCCATCCGACAGATTTCTGTCAAGGTTGGCGATCTTCCAAACGTAGGTGTTAGCCATGGTGAAGTGGAGTCAGAGGAAGTTTACTTAGCCAGCCTCAAGGGCTGCAACTTTGGCTTCAAGCGTTTCAATCTTGGCGATTGCCTCCTGCAGTGCAGCAGTCAACAACGGAACAAGTTTCGATTGATCGATGCCTTGATAATCAGGAATTGTGTTGCCATCTTCATCCAGCTTGTTGTCTCCAACAGAAACGCCATCAGGCAGTTCTTCGCCTTCTTGCCAAATTTTTACAGCGTTGTGCGCTCCAGTGACAGCTTCTGGAACAACAGTTTGCGCTTCGTGAGCAAGGAAACCATCGACTGTTGTGTCAGCATCAGCGATGAAATTGAAACGTTTCGGTGCTAGTTGCTTAACGCGAGTGATTGCACCATTTAAGTCAACAACGTTTTCCTTAAGGCGATAATCTGAAGTCTGGTTATATGCAGTCGTTGACCCAGAAGTGTTTATAGTTCCACAGACGCCATTTGGGTTCAGAAAAACTGCATGAGAACTGCCAGTCGTGACAGCAGCAGCACTTGTAATTGACCCTCCACTTGTGTCAAAAAGCTGCAGACCAGAATTTGATGCACTCGGATCGTTGCCAAAATCATTCATCTTGACCCGGAGTTTTCCATCTTGAGTAAGACGCAAACTCTCGGTAGCACTTGTAGTTGTTTTAAAAATATGCCCGCCAGTATCTTTAGACGTGTAGATATTTGCGCCGGTAACACTTGCGTCGTGTTCAAATACCCCGTAATAGGTAGTATTTGGTCCAAACCGTATGTTGCCTCCAACGTGTAATTTATCACTCGGCGATGTATTGGCAATCCCCACATTTCCAGCACTGGAAATTCTCATCCGCTCGCTGGAAACACCAAAAGCAATTGCATTATCTGAATGGTTGTAAAGCATATATCCAGCAGTATTACTGCCAGCATCTGCAAATCTAATTTGACTAGACGTTGACGCGCCAATCGTTATGCCTTGTTCGCTTGTACCTGTATTGCCAACAACTAAATCGTCGGCACCACTATCGGCGTAGTTAGACGAAGTCCCCACCAACAACCGCCCCGAACTGTCGATTCTGACTCTTTCCGTCGGCGAAGTTGACCCACTATTAGTCTTAAATACCATATCCGTTGGCATGTCATTAGTGCCAGGAGTGCCATTGACCTGGACCTCAATTCGTGCCCCATCAACCATCCGAGCGCCATCAGCGCCTTGAAACGATATTGTGCCTAAAAAGTCATTATCTTGAACGACAGTATATGAACCAACTGATCCCCCACGAGACTTGCCAAGAATAAAAAATGGTTGCGATGCGCTATTTTCGTTATGAACATGTTGCACCAATCTGGTGGCATCAGTGGTCCCTTCAACTGAAAGTGGTCCGCTGTAAGTGCCACTAAAATACTTATCACGAATGGTGCTCGTCCCGAGCATCATCCGACCATTTGAATCGATGCGCATCGCCTCGCTAGTGGCAACCTCAACCCGCAGGTGATCGCTGCTGTGATCATATACAATCTTTCCTCTATCGTTATCATCTGAGTCGCCAAAAAGTATGCCCTGAGTTCCAGTATTGGCCGTAAGAAGTTGCAAATAGTTTGTGCCAGACCTTTCCAGAACAATTTGCGCAGATGCGTGAGGCGTGACTCCAGTATCAGATGTCTTGACGTGCAATAAATTTGCTGGAGCAGTTTCTCCAATGCCGATATTGCCGCCATCGAAGAAAGAGGCTCCGTTAGCCTGAATATCAACCTTTGTCGTCGTATCAGACTTTATTAAATAACGGCCATCGTTAGAGGCGTTAGTTGTAAATGTGTGTGTGTTTTTGCCCGCAGTGTTAGTGCTAAATACCACCTGACCATTTACGTCTAAAGCTGATCCAGGTGAAGAGGTAGCAATTCCGACGCGATCATTACCTGCATCGACGAACAACATGTGAGTGTTGCCGTTTGACTCCACGCGGAAGTCGACATTATTGCTAGGGTCATTAACTACAACTTCACTCGATCCAACACGTAAACGCTCTGCACCGCCAGTCGCAAAACCAATCTGATCAGCAGTAGGACTGAAGATGCCAGTGTTTACGTCGTCAGCGAATGCAAGACCAGGCGTTGAGGCACTGCCGTCCTCAATCAGCAGCGTGCCATCAAGCTCACGAAGCGTGATCCATGCGTTGTTGGCGCTGTTCCTGATCTTCAGGACGTTATTAGTCTCATCAGCCCACCACTGGTACTTGAACGTCGTCGAGGGCTCTGACGTTCCGCTGTTATTTGAAACGATTGCCTGTAGAACGCTATTGATGTCTCCACGGACTGCCTGGCCTGTTCCATTGGCGATGTCGTAATCGTGTTGGGTTGCCATGACCTAGCCCGTTGCGGACAACATTCCCTGCATATTAAACGCCTCTGCCAAAGCCCACAGCTGCATAGGTAAAGGTTCGATCTACGTTGCTGCCGCCAGAATCCAGCACGTCAAGATCAAAACCAGTGGCCGACACATTGCTGATGTTGACCCGTTCGCCTGCGCCAAGGTTTTGAACCGTGATGCCGACACTGGGCAGGAAGTTATTCAGGTTGCCTAGCGCCGACGTGCCAACAAAGAAGGCGTTTCCGAAGGTCACCGACTTGGTACTGGTGCCCGACGCTGTGGGCTGACCGGTCTCTTCTCTGCGCTGAAAGCTGGTCTCATAGCCAAGCTGATCAATCAAGATGTTCTGCGCCACGTCAGCACTGGTCAGCTCCGCCTTGAACTGGAACGCACGGCCCGCAAACGTACCGGCCACGAACTCCTGCCAGGCCGTATAAGTCGGAGACCCTGAGGGATCGTCGTCAGTCCTTCGCATGTAGAGCTTGGCGTTAACAGCATCAGCCTCTGTGCCATCAAAGTCGTTCCAAGTGTCAATCAGCGCAGTGCGGGCGTCGATGGTGTCATTGGGGAAGAAAGCCCGCGTAACGAAGTGACGCTTCATATCCAGCGAGAACTTAGCCCCAAGATCCAAGGTGTTGTTGAACTGATATTCAGCAGAACTTTTGATGCTGCCTAAGAAGTCAAAGGACGTAATGGCGTCAACGTCTGCCACGTCGTCCAAGGTGTCGTCGCCGTCAATCACCAATGCGTCAAGATCGTCGCTATAGAAGCAGTCAGTCTTAGTGCCTTGGAACGGCGGGGTGTCCTGGTCCTCCCTGCGGGTTTGAACCGTGATCCTGCCGACAGCATCAGGGAAGTCCACCAAGACGCTGGTGGCGTTTGTGCTTTTGTTGCCTAGGTCATCCTCAAATTTGACAAGGATTTCGCCTTCAACCAGCGGCACGATGGCTTCCGTTGAGTTGCCTGCAACAGCAGGGATCAGATCAACAGAGTTAGGCCAAGTGCCCGTTCCATCAGTCAGGCTGCTGTGCTTAATGTGAACAAGGCCGTTCACCTTTACATCAAGATCGACAGTCTGATCCCAGCGCAGGCGAGCACTGTTTGCACTAATCGGTTCAATCGAAAGGTTCTGCACATCGCCCGGAACCTCTGTCTTGCCAAGCAGCTCAAAACTTGCCTTTGCAATTCTGCTCTGCTTGCCGGTGAAGTTACGCGCAACAACTTCAACTTCTAATGTTCCAGCCTTTAGCGACCTGAGCGTTGCAGAGGTTGCGCTTGGGTTGAGAACTACATAATTGTCATTATCTAGCCTGTATTTGACGATGTAATCGGTCGTATTTAGGCGATCATGATTCCAGCTCAGGTCGAATCCAGTATGAACCGTTTGCCCTTCCTGATAGAGAAACTCTGTTCCGGTGATGCCCTCAACAGCATTGGGAGTTTCTGAAAGGTTTGTGATATCTCTGTCCGTAAACTTCAGATCCTGTTCAACCGCTGCGTAAATGCTTTCGTTGTATTCAACAGCCGATATTGCAAGCGTGGAATCGTCAGATTCAGTAACGCTTAAAATCCTGAACTGATTCGATTGAACGTCTGTTGTTTGAATCAGGTAGACAGATTGCGCTTTCGGAGCTTGCGAAAAATCTGTACTAACAGTGATCACCCGGTCGCTGATTGCGCTGATCGTCCGTGTTTCAACCAAGCCGTCAGGCATCATCGCCGCAATCGTTGGCGAGCTTGCCAGGTTTACACTTAAATTCGTGCTGCTATCAACAGTGATTGCGCTGACTGTCGCGGAACTAATCCGACCGCTGCGCCTAGTGCCAGCCTTGACCGGATCTGCGATGTCAACAACAACGCCAGGCCTAAGCACTAAGCCGCTGTCTGCTGCAACGGCGAAGCTTACGGTCTGAGTCAGCTTGCTCTCAGTAAGCAAAAGCCACTTGCCGAGCCTGTGCGCTTGCCCTTGGGAGTAACAACCGATGGCCCGCACGTCTTTATTAACGACTCCATACTTTGCGACCTGATCTTGCAACTCAACATATTCAAACGAAACCTCCCCTAACTGTTCATAACTTTGGTAAGCAACAGTGGCGCAGGTGTGCCGCGCCTTCAACGCAGAGCCTGCATATACAAAATCGCCACCGATTACATTGCTAGGGCCTAGTTGATAGCGGGAATCTGTCGGCTTGTCTTGATTGAGAACCAGAGAACCAGCGCCGTAAAAAGCAATCCCTCTAAACAAGCTGCTTAGCTCTTGGATCGCGTTGTAAACCTCCTTGCGAGTATTGATGACCATGTTGCAGGAGAACCTCGGCTCCTCCCCACCTCTGCCATCAGGCACGAGCTGATTGCAATAAACACTCACATTGTAAAAATCAAAGACATCTAAATTCGCCTCAGGGATGCCAGCCCCCCAGCGGGTGTCTGTCAGCAATGCGTAGAGCAGCCAGGCCGGATCATTCGTCCAAGTTGCAGCGCCCAACGTGCCATTAAACACCCCGCTATATGTAATCCTGCCGATATGTGTTGTTGTATCTACAGTTGCATTGTGCGGGATCTTGACTTTGACTCCTCGAACTAAATATTTACGGCTGGGGATGTTAGAAAATTGCCTAGAATCAAGTTTCAAAAAAGACAGAGCAGTGTTCGGATAGCGCAGCTTCTCATCAATAATCTCTGTATAACTTGACCAGTTAGTTCCGTTCGCTAGACGCTGTGATGTTGAATCATCCGTAACCCTAACAACCTTGATGTCAACCGGAAACGCCCCGGTCAAAGTAATCATGTAGTCCCTTTGGTAAGCACTACTGCTCTTGCCGTTAATAGTGTCATCAACAACGGTTGTAAAGCCGCCGCTGTTGTATTGAACTTGGATCTGTATGTTTACGCTTGTTCCCCTAATGTCCCCGTCATCTTCAACAACCTGAAGTGCAGGGATTTGCAGTGTTACTCGAACACGATCAACCTCAGTATCTGTTATTTGCCTTGTAATTGGAGTTGCCTTGACAACCGCAAGGCCTACATTTTTTTCGCTCTCTACCCCTGCACGGTCTGAAATGTATGACTGCGCTTGAGTGCCGTCCCTAGTAGTGAGGGTGTAGCCGGTGAAGTTATCGCGTCCCGCAGCATCTTGAAGGGGAGTCCCGTCTAAATAGACACCCTTAGCACCGCCTTCAATGCCATCAATCTCACCTTCGCTGATCGCATCTAAAACCGAGGCAAACTGTACCGACGACAGCGAATCATCTTCCTCTTCAGGAACTCGTGGTGAGCCGCCACCACCGCCACCCTTGCCAGCCCCACGGATAACAACCATCAGACAACGTCCAGACCGCTGGAGATCACCACGCTGCCAGCGTAGGCGCGACCAAGGACAACAGGAACAGGGATCCCCTGCCTAGAGATGTTCACAATCCCGCTAAACGTGAAGGACTCAAGCTGCTCTGCTTCTTTCCTTTGCTGTGGCTCTGGGGTTGGTGAAATCATTTCAGCCACACCGCCTAAAACCAGACCGGCGCCAATGGCACTCAAGCCTGTGCCTACAGTCGCCAAGGTTCCGGTTGCAACCACGCCACCACCCCCGAACAAGCCAGCGCCAGGGAACAGGAACGATGCACCGATCAAGCCAGCACCTAGCAAGATCCGTCCAAAGTTGCCGCCTGCACCTGCAATCGCTGGCGCGATGCTGAACACCTCACGCTCACCAAACGGCAAAGCCAGATCCCCAAAGTTCTGCTCACCAATGTGCTGACGGCCAACCATCATCCGATAGCTGATGCCGTTTTTTTCTGAATCAAGAATGAAACGCTCAAGCTGCGGGAAGTTGACCAGCAACGCCTTGAACGCCTGCGCCGGGGTGCTGACGTTCAGCTCAAAACGGCATTGCCCCAGCAGCTCGCGAAGCTTGCCGTAAACCTTAACGACCTTCATGCCTGTAGCCGCTAACCGTGTTGTTTGCATAGTATCCCCTGCCGTAGACATCGCGAGAAGACAGGCGATTCTGAATGTGATGCAGGATGATTTGATCGCCCAAGTAAATCGCCGCGTGATTCGGCAACGGGGAAACAAGCTGCATCAGAATTAGGTCACCCGGCTGCACATCATCAACAGGGATGGGATGGAACCCTTCGTTCGGCAGGTTGTCCACGTACATGTTTTCCCCACGCAGCCAGAAGCCATCCCGGCGGTCGTAGTCATGCAAGGCGATTCCATACTCCCGCTGGTAGTAATCGCGGACCAAGGTCCAACAATCCACGATGCCAAACGAAAACTCACGGCCCACATAGGGCAGCTCAAAACCCTCGGGTTCGCAGTATCCCCATTGTTCGGTCAACGGGTTGACGATGTGCCAGGGCAGCCCTGATTTCTCACAGGCCACGCGGTCAGCCTGTGATGGTGCCGGGTTTGACTTTGGATGCGAATGGACTACGGCAACCACCTCGCCTAGATCCTCTGCCGCTGCATAGTCCAGCGGATCAATGATGAAGTGTTCATCTGGAGTCTCTGCCAAGTTCTTGCAAGGCCGATAGCGCTTCCTGCCCTTGACCACGATGATCAGGCCGCAACATTCATTCGGGTAGCTGTCAACCGAATGAACAAGGATCTGTTTTTTAATCGTCGGCGGCAGACTCATTGCGTCAAGCCAACACCAGGGAATGAACCAAAGGGAAGCTCACCTGCTGAGCCGAACCGCAGCTTGCAGGAACTCAGCCGCTTGCCGCAGACATCATCCGCGAGGGTTGCAGCAGTGTTGTCGTTGATGTCGAAATAATTGCTGCCGGTGTAGCTGCATTCGCTGCTGCGGTACTCCCACTGACAAACGTTGGCGATACATTGCCGCTTTGGAATCTTCTGCCCGGCTAGGTCAAACTTGCTAGCAAGCTCAAAGACCACAGCCTCACGGCTCTCTGAGGTCTTTCTGTCGATGAAGTAACGCTCCTCAGGCATCGAAGCGTAAGGGTCTGCGTCTGAGTTGCCGCCTGAGAAGTTAGCCGCATCAAGAAACTTTTTCAGCGTTCTAATCCTCCTAACCTCTGCACCGGCTAGGTCGTTGCCGGTTGTGGTTGCGTTTACCAAAAGCAGGATGGTTGTGACGGAGCTGTCGGTGTTTGCAACAGTCAAAGTCGGCCTGGGCAGCGTTCCTGTGTTCCTGAACTCAAAGCCCTCCGCCTGAATCGGAATCCTTAGATAGGTGTTCCCGTTCCAAACAATGTTTCCCGTGACCTGTTCATTCACGCCTGAATGCCAGCGGTAAACATCAGTGCTGCCGTGCAGCGTATTGTCGAGATGCAGCTCGAACATTTCAATGATTGCGCTCGGAGCTAGAACACTCAGCTCCTCGTAAACGCTGCTAATCGCAGTCCAAACAACGGTGTTGTCATTAACCGTGTTGCCAATATCTGTGGCCCACGAAGGCTCAGAGCTGCCCGAAGTGCCAGCCGTCGTGCATTTGAAAACAAGGCCAGAGGCCTGCACAGTTGTCGCCCGTCGGACATCGCCAACGGAAAACGCGGTGCTAGCAGCCCATGCGGTGTAAGCCATCAGGGTTCAAATACTTGGCGGAATGTTGCTGAGATCGTGGCACGGTTGAGATATGGAATCGACTTACTCCAGCTTTCACAAACGAACTTCGAGCTAGAGGCCTCACCAGGCGGCGTGAAATCAAAAGCGTCGCTGTCTACGGCACGCGCATCCAAGAAAGTTTCAATCGTGTCTGCGTCCGTTTCGGATACTTCAAAGGTCAGCTGATAAGCCTTCGGGTTTTGATTCAAGCCAAAAATTACGCGGCTTTCGTAGCCATCCCCGAAGACCACCCTCCGGGTGTTCGGCTTGCTTGTTTTGACCTGCCCGTAGGTAGGAGTGATGCTCGGGAAAGTAGCCATTAGACGCCAGCGAGAAGGCCACCAGGCCGTTTCTGTTTCATCAGCTCCTGTTGTACCGCAGCCCCGATTGCCTTGCCGAGCTGAGCGCCCTCATTGCCGTCACCCTGAACAGCAGAGCCGGAGGCGTCAACGTTGACGTTCACGCTGATGTTGCCGCCCATAGAGCTGTTAGGGGCAACGCTGCCAGTCCGTCCGGGCGTAAACAGTTCAGGGCCTTTCTCTCCAACGACGTAAGAGCGGCCGCCCTGCACGGTGCCGCCGTTTGCTCTGCCGCCGCCGAACAAGCTGCCGAGGATTCCGCCACCACCACCAAGGCCTCCGAAAATACTGTTGATGCCGAACGAGATCAACTGATTGCCGATGTTTTTAAGGATGCCGCTGGCTGCCTCGCCTAAAGACTTGGTGCCGTCGATAGCACCCATGATTGCGTCGGTGACACCTGACTTAATCGAATTGCCAATGCCCTTGTAAAGATCAGCGATTTCTTTGCCTGATTCCTTGATTGCCTTCTCTTGCTCTAAACGCTCTTTGTTGGCGTCAATAATTGCTTTTGTTGCGTCCTGTTGCTCATACAGATTTGTGGTTGCTTCTAGTTTTGCTTGAAGCTGTTGTTCATTAAGACCGGCTTCATTTCTAAGGATTTCAGCGATTTCAATCTGCCTTTGGAATTGCTGCTTTTCCTCAGCGTTAAGAGCTGAAGCCAAAAGAGTTTTTTGTTCTAAGGCTCGGATTTGATCTTGGTTGCTTTTTTCAATCCTTGCTAGTCGCTCAGCTTCCTCGTCTTTCGTTGGCTTAGTTCCACCGCTAAGAGCGCCGTTTGTTGCCTGAATAGCATTAGCTGCGGCTGAAGGCTGCGTGCCCGTGCCTGTACCGCTGCCAGGGGTGAAGCCTCTTCCTGCATCGATAGTGTCACCAACGAAGCTAGTGGCTGCCCCTGCAATCGCCTTGACGCCTCCGCTGACAACGTTAATTGTGCCCTCAATCAAAGCTTTCAACGGACCGGGCAAACCGTTGTAAGCATCAGCCAGAAACTCTCTGATGCGTCCAAAAGTGCCACCAAAAATGTTGGCAATTTGTGTTGCAGCTGTTTTGCCTGCTTCTACAACATTGGCAATTATGCCGCCGACAAATTGACCAATTCGTGTGCCTAATCCAATAATGAACGTGCCGACCTGTTCAATTCTTCCTAGGACAGACTGGAAGCCTTTTTCTAGCTCGAAGGCAGCGTTGACACCATCGATGCCAAGAGCTGATGCAATAGCAGAGCCAACCTCCCCGACCAAAGAAAACAGCGCCCTGATCGGAGCGATAGTAAAGTTCACTGATGCGGCCAAAGCCTCAACAGTTACAGCGGCAACCTTGAATGTTTCTTTAATAAGAACACCCAGTTCAGACTGATCCGAAAAGAGATTTTGGAATGCTGTTGTCAGTCGCTTAAGTTGTCCATCGATTGTGTCTGACGCTGTAAATGCAGCCTTTGCCGCTGCTTCTTGTGCATTTCTTTGATTCTCCAACAAGCGATTAAACTTTTCGGTGTCGTTAAGAAGCGCAAGGATTGACGGTCCAGCTTCTGTGCCAAAGGCCTTAATAACCGTTCCAGCATCTGCCCCAGACTTCTTGATCTTCTCTAAGGTCGCGGCCAATCCCTCGCTCCTAAGAGTCGAAGCATCAATTTGTATCCCCAGGGCCTCAAACTCTTTGCCGACCTTGCCCGCAGCAACCTGAGCAAAAGCCGTCTTAAGGGCAGTGAACGTAACCTCTGCGCCTTGGCCGCCTGCTGTGATCTGAGCAACGGCAGCGTTTACCTCTTCAAGCGGGACACCTAGAGCAGCCGCAACGGGCGCAACCTTGGCGATGTTTGCCGCATATTCACCGATGACAATCTTGCCGTCGTTTTGAGTTTGAATGAACCCATCGACAAGTTTTGCGGCCTTGTCAGCTTCTAACCCGTACGCATTGAGAACAGAGGTCGTGGCGTCTGCGACCGTGTTGATGTCGCTGAACCCACCTGTCGCGCCTTGGCTAGCGGCCTTGAGAATCTTCGAGGCGTCCGCTGCATTGTTAAACCCAGCGGATGCAACGTCATAAGCCGCAGCCGTCAAATCCAAAACACTGGCTTGACCTGATAGCTCACGGCTCACCCCCTGCAATCGCCCTCGCAGTTCCTCACTGTTAACACCTAGGGATCGAACCTTTGCCTCAGCAAAGTCTTGTTGCCTAAGGACGTTAAAGACTTGCCCAAGACTTGCAGCCCCAGCAACAACTGCGGTGATCGGGCCAAGGGCTGCGCTCAGTGCTGCGCCTAAACCACGCGCACCAACAGCAGCTGCCTGGGCTCCGCTACCGAACGCCTTAAATCCAGTGCCTGCTGCCCGTGTTGTTCCGCCTGCATTTTTAACCGCGACCTCAAGGCCCTGCACCTTTTTTGTCAGGTGCGCAATCTTGGCGTTGGCGTCTAAGGTTTCGACCTTAAACCTAAGGACGGATTCAGCCACAAACCACCCGGCGATAAGTCAATCTTACCGCCGCTTGAGCTTTGCGCGCTCCATTGCCTTTTCTTCTTCTTCGTTCTTGAGCGAGTAAAACGCCGCGAAGTGAATCAGCTCCGCATCGGTCAATTCCGTGCGAAGCCTGCTCACTGTCATCCCTAACTCGCAGGCCAAGAAGAACTCAAAATAAGTCCACTTGTCCTGCTTCAGTCGTTTTTTACGTCGTCGATTTCGGCAGTGTCATCCGCGATGCCAAACAAGAACAACTCAATGTCATTCAGTACAGACTCGGGCAACTGTCGATGAAGCTTGTTTGCGTCTGCAGCAGCGAAGGCTTTCGTGCCATCTTCAAGCTCAGCCATTTGACACAACATCTGCGTGCTGATGTCCAGCGCCTCTTCACTGCCAGCAAGGGCTGCGGCTTTTTTGCGGTCTGCTCGCGTGATTGGCTTGAAGTACAGATCGACAATCTTCTTGCCGTCGCCGTTCTTCAGCTCAAACTTGCGGCGCTGGTTGAGGTCGAACGCCCCAACCAGCAAGTCAACTGTGCGATT
>CEWC01000483.1_pt1 | contig 11571 bp, 3 predicted proteins | sample 530331 | NCBI WGS metagenome assembly CEWC01 (sample SAMEA2619935, study PRJEB7988) | marine metagenome | isolation source: saline water (ENVO:00002010), including
GTTTTTTGATGCGTTTAAATATGATTCATAAAATACACCCATCATCTTATCAACAGCTTCTAAATTTTTGCCGAACTCTGGTCCGTATATTTTTTCAATTAACTCAAGCTTTTTAATTACATCTATATCTGTTCTTTCTATTATAGGATCAACTTTTTTAGCAAAGTCTTTAACTTCAAATAATAATTTTCCGCTATTTAAAGCTTTTATTCCATTATCTATTATTTTTTTATATTGAGGATTTTTTTCAAAATCATATTCAAATTTTTTCTTGTTTAGCAATGCTTCCATAAAGGCTTTTCCATATCTGCCATTAGGATTACCTGCTAATCTATCCCCTCTTAAATTAAACATGCTTTTTAAGAGACTCTTTGCTTCACCTGGAAATGCCTCAACAACACTTTTAGGCATAAATGGCGCTATTTCATTCAAAAATTCTTTTGAATAATTATCTTGAATTTTGTATTGTGCTTCAATGTCTTTAAATAGTTGATCGGCTTTTTTAATATCGCCTTTAACCATTGCTTCTGTTATTCTCATTTCATAACCTTGCACAGAATGGAATGTTGCTTTGAATTTATTATCATGTTTAAAATAAATACCATCTTTATACTCTTTTAAGAAAGCACTATAAGTTTTACCATTTTTTTCTAAGAAAGGCTCTCTTGCAAAAGCTAAAGCATTTTTAAGGGCAATATCTTCTTTTGATGCTGTAAGTGGGTTAAAAGCTCTTAAAAAAGCTAAACCACCATCTAATGTTGTTATGCCTCTTTTTAGTAATTGTTTACCAATATCAGTACTTGCAAATGCTCGGCCTTGAACACTTTGTAAATTACCTATACTTTGGAATATTGTAGATAAGTATGCCGCGTCTTTTATATTGCTAGGTATGTCAGCACCTTCTTGAGACATATTATTTAATTTATCAGTAGCAATCCTAACTTGTATTGCTTGCGACATTACATTAAATAACCTAGTATGCCTTGCATCAACCCTACCTTCAGTTAATATTTCTGCAAATCTATTAAGTAATTGCTGTGATTCAGGTGTTAATTCACCATTTTCGTTATATTTTAATTGTTTTTTATTGGCCTTAAACGGTTGGTTGTCACCAATTTTACTTTTAGCATATCTTTCTGTAGTTGATTGCTCATAAAATTCTTTAAATATAGATTGACCTTTAATAACCTGAGTAGATTGTTGAGATTTTGTATCAAAACTTTCAGGTAACATTTCATATATTCTTTCTATATTGGCTTTTATATTAGCATTTCTTTCTGCCGTGGTTTTTCCAAAAGCATTTTTAACAGTAGACATAAGCTTCATAGGTACATTTGACTTAGCCCCAGATTCAAAATTAAATGGGCCACCCGCAAAATCCATGAATGTTAACTGCTCTTTACCAATATTAGTTGATAATAACTTTTCTACAATAGTCCCACCTTCAGATAGTACATTTGTTAAATCTAGTCTTGTACCATCAGATTTTCTAAATGATTCAAATGTTATTCTATTTTTTGTTTCAACATATGTTGGATTATATATTTCTTCTCCACCATCTTCTTTTAATTTTTTACCACCCAATATAGAGTCTTTATATATCTCCATAAATCTTGAAAACATTTCACCATCTAAATGTTGTTTTATAGTTTTCGTAATTGGCTGACCACCTTTGTATTTTCCTATTACACCTAATACACCTCTGTTATGATATAATGTATGTAACGTAAGCTCCTCTATTTGTTCTTTTGTTAAATCTCTTAAATTACCTTCAGCATCTTTACCGAATCTCCTTATAACCCATCCTTTTACATAGTCTTTTATAATATGAGCCGATGTTCCCTCTTTTGCGTAAGGGTTTACAAGCTCGGTTGGGAATTCTCTTCCAGATTTTTTAAATATTTCGTAGTCTTTTTGTACTTGTTTAGATTCTATTTCTAATTTTTCTAATAACTTAGGGCCTATAGCGTTATATTCTATAACTTTTCCGTCTGGTGTTATTAAATCATTACCATCTTTTCCTCCAAATTGATATTTATTTAACCACTGTAATGATTCTTTAAATCTTGTTACATCACGCCCCGCAAGGCTAACAGCTGCTGTAAAATATTTTATAGTTTGTTCTGGAGTCCATTGCTCAGGTAATAATTTTTTTGGTAAACTTTTAAATAAAGTTTTTTCAAACATCCTAGGATTTTTAGCTATTAACTGTACAAGTGTATTTTTTAAGCTATTTTTTAAATCCGGTAATATTCCTGAGTCTATTACGTCTTTCCTTATACTTTTATTAGCTAATAATTCTAATAAATTAGCAAAATATTCTTCTGCTATAAATTCTTTGTTTTGTTTTATTCTTAAATCTAAATCTTTTCCATAAAGATCCTTTATAACATCACTAAAAGCTTCATTCCCTCCAGCTTGTTTAAAAAGTTTATTTAGTAGGGGATCTATTCTTTTTTTAACTTTTATAGCAAAATCAGGGTCTTTTATTTTATAGCCATTGAGCATGTGCCAAAATTCATGAGGTAGCATATTATCAGTTAGCTTAGGTGTATTAAATACAACAAAAAACTTACCATCCGCTCCAACTTTTACCTGTACTGGATTAGCATTCAAATCCCTTATAAATTTAAACGGCACATCAATATTTTCAGCCTTTTTTAGCTTATTCATTTGATTAGTCCAAAATTGCTCAACATAAGTGTTACTCTGAACTTTAGTATCATGTCTTATAGCTAATTCTTGACCAAGCATATCATATAGCCCTCTATCCGCTGCGGACATATCTTTTAAATTAAATTTGCCGTCGGTAGTATATTTTTTTCTTAATTTTGTTCTTCTACTTAAAAGCCAACTTTCAGGCATCATAGTGTTAGGTCTAAGACCGGTAGCTCCCGTAAAAGCCATACCAGAAACAAAACTTGTAATGAACTTTTGAGTTCTTTGATCTTGATCACCGTACTGCTCTTTTATAAATGTGGCAAAAGCTTGGTTACCCATTAATTGTTTTTCAATAGCTTGTAATGACTCACCAGCAAATGTACCAGGAACAAATTTAACACCACCTTCAGCTACTTTTGTATAAAAAGGAGGTATGCTTTTGTAAGCTTTAATTAATGCAGGGTTTTTTTCGCCAAATACTATTCTTTTAAGTTTACCAGCTGCGCTACCTAATGCTCTATCAGAAAAAACAAAACCAACACCAACATATTTCATGTCATCACCTTCTACTACTCTTAATGTTCCTTCTGCCATAAGCGCATCATATGCAAATACTTTTAATGGATTATATAAACTTCCTTTAGTTTTAATTAATCCTTTTGCTTTTATATAAGACTGAAGATCATCTGCATAAAGTTTTGACATTCTTTCAAGAGTTGGTAAGGTAAAAGTTACTTCGTTGCCAGCAGTTGTATACGTAGGTACTTTCCATTTATTATAAGCTTCTGCTAAACTTTTAACTTTATATCCACCCATTCCTGGTGATAATTTAGCCATTAAACCTAAACCACCACCTACAAAACCAAATTCAAAAGCCATAACAGGCACAGCAGCTACAACTTGTGCACTTGCTGTCAAATTAGTTGGTTGAGAATTCTTTATTTGTTCAGGAGTAATAGCGTTTGGCCCAAGTATATTAGTCATTAAACCTATTGTAGAAGATATATCTTCTTGTAATACATCATCAAATGTATTTTTATAGCCCCAAGCCTCTGAAAATTCTTTTCCTGTAATTAATTCATACCCAGAAATTTTATTATTTTCAATGCCTAAATGAGCTCTTTCCAAGTCTGCACGATTCATAATAGAACTTCTAAAACTATATAGTCCCTCTTTTAATGGTTTTTGTATATATGACTTAGGATTTATACCTGTAAAAACTATTCTTTCTAAAGCATCTTTTTTTGCAATTAACTCTACCTGGTGTGTTGCATAATATCTTGTAGTGTCATATAAATCTATTTGTCTAATCTCACCACCTTTTGCAGGACCTTCATCATAATGAACTGTAAATACACCACCGTCAATTTTATTATTTTGCATATGAGACACTGCAACCATATCACGTAAAGAAACATTTCTATATACTTTTCCTTTCTCTGGGTTTGCTCGGTCAATAAAATCAAGTGTATAACCTAATTTATTACCAAGCGCTGCCCCAACAGTATAACCAGTATATCTTATATCATATGTTCTATTTAAATTTTTATCTAAATCATTTAATTCTAAATATGTTAAATCTAAATTACCTTTTAATCTTTCATAATCACTAACAACATTATCGCCATTACTATCAAAAATGCTATCAATATCTGCTTGGTCTTCTTGTTGTTCCGTACTAAAATAGTCAAGCAGAGCTTGCATATATTCAGCCAAATCTATTTTTTGTTCATCATCAGGTAATTTCTCTCCCATATCAGCTCTAACCCAACCTCTATTACTTGTTTTAAACATAAAAGGCTGATCATCTTCAAAGCCTAATTCTTTAGCAAGTTCTTTTTTTCTATTGTTTAATTGATCTATTTGGTCTTGTTGATTAAATCCTTCATCATCACTATTCTTCATTAAATTTTGCAAATCTTCGTTAATAGTTACAAGTTCTAATAAATCATTTGAACCGTCTTCTTTTCTATATCTATTAATAAAATTTGTTTTACCCCTTCTTTGCCTTTCTCCTAATAATATTTTATCATTTAAATTAGCACCAAACCTATTTATTTTATAAGCCATGTCTAACTCAAATTCTTTTTCTTGTATAATAGACATTGCATTGTTAAAAGCCTCGTCTTTAAACTCTAGGTCATCTACATCTACTTTAGAATTATCATAAACATAATCTTTATAAGCGCTAATAAATTCAAAGTTATTAACTAATTGTACAGGGGATAAGTACTCTATTCCTAAGTCTTTAGCTATATTAAAACTTAAGTTATCATTGAACAAATCAACCGCATTTTTTGAAAATACTTGTCCTTGTTTAGTGTACTCTTCTTCTTTTTTTAGTAAAGCATTATTTTGTTCAGTAGTTAAAGGCCTCCTTACTGATTTAACCATACCGCCAGGAGTCATAAATGAACTTGTAGGTTTATCAGGATAGCATAGGCCATCAGGACCTTTTGAGTGTCCTCTTGCGCATTTATCTGGTGATTCCAATGAACCATCGACCGATGGAGATTCCGTATCGGGCGCTGTAGTTTCTCCCACAACCGCACCCGGTGCTGTGGGGTTTAGAAAATCCTGCTCTTCGTCTGGCTCTTCAGTTATGCCAGCTTTTGCGATGTAATCATCTATATTCATGTTAGAGGTATTAGCTGCTTTGCTTATCTCATCTAACGAAAATATTTTGTCTTTAAATTTATACATATTATTTAATTTTGATTGTATGTTGGTAATTGCGTACCAGATTCATCATAAAGTGTTGGATCGTTTAATTTTTCAAACCATTTATTTCCATTAAATATTTCATTAATTAAATTAGTTTGGAAAGTTTTATAACTTAATGTTTCACCTGTTGAAGTGTCGAATACTCTATTATTATTCTTAGCATTCTCATACTGATCTAATTTTAGTGCTACTCGGTCATCCACTCTAGCTCGTTCTTTAGAGCTTAATTCATCATATGGTATATCTCTTCCTCTTGTTTCTATCAATCTTTCTCTATCTCTTATTACTTTTTCAGCTACATTTTTTCCTTCTTCTCCTGTCATATATTTATTTAAAACATTTTCAGTTATTTCAAAATTATAAAATTTATTAGTAGTTAATGGTAAATATTTATTTTTTCTTATATATTGTAAAAGACCAGATGCGCCTGTACCTACATCATCATTTAAAGGACCTAATTGCTGAGGTTGTTGACTAAATCTTAAGGCTAATTGGGTAACCTGTTCTTTAAGCTCGTTAAAATTATCAGTGTATTTTTGTGATTCAGTTACACTAAGACCAGCTGGAGACCATGCGTCTACTTGAACTGTATTTTTCAATTCTTCATAAACACTTTTTCTTATAGCTTTATCTCTAAGTGATTTTATAATAGCTAAATGATTTTCATTGCCTTCAAAATCAACCATGCTAAAACCAAACATACTAAGATCTATTTCGTTATCATTAACCACGCCAGGATATTTGTTTTTTACTTTTAACCATATAGCTTTTTCGGCTAAACTCATTTCGACTACTTTATCTTTATCTTCCATTTCATTAAACCAATATCCAGCCCAATTTTCACCTATTTTAAATTTATTATCAGCATCTTCATCTATGAATAATTTTCCATTTTCTTCATCTTTTTTCAAGCCTACGGCTTTTAAAATAACTCCATCTTCTCCATCTATTGAAGTTTTTTGATTAGTATTTTGCCAATTTTCAATTCTATCTTCTAAAGAAGGAACTAAGCCTTTAATTATTGATCTACCAAAGTTTTCATTTTGTAAATCTCTTTTAGCATTACCTAGTCGATTTCCAATATCTATTAAGGGTACTTCGCCATAAGTTCCGTTATTAAAATATATATTGCCCCAAGGATTATTTTTATCTGCTCTAGTTATAACATCAGTTTGTTTTTTTCCATTTGCATCTTTAATTCGCATTCCTGCTAAAATTCTTTTTGTTTGAAGGTCTAATTCTGAATACTCTTCTGGGTTACTATAATAATCATTTATATTATCGTAAGCCCTTTTTACCCCTGTTGTAAAACTATATATTTTTCTTTTATCATCTTCGCTAGCAAGACCTGACTGTAAATATTTATAAACAGACCCATCAAAGCTAAAAGTATCAGCATTAACAGCGTCAAGGTTTTCTGGAATTTCTTTTATTGTATCAAAAAGTTTATAATAATCTTGATTAGGGTCAGTTCCTTCTGTTTTTGATTTTTGCATTTGCATATACATAGACATATACCTATCAAAAGTACCCATCATTGCTTTATTGAATGCTGTATAATCTTGTGTTATACCGTAATATGTTGGATTTTCATATGCTCCCATAATCTATAAATATTTATCTATTCCCATAGCTGTTAAACCACCTAAGGCTCCTGCAGTCATTCCTGCACCCATATCCATTTGTTGACGATAACCAGCGGCTTGTTGTGCGTAACCACCAGCCATTGCACTTAGTCTATTTAATTTTTGCATGTCTCTTCTTTCTTGCGCACCAAACATAAATGCTTTACCTTGTGCTTCAGCACCTTGTAATCTCATTTGTTCCTTCATTCTTAATTGATCCATTTGAAATTCACCTTGCGCCCTTAATCTTGCATTTTGTGCTTCTTGTTGTTCTATACCTGCAGCAATATTAAGCTTACTTCTCATAGCTGCGGTAGCTAATGCTGTTGCACCACCTGCGCCCGCACCTGTTGCTCTCAATGTATCTAAAGTATTTGCTAATGATAAATCAGTTTCTTCTGCTTTTAATTGAGCTCCTCTCGTAGCAACTTGTAAGTTAGCATAAGGATTTCTAATCATACCGCTCAAGTCTTTAATACCTGCGTATGGGTTTACAACATCTTGTCTTGTATTTTCTAAATCAGTAATTTCTTTCTCTAAAGCTCTTTGTTGGCTTAAGGCGTCTTGCATTGCGGTTTTTGCTCTTTTTGATTGGATAAGGCCTCCAAAAAAGTTCATCCCCATGCTTATTCCCATTGTAAGTGGATCCATACCTGTATTTGTTTTTAATTGTGGTAAATTTACCTGGTTGATATTTGTTAAAGGAGCTGCTGTTATATTTAAAGGTGGTGCCGTATATGCTAATCCTTTTGTACTCATACTATATTATTACGTGTTTTTATAGAGGATTGAATTCTGTTTTAACATTAGCTAATTCAGCCCTAGTATTATAACTAGGATTTTTTTCATTATCTTCTTCAATGAAAAACTTCATTTGTAAGTAATTTCCTTTTACACCGCTAACACCTAGTCCTTCAACTAATGATTCATTAATTAATATTTCATCTTCTTTTACTTGTAAATCATTTTGTATTGCTGCACAATATTGTAGTCCTTTTTTGTAAAATATAGAAGCGTCTATATATGAATCTAAAGAATCTGTTCTTTGATTATATGCAGATATATTTTTAGCTTGATCTGCAAATCTAATACCAGATGGTTCAACATTAGTTTTTATATCTTTAACATTCCAAGTTGAATCTCCTTCGTAATCTAGTGCATAAAAATTATTTTCAGCAGCTGCATTTTGATTTACAGAAAATGTAATACTTGGTGGTGTTTTTTCGGTATATTGATGATTATAATTACTACCTGAATATTGTCTCCATATTTGATCTAAATAAAATGTATAAAAATAATTTCTATGACTAAAACCCCAAAATGGTCTAAATGTATGTCTACTTGTCCACCCATTTATACCATCATTAAAGCTAATTGTATCAAAATATCCTGTATTATCTGACTTAGGTAGCACAGATTTACCGCCCGGTCCAGCAGATTGTAAAGAAATATAATAGAGATCATGATGAGTATCATACATACCCACAATTCTTTCAGATTGTCTTAAGTTATCTCTAAAGAAATCTCGCATACCAAAATTTGATATAGGTGTTAACCCATCTCTTGATAATCTTAATATTACACCTCTATTTTTATCAGAAAAATATTTTCTAGTACCATGAACAGCAAAACTTTCAGGATTTTTACTTATACCATATTTACCTGCAAAAGGTACTATTTGTCCAATAACTGCGTTAGTTGATGTTACTGTTCCACCACCTTCAGCACTAAATATTGCATCTTTATCAATTAAAGCTTTACTTACTTTATCTTCTTGTAATATAAGTAAGTTAGTTTCTTCAGCGTGTAATTTTTGTATACTACCATTTGCTGAATTAACTGCTTTGGTAATTGGTAAAGCCATATTAAACTGATTAGTTTCATTTGAACCAGTTTTAGAATTAATTATACCAGAATATATCATGGCATTTTTTCTATTTTCTACAGCATATTCTTCATTAACAGCATAAGCTTTAACGCCTAAATCTATAGAAACTTCATTAAAACCGCCTTTAATACGGCTCTCTTCAATATGCCATGCTTGGGAACCTGAAGAACTCTTTATGTAAAAGGAATTGAAATATGAAATATCTAATGTTGTTGCCATATTATATTATGTTACTGTTCCTGTGAATTTTGTATTGGTTATACCGTTTATTGTACTTCTTCTTACTAATTTTCTAACACCTGGGTAGCCATAATCAGGGTCTGCTTCTAAACCACTATGTGCACTAACACCTATTATAACCTCATAGTCTGTAGTACCTATAGTTACAATAAAATTACTGTCACTAGCACCTTTATAACCTGCAAAACCAGGTGTGTCGTTAGCATGAAGAGCTGGTCTAATAAAATAATTAAGACTGCCTGTAGCTCCTCCGCTTTGAGAAGTTTCAGTAGCTGTGCCCGCTTTACCTAAAACAGGATCTTCAGCTTCAAAAATTAACTCAGCATTATCAGCAACAGTTACAGCATTAGATAATATTATTTGTGTTTGACTATTAACAGTAGTTATTGTTGTATTAGCCGGTATGCCTGTACCTGCAACTTTCATGTTAGCAGCAAGCACAAGCCCTGTAGAAAGACCATTTACATTTAATGGAGAACTATTACTGTTACCTCCACTTGTAATAGCACCATTTACTAATGCTTTACCTCCTAAATATATAGCTGTAAATCTATCATTAGCTCTCCAATTATTAACGGTTGTACCTCCAACGGGTATATCTACATCAACGTGATTACTTAATATATCCTCTTTATCGCCATAATTACAATGCCCGCTTTCTGTACAAAATGTTAAAGTAGATGGAATAAAATGCTCTCTATACATTTCCCCACCTCCAGAATAACCTGCGGATTCGTCATCTATACATCTATCATAATAATTATATTTAGGTGTTGAACAACTGCCAGACGCTATATCTATAGTGTCGCTTGGGTTAATACACAAAGGAACAGTAAGGGTATCAGTAAGGCCGCCTATATCTGTTACTTGTAATACAAATGATAAATTTGTTTCATTTGCAGCAATACCATTAGTAGTAGGATCAATTCTTATTGTACCATCTCGATCTACAAGAATTCTTGAATCGCCACTAGCTTTTGAATAAAAATAAGTTGATGTTGAAGTTCCTGCTAAATGTGTTTCATCATTATCCTCATCTCCACTACCATTTTTAGCTCCTATTTTTTTAACATCTACATTTACTTTAGTTAAAAAACCTGTTGTATTAGCTGTATAAGTTATACAATCATATGCTGATTCAAAAGCTAAAACAGGTGCAACATTTGTTACTACTATATTTTTATCAATTTCAACACCTCCTGAATTGGTATTAATATCAAATGTTATAGTATATGTATTATTAGCGGTTTCTAAAAATTCTTGTGCATTTGCTACTTGTAATTTTAATACGCCACCATCATCTTGTACTGAAAAAGATGATTTTAAATCTTGCCCATTACGAGAGGTGCTACCATTGCAAGTTACGTTTTTAACTGATATACTTAAATCATTACTCCCAACAGTTAATTCAGTACCGTTAGAGTCAAATGCTCTAAGTCTAAGTATATTAGTGCCATCAGTTACGCTTTCAGCAAAATCGTTTTTGTCAGTGTTACCTGTTGCTAAATCACGTAATTTAAGATCAGCAGGTGCAACACCTCCAGTTGAAGCATCTATTTTAGTATTCAAGTCACTAATTAATCCACATGTAGACGTTTCATAAAATATATCTAGCTTAGATATGAAAGGTTTTGTTTCAAATACCGCAAGGCCTTTAATACTAGAATTATTAACTAAACTACCACTATTATCTGCGCTTATTCCATAATTACCGACTGTCTGTACATGTAGATAATCTTTAGTTTCATCATAAAATGCCGCTTGATCTGCTTTTCTTTGAGCTGCATTAGGGTCTTTATCTGGATCTAAAAAATCATCTAATGTACCAATAGCAATTACACTTCTGCTACCTGTTTGTAAAGCATTACTCCCATTTTCAACAATATCATCCAAACTTACACTACTAGTAGCTAAATCCATAGCAATATTAGCAGCACCTTCTGTTATTTCGTCTCTAGGTATTTTATTTATATTATCACCAAAAAGTGCAAAGTAACTATAACCATCTCCAGTTGTAGGTCTATCATAAATTGTTGCGCCTGGCGTATATACATTATAATAATCTTGTTGTTTTTGTTTAACAACTATTCTATAAGAATACCAACCTAATGGATTAGTATCAGCATCATAAAGATTAGTAGTAATTTTATCATTAAATATTACTTTTAAACATTTGCCAACTTCAGAACCTAAAGTAGCTCTTCTATTTAAAATAGATGACGAATGTTCTTTTGATAATAAAACGGGTGATTGTCTTCCATATCTATCAGCTAAAACTATACCAACAGAATATGTTCTATTTTGTTTTAATGTATGCCTTTTATATTCACCGTATGTAAACTCGTCATCTTCTGTTTTATTACCTATACTTAATTTAAAATCTAAGTTTGTAGGTATTTCTTTTCCTTCTGTAAAATTTCCATAAACAATTCT
>CEWC01003007.1_pt1 | contig 11554 bp, 9 predicted proteins | sample 530331 | NCBI WGS metagenome assembly CEWC01 (sample SAMEA2619935, study PRJEB7988) | marine metagenome | isolation source: saline water (ENVO:00002010), including
TCCAAAACGAAGCTGGCAGTCGTTAGATGAATTGCCGACAAATTGAATTTCGCAGTTCGCGTCGTTTTCTAAGTAGAGCGCCGCTGACCTTGTAGGAGCATCAGTAACAGCTGATTGTCGGACAAGTAATTGCTCGTTTCCAGGCGTACCGCCAATGCCAACGTTGCCAGAGCTGTCGATTCGCATACGCTCGGCTTGCGCTGTGGCAAACCGCATATAGTTATTGCTTTGCTTGTACTCGATAAATCCGTCATACTCTCCACCCCCACTTGTAGCGTCTGAAAAAAAGATTGAACCGGTATTTGTTGTCCCACTGCGGATTGTTATTCCGCAATTTCCAGAATCTGCGATAGTTAAATTGTCAGCGTCAGCATAGCCTTCAGTCGTCGTCCCAACTAACAACCGCCCTGAGCTGTCAATTCGCATTTTTTCACCATTGTCCTGGTAAAAACGCACTACATGATCTGATTCAGAACCAAGATCTACTCCTCCGTTTGAAGCTCCAGCAAAGAAATGTACTGAATTTTGGGCAGAACGCGATCTTATGTAAGCAGCGCCTGCACTTTTTTCAACGTGGAGAATGCTTACGGGCGACGTTGTTCCGATGCCAACTTGGCCAGAGCTGTCGATTCGCATCGCCTCAGCCCCGTCACCGCTGTTAAAGCGAAGATGCGCTCCAGACTTGTCTGGGCCGATTGCAAATTGATCATTATCATGATTCCAACGAAGTGCAGCACCTACATTGTCACCAGGGCTGCCAAAAAATAATCCTCCTGCGCTTGCATTAGGAGTAAGAATTGAAATACCACCTGCACCACTATTCTCAACAATTAGATTATCTGCATTGGCATTTGCACTTACTGAACCAGCTGTAGCAGTATGGACGTGAAGCGTGCCATCAGGCGACGTTATTCCAATACCAATATTCCCAGAGCTGTCTATACGCAGACGCTCTGATCCGTTAGTGCTAACGCCTAAAGCGTCCGTCGCAGGCAGATAAAGTCCGTTATCACTAGAACCAACGCCAAGTGCAGGTGCAGCCTCAGTGCCACTAGGCAAAATCAGCGCACCAGTCATGGTGTCGCCGCTCACGTCAACAAACGTTCCAGACTCACTGCGCCATGCAGTGCCGTCCCAAATCTTCAGTACATACGTGCCGCCAGTCGTATCCAGCCATTGCTCACCAATCGAGTTACCAGTAGACCCTCCAGTCGCAGGGCTACTGTTTGGCGCGTCGGTTCCGACATGAACCGGACCAACCTTCGTCAGAACGTTGCTTGAGTTCTTGAAGAAAACACCAGGGCTAGTGGCGTTAAGGTTCAGCGCCAGCTGACCGTCATTAAGACTGGTCGCAACAGGACGCTTATGGGCGATAGAAGACCGCTTGTGCTGAAGAGACATTCCTTAACGCCTATCGGCTGGAACTGATAAATGCAGTCTAAACCGTTTCACCAAGTGCTCAATGCCACTCGCTTCCAGGTGTCTGTCGCCACGCAGACGTAGATGTAGTTCGTATCCCAGCTGATTGTTCCCTCAGTTCCCGTATCAGATGCACTGCTAGGCGTTTTCGCAAGCCCAATCCGGATGCCATCTCCAATCGTGTTCAGCAGTGACTGCCAAGCGGTGCCGTTCCAAACACGAAGTGCATTTGGTGTTGTGCCTGTGTCTAGCCACAGCTCACCCTTTGCATTACCAGTCGTTCCAGAAGGCGATGCGTTTGGAGCAATCGGATCAACGTGTGCTGGACCAACTTTTACGAGATCACCGTTATCGTCCTTAAAAAACAGGCCAGGGCTTGAATTTTCAAGATTGATGGCCAGCTGACCGTTCACCATCTGGGTCGGGTCAGGACGCTTGTTCGCGGTAGAAGACCGCAAGTTCTGAATGGCCATCCTTAACGCTGTAAACAGCTGGAGTTAATACCCTAATTTTACGCCGGTCAATAGGTGCCGTCGTCAATCGCAGCAGCCGCAGAAACTGCAACGAATGTGGATCCGTTCCAAACCGTCAGCACATTAGAACTACTGTTCAAGTGAAACTGACCTTCAAAATCACCAGTCGCAGGTGTTGTTGCCTGGATTACACAGGTCGAATCATTCGCCATCTTTGCGCCAGTAATCGTGTTAGCGCCAAGACGTGCAGCATCCAACGTTCCAGAAGTCAGCGTGTCTGCGCTGTGGTTCGGAATGTCGGTGTCAGCCAGTGTCGTGCCACTGGTGACAATGCCTTTGCTGGTGACCGTGACCTTGGGATACGTTCCAGCAGTGACACCGCTGGTGGCAAGCTGCAGTTGATCGCTGCCGTTCAGCTCAACTTCACTGCTCAGCTTGATGCCGCCTAACGCTGAAGTTGAAGCAGTGTTCAGGCTGGCAGAACCGCTGGAAATGCTCAGGCCACTGCCGATGCTGATACCACCAACAGCAGAAGTCGTGGCAACCGGCAAATCACCTGCAGCCAATGCACGACCCGAGGTGATATGACCCTGAGCGTCAAAAGCGACATAGCCCAGATCAGCAGCTGTAACAGAATTGCTATGGCTGATCTGACCAGACGAAATGTTCAGACCACCGCCTGTTGGGACGGAAACAGCGCCATTTGCACTCGCCGTTCCATTAGGCAGATCAGCTGCAACTAACGCTCGTCTTGTTGGGGCGGCAGCAGTTGCACCAGTTGAAGGGCCTGCAAGAACTGTATTTGGGCTGAAATCCTGAAGCTTGCTAACAGCAATGTCAGCACTAGCACTGACATCACTATCGACAATGCCGGTCGTCGGAATTAGTGAACCACCGGTCAGCTTGGCAGCAGTAATTGACGCATCCTTAATGTCTGCCGCACCAATCGATGCTGCTTCAATGTGGGTTGTGCCAAGCGTCGTTTCCGAACCAGAAACAGCATTCGCTGCAATCTGATCTGCTGTTACGGCATCATCTGCAATCTTGGCAGTCGTAACTTGATCATTGCCAATATCTGCCGTTCCAATCGACGCCGCAACCAGATGAACTTTTGAGCCGGTGCCAGGAACCGCAGTGCCATGTACCGCTCCAGCTGCAATCGCACCTTCATCAACTGCGTTATCAGCCAGCTCAGATGCGGTTACGGCATCAGCTGCAATTTGAGTTGCCGTGACACTGTTATCAACAAGCTTGTTGCCGTTAATAACGCCAGTGCTCAATAGACCTAAGCCTGCTTCAACAAGCTCGTCCGGCTCAATCTTTTTGTCCTCTCCAGCCGAAACGTCAACGACCAGCAATACGTCGTCAGTCGCTACCGACGCCGACGTAATCGCGTTTAGCTCTGTAACTTTGAGGTCAGCCATGCCGGAAACGATGCGATAGGTTCAGTTTAAGGCGACTGCAACGCCACGTTACCGCTGCTGTTCTGCTGAACAACAGTTCCACCAGTCTGATTAAGGACCAAACTGGCTGCAGGTACAGACAACAGCTTCAGTTCGCCTGTCGTCACAAAATTGATCTGGCTACGCACTGGCTCGTCAGCGTTAAAGGCAACCCCGACCTCCGTAATCACACCAGTTAGGTCGTAGTAAATCTGTTCTGTATTCGGACCAGGGACGCCAGCCGTATATGGCTGTGCCAAACGAGTCTTCAAAAACAACTTGGCGCGGAATGACGCTCCAAGATCCTGACGCAGCACCAGCTGGTGCAAATAGTTGCTTACTTCGTTCTCATAAGCATTGATGTCGCGATTCTCCGTTGAATACGCATCATGATTCCAAAAGGCTGTGCAGCTTCCCGATCCAGTGATCAATGTGCTGATCCGCTGCCGAAATGCTTCACCTAAAGATGTCACATCCGCAGTCTCGCGGTTTGTATTCAACTCATAGTTGGTTACTTCACCCAAGATGCGAGACGTATTATTCTTCAGCTGCACTCGAATCGGGTAAGCAGCAGCAGGCGCTGACAACGTTGCTGCATTGGTCGTTCCACCCGTTAGCGCCTGATTCCAAGTGCTATAAAGCCGAACACCATTCGCGGCATCAACATTGACGAACCACTGCCCTTGCGGTGACTGACTTCCGCCTGGAAAGCTAGCAGCATCAATAAAATCTAAATTACTCGTGCTGATCGCTCCAGCTGTAGTCATCCGGGTGATCTCAAGCAAATCACCCGTCATAAAACGGTTGTTGCCAAAATCAAAGCTGAAACGCTTTGCCGTGACGTTTACATCGGCAGGATCCAGCGTGCTATTCAAAAAGTTCTGCTCGCTGGTACGGGTTAATTCAATAATCCCGTGCGCCCCGAGGTAAACAGCCATGATTATGAACCCAGCGTTGCCTTCGTCAAAGCACCTGAAGCGGTAAATGCAATAGAAGCTGTAACTAGATCACCCACTCGGCAGCTGATCGAAACTGATGTCACTACACACTTAAACTCCACCTCACGGTTTGTGCTGTCTGACAGCCTCAACAAAATCGTGTGCGTAGCAACGGTGTTTGGCGCACCAGTGCGGATAACGTCCTCCAGCAACGCACCACCATCAACCGTGTTGGACGACGTAACGTAGTAATAAGCCGTTGACGTGCCAGAAAAACTCTGGATCCCAGGCACGTAAGTTCGAGCAAAATCACCCAGGCTTGTCGTCTCTAGCGTGCTCGTCTCAGCCGTAAACGACCACTCGCTCAACTTTGCGACCTGAGTGCCGTCAACCCTGAGGCTGCCGTCGATGCCGGTAAAATGCTTGGCCATAGCTTCAGTTTAGCTGTAGACAGCAATCAGGCTGACAGAAACATTGTAAATACCCGGCTTTACCGCTTCAACGGATGGCGGCTCCGCATACCTGAATTTATTCGTTCCAATCGAAAATGCAGTCGTCATCCCCGCAAACGCTTGGCTGGGCAACGCAAACGTCTGGAAATTGCCCTGAACTGTCCCGTAATGCGTGTTAAACGCCAACGCATTCGTCTCGTTCACATTTGAATACGTCAACGACAGACCATGCCCTGTCGCCACAGAACCGTAAAGCAAACGAACCTCCGCTCCACTTGCAGCGTTGAAGCTCGACTGACCAAACGTACCTGATGTCCAGGTTCGGGTTGTTGGGTTGATTGCAGGGAAGCTCATGTCACCACTTTAAAGGTGTTGCCAAAGACCAGGGTTTCAAAATTTGTCGGCATTTCAATCGCCTCTACATCTACCAAGCCATCAGCACGGTAAAACGCTGAAGTGATCTGATACTGACTGGTGTTTTTATATGTCTTGCCGGTACTAGCCGTCACGGTAAAGTCAAACGTAAACAGACGACCCGGTGACAAATCAATCCGCCCCAAGAACGTAGTGAAGCTGACGCTATGCGTCCTCTTCTGACGAGAAGCCAGAACGAACCTTGCATACGTCACCGCATGGTTCTCAGTAGTGCAAAAATCTGACAGATCAATCGCAATAATCTTTGAACCCGTGTAGTTGGCAGGAGCAACACTTACCGTGCGTGGCTCGCCGAGCATGTATCGCTCTTGGAAGCGATAAGTCACGTTCACAATTGCGTCTTCACGATCTTGGAGCGTTGCATACTCAACCTGATAAGAATCAGCAACAATGTCGTCCAACGTCAGCTTCTGAGTTGCCGTAGCAGTTCCCGTTCCAGTCGATGAATCCTGCGTGGCAATCGAAAACGCATACTTACCTTGGTCCATGCCAAAGTTCAGCAGGAAGTACGGTGCATAGCTTGCAATAAATTCAAATGCACCACTCTTATCCTCAACGACGCCATCAAAGAACAAGCCTTTAGAGCGCGTAAACGTAATTGCCTTTAAAAACGATGCTGTATCGATCGCTGTAGATGCCACCGCGCCAGAAGTCGTGCCGGGAAATGTCGTCAGCAGATAATTTGCTAACTCCGGGAACATGTTTGATGTTCCATCAGCACTGGTCTCCAGCAGCCTAATTTGAGCGCCGTTGTCGTAGTAGATCGACATTTGACCAAGGCTCGTCATGCCCTTGAAGCCACGGACATTCAGCAGTGCCATGCTCATAAACGGATAATCCGGAGAGTCTTGGATAACCTCGTTCACGTAGCTAATACCGACGGCGTAATTAACCGACTTATCATCAAGCGTCACGTCGCCGCTAAACGATGCCAAAGCGCCCCTGAACGTCATCTTGAACCCATCGTTTCCGTTGACGGAAATATCACTCGTATTGCGCCCATAAATAATTGGGAAGCTGCCCTTGCTTTGCGCTTGGTGAGATACGCGATTACTCAGCAATGTAGAGCTGTACTGCATGTGATTTTTCGCGAAGTCATCCGGCTTAATTGGCTCAAACTTAAACTGGACTGCACTCAAACTTGGATGTTGAATTTTCAGGTTTGAGAACATCGTTGTTGAATCTGCCGTTGTAACAATCAACGGCTTGGGAGTCAGCAGTCGCCAAGCGTTTCCAGCCACTGTTGCGTCGCGCCAATAGATCTCAAACGCCATTTTTGGATTGTTTGGATCCGACAGAATTGCCGCAAAATTTGGCGGCGTGCAAGGATTTGGAATAGGCAGTGCATAACCAGTTGCTTTTGACGTATTTCGATTCCTGTTATCTCCTTCATAGGGAAAGTAAGTTGTTCCAATCTGATTTATAAAATTTCTATTAGAATTGATAAATCCATCCACAGGAGTCATTGTGGCGGAATCGAGATACACAAAGAAGCGCCTACCGTCGCTCCATTCCTGTTCAAGTCGAGCAAATGTATTCTTAAAAGCACTATTAAGGTTCACATCGTTTCTTTGATCAAGAGAATAAACGTTGGTTATATAAGCTGCAATCGACGTGATCCTAAGAACGTCGCCAGAATTCTGGTCAACCCATAACGTTCCAGGGCCTGCAATCCCGTCCTTGTCGGGACCAGTTGCGTTTAGCGATACAGCTAGACCAACTTCAGTGACCTCGCAGCTGCGTGTATTGCTAACAAACGCTTTAACCGTGTTTAGCGGAACAGCGGTAATACTTGTAGTAGCAACATCACCAAACTCAGCAGCGTCACAGTCAGGCTCCTCACCACTGAATCCAAAAGACTCATCACTGCCAAAAGTCTGAGAGAAGCAACGAACCTCGCCTTGGTTGATTGTTCCGCCAAGATACTCATCAGCACCCGTTAAATCTGAAAACGCCTTGAATGATCCCTGCGTTCCAATGCTGCTTGTTGGATCGTTATCATTAGTTGCTCCGTTGGTCGTACCAAACGAATAGTAGTTATCGTCCAATACATCAAGCGTCTTGCGTCCCAGACGCACCCCACGCTCAACAGGCACCTCTAGCTGTTTGCCGCCTTCTCCAATAACAAAAGCAGCACGCAGCCATTCATAAACGCCAGCACTGTGCATACGCATATAAACCGCATCTGGTACTGCCACCAAGCCGCCAGATGTATTGGTACGTTTGCCGAATAGAATCGGGATGCTGTCGCCAAGACTTGCAATACCTTGGCCAGCATTTAACGCATAAGTTGCAATCCCGCGACGCCTTTGCGGAGAAATCTTTTTTTGGTCTTTTTCTTTTGCAACAGATTCATAAATCGGAGCAGTGTGAGGAAGACCTCGATGCCGAGGATAAATGGCTTGCAAAGCATCAAATGTAATCGCCCCTGCCCAATACGCTTGAGTCGCGCTTGTGAAAGTTTTGTAACCAGTAATTCTACGGCCACCTCCGAATTGATTAGCCATCAGCTTCGCCCTGTTAGAGGTAGCTTACCTGCGTTTGCGGTCGTCAAAACCCGGAATGGCACAACTCCCGGTAATTGCACGCCGCTACTGATTGGGCGCAATGGTGAGCCAACCGTTAGTGCTACAGCTATTAAATTGAACTCGGCATCAGTAACGCGACCTGTAAACGTCCAAAATGTCTGTGTGCCGTTAGTTCCACTGACGACAACAGCGGATCCCTTTGTGATTAAATTTTCAACGTCTGTCTGCTGTAATGTGCCAAGCGGGAAAGTGATTGTAAGCTCGTTGGCATCGCTGCCTGCATTGTCGGCATAATTGGTAACCTCAAAGGGCAGGAAATCCGATGCCGTAGCGTCATAGTTTTGTTTCGACAGCGACAGTGCTGCGATTGAGACAGATTGGTAATACGCAGTAGTGCTCACAGACCCATACTCCGGCGAGCGGTGTAGCTTCGCTGCATTTGCCTCATTATATTTGCTTGGCCTGCATTGGCTGCCGCTGCCATACCGCGCTGCATATCAGCCATCGTGACGTAATCGCGGTTGTCCATGCGAATCACAGGCCCCGTCGTAATGTTCACCGACGCCCCACCACCGCCGTAGTACATGTTCTGCTGGCTGCTGTAGTTCGCATTAGTTGTGCTTCCAGCGCCAACCGCTCCAGCAGTCACAGCTTCGCCTCGGACTCCAGCTGAATAACGCTGCATTGCACGATTCATCTTGCTGGCAGGAATCACATACTCAGATTCGCCAGCTTCGCCAATTACAGCGTTAGTGGGGCGGGTGACGTAGCCGCCTTCCGCAAACCCTTGGCGAGCCAGGTCAATTCCGGTTACCAAACGTCCACTCTGTGAAGCCAGATACTGTTGCTTCTGCTTTTCCCGAATGGCGCTGAGTCTTGCTTGAGCTTGCCCGACACTAAAAGTCCCTGTAACTCCACGCTGCGCTAAAGCCTGAGCAAGCCCAGCTTGTGGGCCAGAACCGACAATACTTACACCTCTGCCCGCTCCAACACGACCTGCACTGCCTGTAGTACCTGCTGCACCTGCTGCGCCTGCTCTTTGTGTTGCATTGAATTTGGCCTGTTCAACCGATGCTTGACGAATAGCTGCAGCTCCTTGCAGCGTAAATCGAGCAATTAGTTTAGAAGCCTTTACGCCTTCTAGCGTAAGATCAAGTGCCTGTTTTTGAAGTTCAATCGCTGCAAAGTCTTCTGCGTTAGCCTCGCCTTTGGCCTTCTTTAACGCAACATTGGCTTCAAGTTCTTTTAATTTAACTTTGGCAGCAAGTACAGCAAGTTTTGCTTTCTTTTGCTCTTGCTTAACTTGCAGAACAGTTTGTTTGTAAATTATGTCAGCGCGTTGAATTTGAAGTTGCAGCTGCTTTGCCGTATCGTTGTTGTTTCTAGCCCGCTGCATTTCTAGGCTATTAACAGCCAAAAAGGCTGAAGCCATTGCAGAAGCAATAGACTTCTCTATGTTCATTTTCTTTTCGGCAAGCTGAATGCTTGCGTTTTCAAGCATAGACCGAGCTTTTATTTGCGCTGTAGCTCGATTCTCGGCTTCTTCCGCTTTCATTCGTGCCACTTGTTGGCCATACTTCGTCTTTAAAATTTGCTCTTCAATCTCTAGCTTTTCCCTAAGCGCTTTACGCTCTTCACCTTCAGTCTGCCGCAAATCATCTCTATATTTTGCCTGCAGCTCATTTAACTTTAATTGAGCATCAATTTTCACATTCGCAAGCTTGTCATCAAAGCTGCTGCCTGTCCTGCGTTGCTTTTCAAGTTTAAGAGCTTCTTGCAGCAACTCCGTCTCTTTTTCTATCGCACGAGCCCTGGCTTGCATCTCTGCCCCACGTGCCCCAGCTGCTTCATCAGTGCCTTGAAGGCCAAGAAACTTGTCTAGACCAGGAAGGTTGGTGACTTTTGCGATTAAGTTAAAAATCTCAGTCCAGCCCTTTACAATAAGCTGTACGGTATTAAGTATTGGAACGAGTAGAGCAATAAACGGTTGCGCCAATAGCGCAAGTAGCGCTGAAACCGTTCCAACAACTCTGTCCCACGCATTTTTGATCGCATCTGCACGCTCTTTGATTAGCGACGATGCTTCAGCACCTAAACCAAACTGCTCGTAAACTGCTTGCGCCAATACGGCTTGAGCTTGCGTCTTTTGCCCAGACTCTTTCAGTAACGCAACTTGATTCGATAGTTCTTGATTAACGAGCAGGACGCTATCCCGCACTTTATCCATATTCAACTCGTTTATGGCTGCCTGAAGGTCAGCCACACGCGCAACAGCGTCTTGCAACTGTTGAGCAATCGCTGCACCAAGAATCTGACCGCCAAATCCTGGCCCAACCTGCGATCCAATTAACGCTCCAGTGACCTGAGCAGGTCCTCCGCCCATAAGCAGCGGGAAGCCTGCACCAAGTGCCATGCTTTCCCTGCTTCTTACTACCTCACGATCAGCTTTAATGCGTTGATCCCGCAAAAAGCGTATGCGCCTTAAATTTGTTTTTAGCGTTTTTTGGGCTTTCGTGTTTCTAAGACGATCTTCGGCCTCTACTGCGTCCTTGATAAAATTTAATCGCTGCCTTTGAACGTTGGCTTCTTCGCGCCTTTGATCAGCTGTTAATTTTCTTCCGCCAGAAGCTCCAAACGGATTAACGCCTGACGCAAACCGGTTTACGAGTTGCTCAGTGCGCCTTTCTAGCTCTCGTAACTCTTTATCGGCAACCTTTACGCGCAGCTCGATCTCGCTCTGATAAGCCACGATCCAGCTACAGCAGTTCAGTTTTTAGTTTAGCGTCTGCGCTTGGCCTTTTCTATTTCACTATCCGTGTCCTCGTTCAAGATCTGGAAATAGGCGCTCCAGCCGATAAGCTCCTCTGCTGTCATCCTCATGCGGACTTCGGACAAGCTCATACCTAGCTCCTTGGCAACGCCAAATTGCAGCATGAGCCAGTTATCCTTCCGAATCTCCGCGCTTAGGATTTTGGGTCGATGGGCTCGTCGTCTTCAGACAGAATCGCCAGCATCAACGCCTGAAGGTCAGCGTCCTTTACCTCGTTCTTCAGCACATCAATTTCGCCAGGAGAAAACAGCTTGATACCGCTTTCATCCATTGCTTTCGCGATCAACAGCTGAAGAGCAAAAGCAGTCGCATCATCAGACTTAGCCTGCTTTTGAGCGCGTTCACGCTCAGCCATCGTCAACGGCGTAACCCACATCTCAAATTCGTTGCCGTCCGAAAGCGTTACAGCCTTTTTGACAGGCTCTAAATTCGCAGCTTTACGCAGACGATCGATTGCACGAGTTGGAATCGAAGAAGGCATAAATATGCTCACTAACACCAAAAGTGTAGCACAAGAAAAAACCCCGACCTGTTGGCCGGGGCATTTTTACGATCGCAACACTTATCAGGTAGTAGCGAAGTCGAAGCTCGGAGTTGCAGCAGGACGGAAGTTCACAGCTACAGATTGAGCATCATCAGGGTTGACGTTCATGCTGGCAGAAGTCAGCACTGCATCAAACTCAATGAAGCGGCTCAACGTATCGCTCAGCGAGCCACCGCTATACACACGGTCGATGTAAAGCTTGATGGCTGCACCGCCTTGCTGACGCTGGAGCACGTCCTGAATCATCCGGTTAGAGATTGCTGCGTCTTCATTGGTCATGTAGACATCAGCGCTACCCGAACCATCGCCAAATCCAGCGATGTAGCTCCGGAAAGGCACATACTGACCAGGAGTTTGACCGATAGTCGTTACATCGATCTCGCTGCGCTCAATGTCAAACGTCCAGTTGCGAACTTGGCCAACTACAGCGTAGTCAGCGTAAGCAACCTGGAACTCGTTGGGAGTGGTCGCCGTACCAGCAGCAGTGATGGTG
>CEWC01000162.1_pt1 | contig 11495 bp, 25 predicted proteins | sample 530331 | NCBI WGS metagenome assembly CEWC01 (sample SAMEA2619935, study PRJEB7988) | marine metagenome | isolation source: saline water (ENVO:00002010), including
ATACATCAAGCTAATTATCACACTCAATTAAGAGGGTGTATAGCTGTAGGTAAAAGATATTCAGATATAAATTTAGACGGAGAGTTAGACGTTACAAGTTCTAAAAACACAATGAAAGACTTATTAGAGATTCTTCCTGATTCTTTTTACTTAAATATAATTTAATATGAGTAAGCTACTTAAATTCCTTAGTGGAAATGTAATAGAAGAGGTGGGTAATGTTATAGATAATTTATCGACTTCTGATGAAGAAAGATTAGCTGCTAAAAAAGCTATGAAAGAAGTTCTTATTAGGGCTGAGTCTAATGCTCAAGAGCAAGTTACTCGTAGATGGGAAGCTGATATGAAAGCTGATAATTGGCTAAGTAAAAATATAAGACCTTTAATTTGCGTATTCCTTACAATCATATTTGTAGTGCTTTCTGTATTTGACGGCAACATAAGTGGTTTTCAAATACAAGACGCTTATAAACCAATATATCAAACTTTATTGATAACAGTTTACGGAGCTTACTTTGCAGGTCGCTCAATAGAAAAAATTAAGAAGTAAAAGGAACTACTATAGGCATAGAGCCTTTCCCTAAAACAACACCGCAAGAAAGTTTATAAGATTTAGCAAAGTGCTTTGAATAAGCCATAGCGTAACTCTTTCTATCTACACCGCAACCTACTTGCATTCCCCAATATTGACCATTATAAATTACAGAAGCTTCTGTATGTATGTGACCTTGAACTACGTTGCAGTTAAATTGTAAAGATTTATTTGCTGCTGCGTTTCTCCCTGAAGTTCCTGTTCCGTGAACATACAAAACATTATCTATCTTGTGATGCTCCTTAAAACTCCAACCCTCTACACCTAAAACCTCATCGTAATCCCTAATCCATTTTGCTGATATTCCTGCATCAAATGCTTTCCTTCGAACTATAGCGTCGTGATTACCTATACAAACTTTAGCTACAGGGAAAAATTTATGCCACTCTTGTATTTTATCTATAGCTCTTTCTAGTTCATCTCCTGCTCCATATCCATCGGGGTCTGACGTATGAAAGGAAGAGTAGTGAGAATCTATTACATCTCCTATAAATACCACTTCAGAGCATCTGTATTTTCTAAATTGAGTTAAGCAAAATTCAAGATACCCGTCAACACAAAAAGGTTCGTGAATATCTCCTACTACAAGAACGTTTCCTGTCGATTTTGTTTTTTCAAAGTCTCTAGAGCGTTTAATTAAATCCCACTCAAACTCAGATAATCTAGGTCTGTATTGTTTTTCCATAGCGACACAAATATACAAAAAAAAAGCAACCCTCACAAGGAGGGCTACTCGTCTCTTACCAAACAAACTATGCAGAGATAAAACAGGGAATAGTCAAAGATACTATTTTGTTTCTTTTATCCAAGCATCAGGGACTATTTTTTCACACCATAGTATGTCATTTTTATCACACCATTGAGCGTAAGTAGTTTTACTTCCCTTTCTTATCTTGTTGTTTGCGTTTTGAAACAGGAATCTTATATCAAGCTCAGGGTGCTGCTCTTTAATAAGCAAATGCTTATCTCTGTCAGCTTTAACCAGTCTTCCCTTAACTTCTATTACGATTCCATTTGGGAGGATTATATCGGGTGTATAAGTATGGTTAGTCGCAGGAATCACATAGTCTACCTTGAGGGTTTCGTAAGCACATCCCGTTACATGTCTTTGTTTCAAATTCTTCCATACTCGATGTTCTAGTCCACTCCTGAAGCCCGCTTTTACAGCGGCACTTCTTACAGGACTTTTTCTCTTCTTCTTCATCTATAAGTTTTTGTAGATAAACAGCTAAATCCATAGCTTCTTCTTGAGCGTGTATAAGCCACTCTAAACGACTTAAATCATTACGCTCCATAGTTGTTCCGTATTTTTTCTTTCCAACTTCAGAGCGCTTTAAAATCTTATTGCAAACTCTTTCCTCTATTATACTCATTGTCCATCTCTTTGGTGACTAAGTTAATGTATTCTAGTTCTTTTTCCAAACATTTTCTTTTCCAAACAACCATTTCTTGCTTATAGTATAGCATTTTAAAATATGATTGATTGAATAAAACTAAACATCTTTCCAAGTCTTCTACTCTTTTTTCTTTTTTATCAAAAACTTCTGAAGATAATCTCCCTGCATTTGAGTTTAATTCATCTCGCATTTTAGACACCTCTAAAATCATTTCAGAGTAAGCTTCCATAAAATTATTTTCCTCGTTTGTGGCTTGAGACTCTCTAAGCGTCTGCATTGCCATTTCCGCTATTTCCATAGTTATCTTGTAAATATTAATTTTTCATTCAGTATTTTATTACAAAACCAAGCAACCCCAAAGTGAGGACTCCCTTTTCCTGTAAAATCAATTCTTTTATTTAACACCAACAACTCAACACCATTTTCAGAAAACATTACACCTCTCTTTTGTCCTTGTATTGCAGAAACAGGTAGCAATAATCCAAAAGGCTTGCCTAGTTTGTAGCACCTTTCTATAAATTTATCCTTTTTAGAATATGGAGGATTTGTTAGTATTATATCGACTTCAGAGGGTATATCATCTAATAAAAAATCTCTACCTTCACTTGACAAGCAAATAAAACCATTATTGATAAGAAAGTTTACAATATTTGAACTAATACCACTTGTGCAATCGTAATAAGTTTTAGTCTTATCTAAATATTTTAGCAACGGGATTAATGCTTCTTCAGGAGTATAGCACTCATCAGACTGTATATTATTACTCGTTTTATTGAGCATATTGATATTTGAACTAGCCATAGTCTTCTATTTTAACTTCCACAGGCTTCGCAATCCTCATCGTCTATAGAGCAAGACTCAGGTTGCTCTTTATCTTCTAAGTCTTCAATCCAAGAATCCCACGTTGCTCTTGCTAATTCTTCTTCTTTTTCCGTTTGTTTTTTACTTTTTTCAGTCATCTTGCTTTGATATTATTTGAAACATTTTCTCATCTAAACCTTCTATCTCAGACTCTATATCAGCCCAAGCCGCATTGTAAGCTTCTTCTGTTTTAAGGTCGTACTTACTACCTGTACCGAAGTTTGATACATTTCTAGCGTTTTGCTCTAGAAGTTTATCTATCTTTTGGCGAACTTTCTTGTTCGTGTGATAACGACCTAATTCTTTTTTGTTCATAATGTAATTCTTCTTCTTCTATTTGTTTTCTCCAAGCTAGATATTCTAGGTGGTCTTTTTCTCTCCAATTCCCACTTATCTGCATTTCTTGTTCAATTAAGAACTGTTTTAGTCTTCCCATAATTAAAATCCTATTTCTGTTTCTTCGTTTGCTTTAATACTCAAAGAGTGTAAGGGGTCTATAAAACTTCCTCCGCCACTATTATTGAGATATGTAAATCTACAATTTTTAGGTGAATATTTCAAACACACAGGATTATCTTCCTGAGTAGGTAGTCCTACTAATTTTTGAAACTTTACTTTTCTTACGTGTATTTCAGTAATATCCCACTGCTGACTATTAAGATGTCTATGTATAACTAAAAAGTTGTCGGTTCTGTTTGCAAACATCCCTCCAAACTCAACGTCGTACATTGAAGGCGCAGGAACTCTACCTGCATCATCTTTTTTCCTAGCTGCAGTTGTACCTGCGTGAGTAGTTAGTATAAACTTCACGTTGTGTTTCTGTTTAAACCTCCTAATATTAGACAACATATTGTAGTAGTAGTCGTATTTACTAAATCCATTTTCAACCCTTAAATCATTTAAAGGGTCTATTAAACATCCGTCATATTTAACTACCTCCATTTGCTCTTCAAAAGCTTCTAACACTTGAGTTGCGCTAGGCTGTTCTTTAAATGTTATAATTGTGAAGTGGTCTAAAACCCAATCAATAGCGTTGCTGAACTCAGAAGCACCCATTCTATCTAACCTATCTTTATCTGCGCTTTTACCTACAAACATTTCAGCTATATCAGAAATCATATCTCCTACAGGTTCATTCTCAGGGCAATAGCAAAGCCACTTCCAACCATATCTCATAGATGCGTTAAGCATCAAATAAAACATAGTGGTGGTCTTACCTATATTAGCAAGACCCATTATAACATCTAACTCCCCTTTCCTATATTTATAGTGAGGGTCTAAATTAGGTATGCCTGTGCTTACACCTTTAGGTAATCCATTCCTAAATATATTACCTGCATACCTTTTTATATCTTCCCTGTTAGTTATCTTATACATCGTAAAAACCTATTTGAGATTTAACAATGTTTTCAGTATTCTTAGCCTTCGAAACTGTAGGTTTCTCAGCTAAGTATTCTTGAAATTTAGTAGCGTTAAATAAAGTTGAAGGTCTTAAAAATTTATCGAAGTCTGTGTCAATCCATTGAGCACATTTGTTATCTATAACTTTCTTGAAGTCATTAAACATATAACCCTCCTTGTATCTAGCTACAATAAATTTAGCTGAAGACGGAGTGTCTCTAAACTTTTTACCTGCCTTTTCATTAAGGTACTCTATTACATCGTTACTTATAGGGAAAGTTATATTAACCTTATCTTCTTTAACAACCTCTAATATTTTAACTTCCTTATCTCCGTACTTAACACACCTTATTATTCTCTTGTCAACCTCTTTGTTGTCCTTGTATGTTAGAGTTACTTCGCAATAACCCTTGCTACATAAGCTAGATATAATAGCTGAAACCCTAGACTTACTAAGACTAAAGAACTCAGCAAAGTAAGCGTTACTAGCTATACAGCCATTTTCATTATCTAAACTATGTATCTCTGCTAAGAATATTTTTTCTTGCATAGACAACTCTTTAGATACCCAAATTTCTTTTGGAATCCATATTCCCTTAAAACCTCTGTTCATTGTTTAGTCCTCCCAATCTTTTAATATTTGTCCATATTTCTTTTCCCAATCCTCTTCGTAGTAAAGTTTGTGATTATTGCAGGTATTCCAAACCCCTTGACAAACCTTAGTTACTGCTGCAGGGTTTCTTTCTAGGTATTTAGCGCAACTTCTTACGCTTGGGAAAAATAAAGCTTCCTTTTCTTCTAAGGAGTATGCTACTACAGACCTTGAATAACCTCTATTTACTTGCTGTGAGTTGCTCATGTTCTTCTTTTATTAAGTTTATAATTTGATTGCACTTAAACTCATTGCTACGGTCTTTAGATAAGACTCTTATAACTTTCTCTCTTTGAGTTAGTTTAGTCGTTATAGCTGTGGCATCAATACTATCTTTGTATAGCTTATATGTTTTGTCGTACATAGCGCAATCATTAATGTATCTAAAAGAGTGTATAGCGCTTGAATGATGCCCATTAGTTAACTTACCTATAACCTCGTAAGTCATATCAAAATTTCTTCTAAGATAATACCTTACTAAGTGTCTAGCTATACATACATCCCTGTATCTTGACTTGCTTTTTATCAATCTTGCGTCAATCCCTGTCAATTCAAACACAAAAGTGCTTGCCTCTAAAAATTTATCTTCGTTTGTCATAATATTTGAGATTAAAAAGGGCGGAAAAACCGCCCCTAGTTAAATCACTCATCATCCTTTTTTGGCGGAATGTGAAATGAATAGTTATACAATTTAGTTGCGTTTTCTATCAACCCCTCAATATCCTTAGAAAAAGGGGTTGCTATCTCTAAACACATAAACCTGAAATCAGCTTCCATTTTAACATGTTTTAGCCTCTTATTTATCTCGCTTTGAGATACTTTGTTTCCACTTGACATAATTTAATGTTTTAGTTTAAAACTTAATAACTAGAAAGGTAGGTCTGAACTTTCTTTTGTAGACTTCCATTCAGACTCAGTAGTTCCTGAATCAGATGAGTCTATTTTCCAAGCATCTATATTGTGGTAGTACTTTCCATTATATTCTCTTGATGAGATATTGAAATGAACATCCACTAAGCTCCCTACCTTGTGAGAATTTATTAGGCTTGTTTTTTCTCCGAACAAAGTAAAGCATACCTCTTTCGGGAACTTGTCTTCTGTTTTTACAACGAAAGCTTTTTTGTTCCATTCTTTTCCTGCTTTTGTAGTTCCTGTTTCTGTTTCTAATACTTTTAATAAAGTACCTTTAATTGAGTTTTGCATAGTGCAATTAATTTAAGTTAAGGCTATCGTTAGTTTTACCGTAGTCAGAAAAGAGTATAGCCTTTCTTGCCTCATCTCTGACTGCTTTGTTTTTCATAAGTTCGACAAACATATTAAATATTTCATCGCAATCTGCGTTTACAGCGAACTCTATATCTAAAAGTTCTTCATCAGGTTTTAGATAATTACCTAACGCTATTATAACGCAGTCGTTACTTTCGGATAAAGCTTTTAATACTTTTTTCCGCATTTCTCTTTCTTCGTTTTTCATTAAAAAGTATGTTTTATGCTTGGTATAGCAAATTTATTTTTAAGTCTGCTATCTTCAGATGAAGTGCATATTTTTACTAAATCGTAGTTCTCTTGAAACATAGTTAAGTGATTGTCTTCTTTGTAATAATTTTTATAAGCGTAAAGAGAAGCTTTCTTAGCTTCATTAATAGAAAAACACTCAGCTAATATTTTCTTAGCAGTCTTTGCTCCAACTCTAGGAATGCCTACAATATTATCCGTAGAGTCTCCCGATAAAGTTTGCTCGTACAACTTCATCCAAGCGTCGTATTCAGAAATGTAAGAGGTTTCTTGAGTATTCCAATTATAGTGATAACCCTGTATCTGTAGCAAATCTTTATCTATACTACATATTATAGTGTTATCCATTTCTGTTTGGCAAATACCCAAAGCATCATCAGCTTCTAATCCGTTTACAACATCACAAGCCCAATCATTTATTAAGTAATCCCTAATAGAGTCAAGATGCTCAGGCATAATTGCATCTTTTCTATTGCCTTTGTACTCTTTGGTTACAGCAATATCTTTTCTAAAATTACCTTTTCCTGTAAGGAAAGCTATATACTGACTAGCTTTAGTAACATAAAATAAGTGTTCAAACATATTGTCGATAGTCTCGTAAGCATTCTCAACATCATCTCCTTCGTGTTTCCAAGCGGCTCGATAGAGCATAATATCTGCGTCTATCAAAGCCGTTTGCACATCTCCCTTACTTAGCTTCATCAAAAGCTTTTTTAAGTTCTAAGGATTGCTCTTTTGTGATTTCGTAATCTCCCATTTTGGATTTCACAACATCTCCTTTCCCTGAGTTAATAGCATTTATCATCGCTGAAAGTTTTGTAGGAGTTAGCTTAGTCTTAGTTTTAAAAGACTCTCTAACTTGATTTACATATCTATTATCATCCCACATTCCCAAGAAAACATCAGCGTTAAAACCTAACTTAGATAATCCTTTTGTAAGAGCGTCAGTAGATACCTTTTTGAAACATTCATCGTCGAGTTTGCCCTTACCATTGTGGGTGGCTATGGATGAGTTTATATCGTAGTAATACTTATCTACTCCATCCTTATACCAAAGCTTTGCTTGATAAGCCAATAATCCATCACACACCATCCAAAATTGTTCTGAATCAACACCCCATCCTTGACCTATCTTACCCCAAGCACGAGTCATTTCCCGAACTTGATAGTGAGCGTTAATACTTGTAAACTTTCTTCCGAAGCCTACTTCTTTCGTAAAGTTTGGGTCAGTAGTCTGTACACTTTCCCAAAACGACAAATTATTGTCTTTCTTCTTTGTTGTCTTTGTCATAATCCCTGTTTTTAAATTGTAGACACAAATATAGTGTTTTTATTTTAATTCTCAACACTTTTTAAAGAATACTTTGCTACATTAGTAGTTCTGCCAAATCTATTTTTAACCTTTAGATTTTCGGTTTCAAATTCCCAACCTAAATCTTTTAATTCAAATATCGTTGCAGCCAACCTAGTGTTTCCTAAGTCTAGAATTGCTTGTAAAGGCGTAATGCTTCCGTACGTTTTTATATACTTAATTACCCTTGTTTTGTGTGTTTCTCTCATAGTTTCTAATTGTTTTTGTTATACTCTTTAATAAATTCCACTACTGCTTTGTGAGTATTAGTTAATTTGCTTTCTCCGTCAGCAGGAATATATACAATATGTGTTTGAGTGTGTTTATCGTAAATACCTACTTCTTCTTCTCGTATAATTACTTGGAATTGATTTCCATGTGTAGTAGATTCAATATATTCTATCTTCTCCACTACAGGCATAAGCCAATTCCATTCCATATAATCTGCCTGAACACCTTTATCTATAGTTAAAGCTTTGAATATGTCGATGCTCAGTCCCATAAATTCTGCTATTAGTTTATTGTTTTCTTCCATCGTTATACTCTTTAATAAATTCTACTACTTGATTATAAATATCTTTTATGTCGTTGTGTACAGATAAATCGTGTATAAATACATATTTATCTCTATAGTTATCAAATTCATTAAAAGACATTTCCTCGTTAGCATAAGCATCTATCTTTTTTACTACGGGTCTTAACCAATCCCAAGATACATTGTAAGATAACTCTTCTTCTTCGTACCAAGAACCACCATTATATTCTTCTTCGTGGTAATAGTTTATTATCCCAGTTGGTTTGAATACCTCTGTTGGTAATTCCATAAATTCTGCTATAAGTTTATTGTTGTTTTTCATAGTTTTTCTAGTTCTTTTTCACATTCATAACATATACCCCAATCGTGGTCTGTATTTTGTAATTCGTCTTCTGATACAAATGCCCCACAACAACTGCAAGGTATATCTTTAATTTCTTGAGGGTTAATCATCTTATTTCTTTTTTATCGTGAGTACCGTTGTATTTCCCGTATTTAAAATAATACTTGTTGTACTTTGAATGACTATAAAAAGAGTCACATTTAAACCCTGTCAAAAGTTCGAATGTATCTTTAGTAACGAAACCCTCTCTATGAGGCGTTTTAATCTTTTTATGGTAGTTTTCTCTTGAATAAGCCCTCCTACCCTCTAGAGTACTTAAATCGTGCTTAGAAGCTAGTTCTTGCTTTCTTTTTCTTTCGTGTAAGTATTTCATATATTTTCTTTAAATGAAGTTAACCATAGCTTATTGTAAAAATCTAAAGCTACTTTTTTTATTTTACCTGAAGCCCAAAGCCTTCTTTTTCTCTTTTTTAAAGCATCTAAAGATGCCTCAATATGATAGCATCGTTTGAGGTATTTTTTTACAACCTCTAAACTTTTACCCCGAAGAGAGCCATCTATTATTACTTGGTCTATTAAACACTTTTTGAACATGACTATATATTTTAGTTATAAACTTTGTTATATATTAACTGCTTTTAGGTAGGGGTGTACTTATTTCTAAGCATACCCCCTCCAACCAAACAAAAACCTCCTTTAGAAAGGAGAACAATCTTCGTAAAACCCACAACAACTACAGTGAAGATAACTACCTGCGTTGTCTGTGTATTTCCTTGCTTGAAAACCACAAGCACATTCTTTGATTTGAGGTTCTTTAGGAACTGACTTTAACTCCTCATGAGAACCTTTATTACAGAAGTCACAAGAACTCTTTTCTATTGAACCACAATCGTTGCACCAAGAATTATATGTACTTGTAATCTTAGCTTTCTTTTTTGGTTTAACTCCGTAAGCACCATATCCGTAGTAATCATAAGCCCCCAAATACGTGTGGTAATCGCTTGTAGCAACATGCTCGTATCTGACTTCCCCAAGAGATGTTATTAGGCTACGAACTAAATTGCAAGTGTGTATTGCATCATCTATGTTTACATACTCTTGATTTGAGTGAGGTCTGTAATATCCACAACTCATATTTGCACAAGCAATACCCATATCCTGCGCTAATTCGTGAACATCCGTAAGACCGCCATCAGTAATTGAATACCCGTAAGACTTTAGTGTAGGGCTAATAAGTTTCTTGAACTCATCGCCAAACATTTTTATCCCCGAAGATGTTTGAACAAAATCTTTGTTGCCCTTTCTATCGCACTCGAAAGCGTACGCAACATCCTTAAAGAACTCTGCATCAGCCTTAGAACTACCCACGCAGCCAATCTCCTCTTGTGAGAAAAAACAAACCTTGATGTTGTCAAAATGTTTGAGCATTTCAAGGCAAACCCATATACCGACTTTATCATCTCCTCCTGTACCTACTTGTTGCATTTTATCTGTGTCGAAAGCTACAAAGTTACCTTCAACCTCATACACTCTATACCCCTTGTATATATCGTGAACTGTGTCTGTGTGAGACACAACGCAAGGGTAAGCATCAGTAACCCCTTTGGTTACATATATATTGTCGTGCTTATCTACATAGTAATCATCAGCACCATATTCTATACACTTGCTAAGGATAAATTCCATAGTTTCAGTGTATTCATAACTTGTAGCTTGGGTAGTAAGAACATCCCGTAAGCTAATTTTTAAATCTTTACTTTTCATGTTTTTGTTTGGTTTTGGTTATTAAATATATAAATCTTTTGGTATGTTGCTTTCGTACCTTTTAACTTGGGCTGTTTCGTTTAAACCCTCAGCTAATTTAGATTGCTTTTTCGCTAACTTAATCATTTGAACATTGCTTTTAGGTATATAGGTAGTGTCACTATACCCATCAAGTTTAAAGCAATCCTCTTTGAGTCTTCTTACTCCGAAAATATCTCTTACGACAGTCCCATGATAGCAGAATTGGAAATCTCCATTTAAGTCTATAAAGTTAGAGCAATCACTTCTGTATCTAGTTTCTCCCTCATGGTCTATAACAAAATACTTTGCCCTGCAAAATGTATCGCCATACATTATAGACCCCTCACTTTTAGGGTAGTAATCTCGTGAGTAGCCACAAATAGTTACTTCGCTTGAGTGGTATAAGTACCCGTCAATTCTGTAGAAAGAATGATTTATGTCGTCTTCACTATCTCGCTGAAGCCTTGAAATAGAATATGTGTCTCCATGCTCAAGATAAAGTCTTTTAAAGAACTCGCTTTTAGATGTTGACTGTTCGTTTACATCATACCAATCCCCATCAAAGCAGATAGAAACTTCATTTTCATCGTAATTCCAACCCACATTAATTGTGTCCACACCACGCAAAGTAGAGTAACAACCGCCAGTCGAGTCGAATGATTTGAACTTTTTTACCCCGAATTTATTGTAAGCATAATTTTTACAATTAGTTAGGTATGAATTGCCCTCGAAATCAAACCCATAACTAAAAGTATCTATGTAAGGGAAATTAGAGTAATCATCAAAGTTTCCTACCTCGAAGGCTAAAGCTCTTTTGAGATAAACTCCGTTAATTCCAATCCAAGTATCTTTGTGTCTGTAGCTTTGGTATTCTTTATGTATGATACCTTTACTCCTTGCGTAAGCTTTGAATTTATCCTCAATCCCATCGTGACTTTGATATATTCTATCCATATACTTGCTTCCATCAATATACCATATTAAAGCCCTACCGCTTATATACCCATCATCATCGGTATAAATCAATAAAGTGCAAGGGGTTTGTGCATCGTCATATATAAGC
>CEWC01024639.1_pt1 | contig 11464 bp, 15 predicted proteins | sample 530331 | NCBI WGS metagenome assembly CEWC01 (sample SAMEA2619935, study PRJEB7988) | marine metagenome | isolation source: saline water (ENVO:00002010), including
AAATTATTATTAACACCTTTTTCAAATTTTAAAATAATCCATCTACCTGATCCAGCAACTGTATCATTTGCATAGTGCTTTAAATTAGTGTCAAAATCACTAGAATTACTTTGTATTTCATCTTGTATTCTATACCAGTTTTTTTCATAATTATTATTATCATTAATTCTTTCTATGTTTTCAAATTCTTGATTTGTTAAATCTTCAACTTCAATGTTTTTAATATCTAATATTGAACCATCTGATGCATAAACTGATTCTACTAATCTTTGATTAAAACCAGTACAACTCCATAATTTCAAACTTTCACTATTAAAATCATTTTGTAATTCTGGTATTAAATAATTATTTTCACTTGAATTAAAAGTATAAAATTTTAATTTTGAATTTAAAAGATTTTGTTGATATTCAGTTTGTGTTCTATGTTCTAAAACTAAATACTGATTATTTTTTTTAACATATAAACAATTAGCATAAACATCTAAATCTAAAATTTTTGGTATTCTAGATGTGGGATAATTACCAGCTGTTGGCTGATTGTCTAATAAAATATTCATTACCTTATCATTGTTATTTTCTAAATATGGTAATACTGGTGCTTTATCTACTTTACCAAATGTCATTGGTACTACTTCTGCATCTTCATATTCTTCTATAAGCCTTTCTCTAATTTCAAGCTGCAATTTATCTACACTCATATTTGGAACAATTTTGTCTGCAATTTTAATCTGTGTTTTATCTTCAGCACTAAAATTAATAGTAGTATCATTGAAATTTACTCTATTTATTTCACCATTATAAATTAATGCAAGATCAGGATTATTGTTAATATTTTCAAGATTTAAAACATTTGTAGATGGTGATTTGTAAAATAAATATAAATTTTTTCCTACTACATTTGCATTTATATATTCTGATAATTTGGTATTAACATCATAATAATTATATAATGTGCAACGTAATCTATTTATTTTGAGTTTTTTGCTATCATAATCAGTAGATGTTTTGACATTTGATACTTTGTTTATAGCATTAATAGTTCTAATTAAATTACCATCTATATCAAATAATTCATCTTTGTCTTGTGTGAGTGTAAATAAAACCTGATCAATAGAATTTGTTATTACTAATACTGGTTTTAAAGTTTGATTAGTAGATATAATATCATTTTTAAAATTTCTTGATACATTTAACATTTAGATTTGCTCACCTAGTCTAATACCTTCACGGATTTGAGGTAATAATGTATTTTCTGTAAATTCTTCTGTACCTATTACTGAACCTTGTATATTAATTGTCATTCCTTGTGCTTGTGGCCCATCAATGTTAGGGTCTTGTAATGGTGTAACTTGTACACGTTCTGGCCCTGATCCTTCACCAACCATCATCATTTGTGGGCCATCAGTAACAAAATCAGCACCATATTGTGCTTTTCTTATTTGTTGAACTCTAGCTAGACCAGCACCAACTGCTAATGCAGCTGATATTCCACCTAATATTTCTCCAGTTGGTGGTGGATATTGTTCAGAATATTTTCTAAATAAAGAAGATGCAGATTTATATGTATCATATGTTGTTTGTGCTATTGCAGCAGCTTTTGCTACTCCACTAAATTGTTTAAACTCAGCACCAACCATTTGCAAATTAGCCACATCTTGTCTAGCTAATTTTTCTCTTTCAGCAGTAGTGCTATTAACTAAACCCATACTTCTTGCTAGTTCTTTATTTTTTTCTATAAACTCATCAGTCCATTCTATTTGTTGCTGTTTTAGAGTTAATTCTTGTCCTAGTTTTTCTATAAATAAATCTTTTGCAGTTAATTCATCTTCATTTTGTCCACCAATTTCTGCTTCACCTTCTCTAATTCTTTTTTCTATTTCTTCTTTTTGTAGCAGTAAATCTAATTCTTCTTGTATTTTTTCTACTTTTTGTACGTTTTTATTAAATTCTGCATCTGCATTTGCTAAAATATCATCACCAAAAACTAAGCCTTGTTGTTTAAAATCTAGCAATTCTTTTTCTAATTGCAATTCTGAAATTCTTTGGCCTTCTCTCATAGTTAATTGGCCTCTATAATTTTCTTCAGCTTTAATTAGTTCATCATATGTAAATCTTCTTGTTTTACCTGATGCTTCATTTAATATAGATATTTTACCTTCATTATCAAATTCCTGATCTTTTAAATTATTAATTGCATTTTGCAGTAAAAGAAGTTTGTTCATTTTATCTTCTCTTTCAGTTAAATCCCTTGTTATAGTTTCTCCAACTGACATTGAACCTTGACTAGCTTTGTTTATTGCATTTATTGCTTCAGCAGATGTTTCAAATCTTATTCCTTGCTCACTTATTTGTTCATTAATATCCTTTAATTGTTTTTGCAATTCAATTTTCTTTAATGATTGTATAGTTTCATCAAATCCACCTAATTCTGATAATTTTTCTATTACACTATCTGCATCTGATTCATTTAAACTTCCAAAAAATTCAGCTACTGTATCTGCTGCTGTTTTAAAATAACCTGATACTGTAACTACTGCTGGTGACAAAAAAGTTCCAATTTCATTTGCAGCTGTATTTAAAGATGTTGCTAATTGTTCAAAGGCCATAGAATTGTCTATAACTTCTGGCCCTAATGCACTTACCAATCTTTGTGATTCTGCTAATACAGCATTATTAAATGCAGTTTTCTTTTCACTTTCAGTTAATGCTGATGCTGATTTTCCAAGTATAATAGCATAGTCTTCATATGCTTTGTTTGTGTCAATCATTATACCCAAGTTATCTAACATCAGTTTTGATTGTCTACCCATACCAGTTACTATTGAATCAATAGCTTGTGCTGTGTCTACACCTAGTGCTTGTCCTAGCCTTTGAGCAGTATCAAATAATTGAGCCATTTCATCATCTGATTTAACAACACCTAACATCATAGCATTATTTGCTTTTGTCATTAGGTCTACTTGTTTCATTGTTCCGTCTACTGCTTTATCAAGTTTTGAAAATGATGCAGCATTAAATCCAATTTGTTTACCTAAATTATCAAAACCTCTTTCTAATCTTTGAACTTGTGATGCTTGTTTAGCTAAATCAGTCATTCCTTGTATTAGACCTTTTGCAGCATAAAATGCAGCAGCAGCAGCAGCTGCCCTTGTAGCCATTTTACCTAATGAACCAGTTATGCCTTGTATTTCTCTTTTGGATTTGGTAGCACCTTTAGTTTGTATATCTATAATATGTTTATTTGTAGCCATTAATTTTTACTTTTGTTTTTCATTATATATTCTATTTTAAGAAAATCATCAACCATATTAGCTGGTGTTTTATCTAGTGATGCAAATGGTGGTGTGTTAAATGTTTTGCAGTAATTATATTCTTTAATTGTCAGCTGAATATCCTGATCTAATAAATCTGCTGTATTGCAAAAAAAGAAATGTTCAGAATATATTGCATCTGCTTTATTTTGCACATTCCTTTCTTCTAGTTCTTGATAGCAGTTCATTAGTTCCTCATAAACATCTTCTATTGATTTAAATTCTAATTGTTTACCTGATCTGGGTGATAATGCTTTATATGGAAAATCAAATCCATTATAGCCATTATTATCTAATCCATTAACAGATACTAAAACATTTATATCAAAAAGTATTTCTTCTATTTTTTTTTTGAACTTAATTCCATTACTTTTAAAGCTATTGCTAGTATTTGTGCATCAGAATATTCATTTAATTCTTCTTCACTCATACCAGTTCCAAGTAATGCTATATCAAAACAATAATACATCTCACCATTTTCTTTTCTAAATTCATCACTTCTTAATTTATAAACGTGACTATGTAATTGTTGTCTTTGTCTTAAATTCAGCTGTATAACTTCTATTTCAAAGGTTTCTATACCTTTTCCCTCTACCTTCTCTATACTCATTTTTTATCCTTTCTGCCTACCAAGCAGATTGTGATTCACCATTAAATAATTCTATTTCTAATGCCTCGTCATTGTCTGAAGTTCCAGCATCTACACATTCAAATGATAAAGTATGAAATATACCATTCTCACTTAAATCTTGTGCTGGGTCACCAGTATATTGAATATTCATTTGCATATTTAATTCACCTACTGATGATAATGTACCATCACCAATATTAATAGCAACTGCTAGTGTATCTCCATCAAGAAAATCTTGAATTACATTTGCACCACTTGTGTAGTCAAAATTATCGTCCATTTTGATAGTCATATCTCCAGTAATAACATATTCAGGTATTGAATACATTTCAGCATCACCATTAGAATTAAATCCAACTCTATTAACACCATTTGCAATGTTTAAATTCATAGATTTAAATACTAAATCTTTAGCACTACCATCTGATGTTAATGTTTTTGTAGACATATCACCAATGTTGTAATATCCAGTTGATTCTGGTGCTGTCCAATTTGCTAATGTAAAATCAGTTTCTAATGAAGTTCCACCAGCTAATGGATTAGAGAAACCACTAAAGTAGTTACCACTCATTGACATAAATCCACCATTTGTACCATAATCTAATGATAATGTTAAATCAGATACCATTGCACCAGTAATTCTAGTACCACCACTTGCTTGTGGATAATATGCTAAATTTACTGTATGTGGTATATTACCTGATGTTGCACCACCTATCTGTGCTGTTTCTGCACCTTGTCCACCTACTTCATACAAATGTTTGTATGTTCCTGATTCTGAATGTTCTTGCAACACTAATGCTAAATGTTGTGCTAGTAGTTTTGGTGTAGCAATACATTCAAAAGGCATTGTTACTGTACCACCTCTAGTATTTATAATTGTGTCATCTTTATGTTTTACTAAGCCTCTTCCACTTAATAGTCTTGATTCTCTAGTGACATTAAAAGTTGGTTTTTGCACTTGCATTACTGGTAATTGTCTATAAGCTGTTCCATCTGTACCGTCATTATCTAACCCAGCACCAAAATTACCATCTGTTTCAGCTTTTATGCCTACTCTAACATCACTAACTGGTCTTATAACTTTTGAAATCGCCATTATTTCTCCTTGTTAGCTTTTTTCTTTTTTTCTGTAATTTCAACCAATCCCATTGATTGCATTAGTTCTGCTGCCTTTTTAGGCAATGCTATTTCTTTACCATCTTTTAAATCATCAAATTCTTTAGATGTGCAAGGCATACCAACAGCACTAAATTTTTTAATTTTTTCTTTTAATCCCTTAACTCTCATAATACTCCTATGCTTGGTTTCCATAATGAACACAAGTTAAACTCCATTGTGCTACCATATAATCTTCATAACCTTCAACTTCAACATTAAAATCTAATTCACCTAGAGTTACATCAACTGCTTTAGTATTATCAGCTAATGTTAATGTAATATTATCGTGTACTAAAGCCTCTAATATACTTACCTGATTTAATACATAATCTTGAAATTTATTATCTTTTCTTCTTAAAAAATAATACTGACAATCAAAATCAAATTCTCTAACTTCCATAAAAGTAGCTTTTTCTAATTGACTAGACCCAGTTGGTGTAATCCTAATAAATTGATTGTTTCTTATTTCCTGATCCCAATCAGAATAAACTGGGCATTTCATTTCTGCTCTTATTTTGCTTTGTAAAGCAGTTATAATATTCTTCCAATTATTTGTATAAGTAACAGCCATTATCTTCTCATTTCAATAGTTTTATTACTTTTATTAGTTACTTTTACACCTTTGTCATAAACTTCTATATACCAAGTAGAATTGCTATTAGTTGATGAACCTTGAAATCTACCATACAATCCACTAAATATATGTTGCAATCCACCAGTTATTACTTCTGGGTCTGTTGTCTTGCCTTCTAATTGGTCATTTGATAAATAACTAACTTGAAATTTAGCAGTTCCATATGCACCACCAGTAGTTGATACTACTTTTAATAAATCATATCTTTCACCAGTATATTCTCCAGTTAATTCTATTAAATCCATAGTATCTACATTTAATCTTGCTAATATTTTACCATTTTTATCATTTGCATCTATTTCAGAAGATAATTTATAAATTCCATCATTTAATTTATCAATAATACCAGTTCTGTCTTGATTTGTTACTAAACTATGATAATAGTCAGCTTCTTCTGATGAACCTTCTTTTGCCCTGATCAGGTTAGCTGCTGCAATATAACAAACAGATTTAATTATAATAGGGTCATATTCTTCTAATATATCAACTGGTGTTGTAGTAATATCTATCTGTTTAGAAGGCATTAATGGTGTTGAATATCGCATATCTATATAGTTGTGTAATTCCAAACTTGCATCTATTAATGTTTGATTTAAAAAATCTGTAAAATCTACACCAGCCTCAAATACTTGCTCATTTATTGTAGTAGATGAATAATTACTATTATAATATTCTACTTGATTTGTTGCACTTGCATAAAACCATTCACCATTACTATCTACATCACCTGATGTTGATTGTGCTGCTGCTAATTCTTCACCATTAACAAATAATTGTGATACATATCCACTATCTCTAAATAAATGCAAATTACCTGATGTCAATGTAGGAAATATCTGCACTTTAGAATCAAAATCAGATACTCTATTAAAATATTTGTTTAGATCAGGTATAGTAGCATATTTAAAATCAGTAGCCATCTATTTTCTACCTGATCTTTTCATTTTTCTTTTCATTTTCATTTTCATTTTCTTTTTAGGTCTACCAACTTTTTTTCCGTATGTTCCTTTTCCTTTAGGCATAATTACTCCTTTTTTTATCCTAATAAAATTAATTCTATTTTAGTATTTGCTTTATGATTTACACTTCTAACACTTATTGAAGAAATGCTGTTATATCCTTGAATAACATAACTTACACCTCCAGAATGTGCTGAATGTGATTGTCCTTGTACATTAAATTGTGCTTTTGGTAAACTTGAAACAGCAAATTCTAAATGACCTTTTTCATAATTACATTGACCAACTACACTTCCTTGATATAATAAATTACCATTACCATCATCAAATATAAATGCATCAGTATTTACAATAGTTTTATTAGTTACTGGGTCTTCTATTTCTTCATCATCTAGTGCTGCTTTAGGGCCAAAAACAATACTATCTGTTGTTCCACCACCTTCAGTTGTACCTTCTAAAACTGGTACTCCACTTGATAATGCTGGAAATCTACCAACATCAAATGGTGTAGTTCCACTCACATTACCAATTCCTACTCTAGTATTTGAATTATTAGATAATGATGTAACTCTAATATCACCATTAACTATTCCAATTTCTACTTTTTTATTATGTAAACCACTAGATGCATCATAATATAATGCATCAAATCTTGCTTGTATTTTAGGTAATACTGCATTTCCTGATCCAGCAAATGTTGTATCACTTGAATCAGTTGTAAATGCTATTGCTGCCTCACTACTTACATCACTAAAACCATCAACGTGAAATTCATCTACAACTATATGAAATGTATATGTTGTTGATGCTGCAAGTCCAGTTTCATCACTTGCTTTAATATTTTCTAATCCCCAATCTAAATGGCCACCTTTGCTGAAAAAAGGGCCTAAACAAATACTACCAGCTACTAAACCATCTGCAACTTTATCTGATGTTCTTGCTTTACCAAAAAATGCACCTGATTGTTTAAATTGTCCATTTTGGTCTGTCATACATAAAGATTCTGATGCTTTTAAATATTCATTACCATAATAAAAATGTATAGCAGCATCATCTGCGTGTGTTGCTATTGTAGTTCCAAATAAACCTCTATCAACTGTCAATGTATTTCCAGTTATTGATGCAACTTTCATTACTTCACTATCTACTTTAATTAAATCTCCAACTTTAAACATAGATGCATTATCAGTACCACCAGTATCAACTGTAAATGTTTCTGGGTTTGCAACTGTATTTAAATCAGAACCATCAACTAAAGTTGTTCCAGCTACTGCTGCATTTACACCACTTGGTAATTCTGATATAGTTCCATCACTTGCAAAAGCAGCAGATTCAATAGAACCTCCAGCTACATCTGCTGGTGTGTATGACACAATTCTTGATGTTGGTAAATATGCATATTTTCCAGCTGGTAATAACATTGAAATATATCTTTTATCTGATGTTCCACTTGAATCTAAATCTGTTGCTAGATTTCTTACATCTGTATCACTATCATCTTTCCAATCTCTAAGCTGAAATACAACTTCTGCACCAATATTGCTTGAATTTTTAATTAATAATGTTTTAGCACTATGTGCAGTTAATGCAGCTAAATCTTTACTAAATTCTGTTAATGTAGTTAATTCACTTGTAGTGCCTTGTGTACCAGCACTTATTTCTTGTATAATATTTGATGAATCTGTATATACTTCTTGTGAGCTGCAAATATATTCACCATCATTTGTCCTAATCTTTAATTCTATATCAGCATTATTATTTAAAGTTTGTCCTGATCTTGTAGTGCTTGTGTTGTTTGTTTTGCTATAAGCCATAATTTTTTCTTACTCCTAAGTCAAATGATATTTTACTGTTATATTTACTGTATAATCTGAGTTTGTTCCATCTTGTCTAAATGTTGCTAATATAATTTTTCCAGCTGCAACTGATGCACTATCTATTGTCCAAGTTGATAGATATGCTTGTTCACTACCAGCATTAACTCTATCAGCACTATGTGCTAATAATGTTCCATCTGCTAAAGCTGATGTGCTACCAGAATTAAATGTATAACTCATTAAATGCATATTAGTTGTATCTCCACTTGCTGCATCTGCACCTTCTACTGAATAAACTGCATCTATTGATATATTGCTTGGAACATACCACATACAAGCTGATAATGTTGATGCTCTTTGATTATTTGAATTTGCTGTTGTAAATGATGTATCAGGGTCAGTACCCGTTCCAATATATAAAGGATATAAACTTGTACCAAAATTATTTTCAAATGGAACACCAACGTGTCTGTCTGCAAGTATTGATGATGAATCGTGTGGTGACATTCCAAAATGTGCATACTGAGTATGAACGTGTGTTCCTAATGCTTTTACCTGATCATTAGTAGTATCTACTTTAAATTTTTCAGCATCAGATGCATTATTAACAAGAAATGCACTTGTATTATTAGTATTAGATACAACTTTTAATGACCTATCTGATACAAGTAATGAACTTTCATTACCATTTCCTGATTTAATTGTTCTCAATGTACTATCAACACCATTGTTTGAATTGTCTGTATGCAGCAAATCTTTGTATGTATCTTTGGGTGTTTTACCAGTTAAACTCATTAATTTATCCTATTATTGATGTTATAATATAATCTAATATAACTTTTTTTAAACATAAATTTTATTTTTATGTATATTGACCTACAATCGTGATAGAAACGTATTGCAATGTGCTTGTTGGGTCAATTTCAATTTGCATAACTTCACCAGCACTATATGTGTTAGTTTCGCCACTAAAATCCCAAGTATAAACTGAATGTATGTTAGTTGTATCAAATCCTACACTAGATAAATTAACTGTAACTGCACCAGAATATGCACTACCATCTTTGTATAATTTTAGTGATGTATTTCCCGGATTTGCTGTACCTGAACTAGCTTTTACAACATTAGCATATATTGTATTTATTTTTAAATTATATGGTACTATAAAATTTGTATCATCTATTGTAAAATCAATTAAACTTGCTTGTTCAAATGTTGAACCACCAGCTAATGGTATAAATTCAGCATTATCACTTCCGTGAAAAAAAGCAGAAGTTAAAAAGAATTTTTGATTTGCTATTACACCATTATTAGTTATAGCAATATCTTGCCCACTATCATCTGTAAAATATAAATTATTAGGTGTATCATCTTTAATCCAAATTTGTCCAAATGCAGCACTATCACTACTAGCACTTCCTTCTTCTTTTAAAAACACTTGCCCAGCTTCAAATCTTGCAACTGCTGAACCAGAATTTTCAAAAGCTATTCTAGTTGTGCTATTGTTGTTAAATGTAAGCACTCCACCAGATTCTAATTCTAAAGAACCACCAGCAACAATTTTATCTAATGATTGAATTATTAAATCCCCACTTGAATATGCTACATCTGTTAGTTCATTAAGCTGTGTTGCACCTGATCCAGTATCATCAGGTTCAGTTGATACATCTACTCCATTTACTTTTAAACTACCTTTAACATCTATTGTATCTTCTGATATTTGTAAAGGTGTATTTTTATCATTTACCATTAATGGTTTTAGATCAGGTTCTAAATTGCTATCATTAGCAAGATTTACTGGATTCTTTTTTTTGCTTTCAAAAATACCCTTTAAGTGTTTTATAATATCAGATAATCTCATTATTTTTTAGGTTTTAATTTCTCAAATAATGGTTTTAAAATCATATCTAGTAATATGTCATCAGATTTAGTTGGTGATAACTTTATTACTTTTTCTATTACAAAGAAAATTATAACTACTATTTCCCAGTTACTTTGTATCCATTCTGTCATTTTTTATCCTCCTATGATAAATTTTTTAAATCTTTATTCCCAATAGTTTGTATAGTGTCTAGAAATCCCTCTATGACTTGCAATCTGCTATCTAATTCTTCATATAAAGTTTCATCAATATCTTCATCAGCATAATAATTATCTAAGTAAATTTGTATATCTTTTTGCAAATGTGCAATTTCTTTCATAGATATAAAATTATGCATATTTTGAAATATTATTAAAACTCTTTCTAATAACTCTATATGTTTCATTTTTTAGTTGGTGTTTCTACTCTTTTAGCTGTACAGCCACATTCCATACAAATCCAATCTGCTTGTGGGTGTGAATCTTTTTTTAATATTTTTATTTGTTTCCATATTGCTACAACTTCCTGATCTAATTCATTTGCTTTAAACACATAATCGTGCATCTTTTTTAATTTCTTTTCATCAATTTTTCTTTTAGCAAATCTACTTATTGCTTTTAGGATTTGTTTGATCAGGAACATTTGTATCATTTGATTAATCCTATAATTGATATTGCTAATGTTAATATAGTTACCATAGATATTCCTACTGCTTTATGTGCAGCTAAACTATTTTCAGCAGTTCTTAGCCTTCCATTTAACTTTTCTAGATGAACAACAGCTACATCAACTCTATCTTTTATGTGTTCTACATCACTACTAATTCTAGTTAAATGTATAGTAATATCTGTTTCAAATTCTTTAGTATTTTTTGTTTTCATTTCTTTCTTGCATTCTCATAAACTTATCTTTTAATCCATTTCCACTAAGTTCAGCAATTATAGTAACTAATGTTTTAAAGCTGTTTTCAATGCCTTTTTGCTCTAATTGTTGTTTTTTGCTATTATCTATCAGTTTAATAATAATCCCTTCAACCCTAGTAAATGATTCTCTTAATTCTTTTTGTAGTTCTTCTTGAATAAATCGATTT
>CEWC01002421.1_pt1 | contig 11396 bp, 15 predicted proteins | sample 530331 | NCBI WGS metagenome assembly CEWC01 (sample SAMEA2619935, study PRJEB7988) | marine metagenome | isolation source: saline water (ENVO:00002010), including
CATGCGAAGCAAAACGCGAAAGCAGCAATAGGGCCGGCCATCACTCGACCTCCCTTTTGGTTAACGACAGGAAATAGTCATCAATCACCGTCTGCCATTTCTCCTGACTCCAGCTGTCGAGATCCAGCTGCTGAGCCGTTGGATTGTCTGAGTCCCATTCGACGACGACCTCATCGTCTTCGAGGCGGATCGTGATTGGGACGTCAGGGGCGACGGTACGGTCAGTTGAGGTACGCATCATGATTTTGTGAGATAACGGTGATGAGTCGCGGGTCAGTGTTCCTCGAAGAGGTATTGCGCGGCCTCCCAAACGGTCGGGAACTGCTCGGCGAAGATGTCCTTAATCGAGTTCGCCAGGGTGCGATGCTCGAGCTGTGTCGACTCGTGGGTGCGACTCCTTAGGTAAAAGATCCAAGTCCGCAGATTGGTTGTCGCGTAGATCTTGGTTCGTGTTCCACCAATTGGGAGGATTGCGCGGGCTGATTCCTTCGCAACTCCCTTGTCGAGCATGTATCCATAGAGATCGAAAATCTGTGAATACAGAGATTCGATTTTGTCCTGCATAAATTCTTTGAACTCAGGCTTAAGAGTGTCGTGAGAGCTCTGCCGGTTCTTGGCGTCTTGCTCACGGAGATCGGGGAGAACCCAGCCGCCCAGCTCGCTCACGTCCTGATAGCGCTGCGAAAATTCTTGGAATCGCATGTCGTGATGACGAAGCAATTGACGAGAAATGTCGGGCGTTGTGACGCACTCGACCGTCATGTGAGCCTGTTCAAAGATTGAAAAGTGCCCATGCTGCATACAGAAACGCAGTAATCCGGCGATCTTTTCGTTCTCTTGATTCTTTGAGCTCACCCTTGCGCAGTAGGCGATTTGTTTTTCTGCGTCAGGGGTGGCGGAGATTAGACGGGCGGTGTGGATGGGCTGCATAGGGCTATTGCGGTGCGAATCAGAACAGTCAGAGGCCAGGGTCGAAGCCGAGGTCAAGAGGTTCCTCGAGTTGCTTCAGATCCATCTCCGCGAGCTGCGGCTCTTCGATGCCTTGGACGCGGAAGCTTGCGTGAGGTAGGAAGCCAATTTCTTGGGCTTCCATCCCCCAATCACGAGCAGCAATCTCAGATTTAAACGGTCCGAAGTAGCGGCAGTTCTTCGCGTGATCGCAGAGCTGAGCAAGAAACATTGGAGGACCAAAGGGCCACTCTCAAGCTATCAGCAATCGAACAGGCTAAACGAGGTAAGTGTCTCCGTGGCCGTAGTGACGAACTCTTTCTGTCAACGCCGTCATGGTGCGCGCAAGCTCAGCCAGATCTGAGCGGTCGACCAATTGGCCGTCCTCTTGTTTAATTCCTGCCACGTCGCTTTGTCTAATTCCTGTGTGTTGAGTCACTGAGTCATCTGTCCAAACGATGAAGAGATGCCCTCTTTCCTTGCCTTTGCCTTCATAGGTCGAGCTCACCGCCAGACGAATCCGATTGAACGGACCCTCGGGCCATGCGTCGCCGCCAGGCAAGCATCCGAAATACCGAAAAGCTCTAACGCCTGATTCTGACTGCCTACCTAGCTTTCGCTTTTCTGCTGCGTATCGCTTCCCCTCTTCTGATTCCTGGTAGTGCTTGTAACAGAGGCTGAGCTCGTAGGCCCTGCCTACCCCAGTTGCTCTGAGTTTTTTCCCGCAGGCTTTGCACGTCTTGAGTGGGGGCAGTTTGCCGGCTGCCCTCAATCGCGACTCTTGCATTCTGTCCTTTGGCGTCTTAGCCATTAGAACAAGGGCAAATTCGTCGACTTACTGGAGATCCAACGGGGCAGCATGAGTTCGGTTGGCTGGGCTGGGTAGCCTGGAAACTCGCCACAATTTAAAGCATTGGCGAGACTTTTTAAAGCCGACTTGTACTCATCTCTTCCTAGTTGGACCATCTCGTCTGATGCTTTGTATAGGGATATTCCATGCGGTCTCCGTCGCTCAATTGCGCAAAACATAAATGTAATTTCGTCACCACCGAGAACCGCTCTCACTAAGTCGGAGTAGAACGCCGCTTGTATGTGGTAGCCGAGGTTAAAAGCCTTCTTACTAAAGGCCTCAGGGCTCGCGTCGTCGGTGGTCTTCAGGTCCAGGATCAACCAACCGTTTTCAGTTTTTTCTAGGCGGTCTATACGGCCTTTTAGTGGCAAGCCGCTTTCGTGCTGATCTTGCATATATAAGGAAACTTCATTTCCTCGTCTGTAATTAGGGCGGCCAGGGTCAAACCATTGACCGGCCACGGGGTGGGCCCTCAGAGCGTCGCCCATTCCGCAGACAATTTGGAAGTCGTCACTCGACAAGCTCGTTCTCTTGTCGACCGGTTTTCCGTCGGGATAAAGCAGCGCCTCGAGCTCTGGCTTTTTGGCCGTCTTTTTATATTCGATGCCCTCGTCATCTAAAGCTGCTTTGAGCTGCGTGACCGTGAGCTCTTTGTCGACTGAGCTGCGATCGACAAACATTCCATCGAACGCCTCAGGTTCCAAGGCCTTGGCGTGCAGCGCCGTGCCGATGATCATGGCCATCGAAGGGAAGGTCGGCTCGGCGTCGGGGCCATAGCGGGCGCGCCAATGAGCCAGAGAGCGTCTGACTTCTTTGAGCTCCGACTGGCTTACGCCTTTGGCCTTTCGGTAGACGTGATCAGGTTGACCGAAGCGGATCTCGGTGCCCTCAGCAGTTTTCAGCATTGCTTGCGGGGTAGTTTTCACAATCTACCCCGCGCTTGATATGAATGTCCCAGAATTGCGCCTTAGACCGGACCCAGCGAAACGAGATGTAAGGAATCACCGTCACCCGGTCGTCTTTCCAGGCACCCGGCCAGCCTGTTTTTTTGTCCGGCAACCCGCTGTCCAAGAGCGCCCCGATGAGGTTGTCTGCGTCACACCGACCGGGACCATGGGCGGTGACGTGAAGTTCAAAACTTTCGAGCGTCTCCAGGTCATTGGCCTCCCAGTAAAACCGCAGCAACTGGCGCGCCTTGTCTTTCCAGGCTCGATATGGGGCAGGTAGATAGGAATGCCCCTGACCGAAGCGCGGGCGCGCTTTCGACATCAGAGGCAAGTCAAGGCGAAACTGAATGTCTTTCATGCTGTCCCGGTTCGAATTGGAACAGCTTTCCGACAGGCTAAGTGTCGCTAAGGGGCTCAAATTCAGACGGAGCAAGGTCTCTTGGATCAGCGTTCAGGATCTCGTCATAGGTCCCGAGAATCGTTGTCGATCCGTCTCTCTTTTGGCCCAGCATGTGGTTTCCATCGCGATAGGTCCACACGACCTCATCGGACTGAAACTTGGTCAAGTCTTTCTTAAAGCTGTCTTCGTACGCCATATATGACAGGTCTTCGGTGCCATCGAAAGGCACAAAATCCTCATCACTGCCGAATAGAACGTTTGAGGGAATCTCGCCGTTTGCTTTTGATTCGTCCTGCATTATCGTAACCATTCGATTTAAGTACCATTGAGCTTTTTCTGCGTGCTCGAGTGGTTGCGCTGAGTCCTTGCTCCACATGCGCATCAGATACTTAAGGACTTGACCTTGCAAAAAACCTAAGACCGGATCAGTTGCAAATTGGATGTTGTCTTCGATGACATTGATCACCTGATAGGCGCGACCCTCTATGTAGTGAGCTGGCTGATTGACGTTGTCGGTCATGAGAATTGGTTGCGTTGAGAGTCGCGGCCCAGCTCCGATAACAAATGATCGGGAAGTTGAGCATCGAGGCAGGATGTGACGGTGATCGCCTTTTGTGCGGCAGGCTTGGACGACTCCAAGACGTAGAGCTCTTGCCTGTCGGCTGAATGCCTGAGAATGCCCTTACTAACAAGATCGGTCAGGGTCCAGTAGACAGCCATCTCAAGGGGTGAAAGTTCGTCTTCCCAGACCCTGAGATCGTCGGGATGAGCATGCGGTGCCATCGAATCGATGACTTCGCCGGGAGTAACTCCTGACCGCAGAAGGAGGATCGACCAGATGAAAGGACGAACCCTCGCGGGGTTAATCCGTGGGGTCTCTTCAAAGAAATGAACTGAGCCAACCATTCCCCCTAAGTGAGTGAAACTAAAGGAGTCATCGTTGAGTAATTCAAGAGGCACGGACTAACTGCAAAGGGCTAGAAGGGGACAGAGCCGAAGAGGTCATCAGCTGCAGAGGCAGAACCGCCGCCTTCTTCGCCTTTCTTGCTGACTGTGGTGACGCGGGCGTCTTTGATCTCCAGTGCCTTACCTTTCCCGTTTTTGCCTTCGTAGGAGCGTTGAGCTAACTGACCAGAGACGAACACCTTGGTGCCTTTCGAGAGCCAAGAGGAGAGGCGCTCGGCGCTCTTGCCCCAGACTTCGACGTTGTACCACTGGCTTTCAGCTTCGCCGTTCTTGACGTAGATGTACTCAGAATCAGCGACTGAGAAGGTCAGAACCTGGGAGGTTCCTGCTGCCTTGAGTTCAGGGTCGCGACCGATGTTTCCACAGATGGAGATAGAGGCCATGCGTTAGGATGATTTTTAGGGTGATGTCGGTTCGAATCCCGACAGGCTCAGTCTACCGAGATTAGGCAGCAATCAGATCATGCAGGCGAGACATCGCACTTTCCTCGATCTGTATAACCTCGGCGACAGTTATATGCAGGTGTTTGGCGATTGTCTTTTGACCAATGCCGCCGCGTTGCTTGTGTTTTAGCTGCAAAACTTTGAGCTCAATTTCAGGCAAGGACCGCAACGCCTGAGCCTCCACAGAGTCGTTTATACCTAGGTCAGGATTTTCAACCTGACCGACCAGGTCTTCGATTGTTAGGTTGCAACCTTGCACCGGACTTGAGAAGGACGCGCATCTGGTGATTTCCATATTTTGAAGATATTCGCCGAGCTGCTTGGGCTTCAATACGTGTTTACGGGTCTCCCGCAGTTCGTCGTAGAGCTCTTCCATGGTCGGGTCAGGGCGTCCGGCCAGCTGCTCGCGTTCCTGAATCTTTTTTGCTGCACGCAGAATATGAAGGCTATTTATAGGGATTCGAATGGTTCTCTGCTCACTGTTCAGATAGTCATTAAACCCCTTAACTATCCAGTTACACGCATAAGTCGAGAATGTATAGCCGGCTTTTGGCGAAAATTTCTCAGCTGCACGCTGTAGGCCCATTGCCGCACATTGAAAAGCATCACTAACGCCCTCGCGGCGCATCGGTAAAAGATTGACGCTGTAGCGCTGTTTCCAAACGCGAACGATCAGCCGCAGATTGTGACTGACTAGCTTGTTGCGGGCTCGAATGCCGGCACGTTTCAACTTGGCAGGTGCAGCGTCGACGCCGTCTTCATATTGCTGCCACTTCTGAACTATTTGAGCCAAGGCGATGGTTTCGTGGGGCTCCAACACAGGAAACCGGCTCATTTGAGCGAAGAAGAGATCGACAGAGCTGTCTTGGGTCATGGGATCGAATTGTTCTGGCAATTATGACCCGGACGTCAAAGCTCTGCAACGTGTTTTTGCGATTTGCAAGAAAAAAGCCCCCCAGCCATGACACTGAGGGGCGTCTTAATTCCAACCCATATCAAGCTACCAGCCTTCAATCTTGGCAGGCGGGGCAAAGCGTTGGTTCAGCTTTTTGATGTCCTCCGGGCTCTTTGAGTTGATCGTTGAGATGCCCTGCTCAAAGTCGCCATTAATCAGCTCGAGGATCCCCTCGATGGCATGAGTGGTGAGACCGCGCTCAGCGCCAACGGCTCTGAGGTCGTCGGCTGTGGGGCGAGCTTTGGAGGCAACAACCTCGGGATCGTCAGGCTCGAGCACGGTTCCATTCATGGCCGAGGCGATGTCTTCAGATGCCTTGGCAACCTCCGCAGCGGGGTCCGGCCTTGGAGTAGCGGGGGGCGCTTTCTTCGCCACCTTTTTCAGCGATCCCGGTGCCGGTTGCTTTGGGGCTGCTACCGGGGTGCCTTGGGCCAAAGCTTCAGGGTCGGCCAGACCAGCTTGATCCATCTCGTCCGCACTGGCGATTCCAGCGATGACGTCTGCAAATCCACGGCGCAATGCCAGCGTTGTTGTGGCCTTAGCCAGCATGGTCTCAGGGAATTTCTTCCACATGTGATTGTTCTGGCTGTAAGCGTCAAAGCGGCATGAAGCCGTGAAAGGGTATTCAGCCCCTTTTCGGTAGACCCGAACCAAGCAGGCAGCAGGCGGAGAGCTATTTAGCCAGACTTCAGACTCATGGCCCTCGGCGTCATAAAAGAGGACCTCCATGCCGTTGAGCTCTTTGGTCTGATTGGCGAGCTTCAGATAGCCGTCGATGCCGGTCTGGATGGCCATTTTGCCGCTGCGGACCACGGCGTAAATCTCTTTGCGCAGAGGGTCGAGGCCGGAGGACAGACACACAGCCTCGAACAGTGCCTGATCCGCTGGGCTCAACCCTTTCGCAACGGTGTTAAAGACCAGTTTCTTCTGATCATTTGACCAGCCTTTTGGTTCTGTCATGAAAAAGGGAGGGCGTTAACCCTCCCAATCTACCCCGTCCAGATACCCCGTGTGTCAACTGTTGACTAGCTCGAGGAGCTCTTGCTCGGACACGTCCTCGTCGAGGATCGCGGAAGCGACCTGGGAGACGCGGAGCCAGACGTTGGCGAGCTCGTCGGCCTTATAGCTGTCGATGCCTGCGAGCACTGAGCAGAATTTCGAGCACTCGTCAGAGCTGCCGGTCCACTTGGACTGGACCAGCTTCAGGCCATCGCGGAAGGAAACACCTTTCTCCTCGAAAAGGTCAGCGAACCATTGGGGGACGTTTTCAACGGCCGCTTCATAAGGCTCGGTGTCATTCTCGGGGAGTTCATAACGGAGATATCCGAGATAGATCATCATCAGGTCCCCCGAATTCATCGGGGTTACCTCGTCGTCCTGCATCAAGGGGACGAACCGTTCGAGGATCTCTTCAATGCGTGCGGTGGTGGCAGCTGTGCAAATCTCGGCGAATGCACCCCGTCTGTCCGCTTTGTAGTAATGCGCCGCCTGGTTAATCCTGCCTAGGGCATCTAGGGATTTAACACCGAGCATGCGCATTTTGGCGTTGCGGAGGTGCGAAATCTGTGACGTATGAAGATTGCCGGATTCGTTGCAAGCCCAGTCAGCGAGCAGGGCCATCTCAGGGTGCGAGACGTCTTTGAGGAGGAGGGTTAAAACTTGGGTGAAGTGCTGGCGGCCGGTTTCCCGGCGGTCATCACCACCTAAGCCAAAATTTTGGAGAGGTGAGAGTGACATGGGGTGGGGATTCGAACTGGGGTTGGAAGAGAGCGAAGTACCTTGCATCTCCTTTGATGTTCGAACCCTAACTGCAGGGGGTGGTTGTGTCAATTGGGACAACCCCATGTTCATGGTTTTTTGGAAACCTTAGGCCGCCACCGTTCGGGCATGGATCGCAAGCTCAAACGAAAAATCGTAAAAACCGCCCGAAATGCGCAAGCTACGGGCGCGACGTTGAGCGATATCTCAAAGGTCCTTAAACCTCTGATCAGTCGAACCGCTCTCTACGAACTGATGAACGAGGCGAACGAGAAGGGTTGGTGATTGTCCCGTTTCGGCACATGGCTTGTCCCGTTTCGGCACAGGTTTTGTCCCGTTTCAGCACAGGTTTTGTCCCGTTTCAGCACACACACTTATATATAAGAAAGAAAGAGAAATAAGAGAGACGGACTAAAGGTCATATCAGAACAACAGAAAGAGAGGGGTAGGTTGAAAACACCACCCCGTAGGCCATGACTTTGAATCAGGTTTTTTTCATGCCTGATGACTACCTCCGGGAGATGGAGGAGCTCTGCGTTGAGCTACGCAAAGCTCGCCGCAGATCTGTTCCGGTTCGTATCCCGATTGCAGAGGTGTTAATCATGGCCCAAGCCTTCGGGGCATGGCATCACGGCCAAGTCGAAAAAGCTGGCGGAACGACGAAATGGCTAGCCGGCCAGCGTGAGAAAGGCTCGGGTCGAGTCGAGCAGCGAAACAAGCACTACCGCGAGGCTTTGGACTTCGTCGAGCAGCGTGATGGCGAGGATGTAGCCGTTGAGCCTGAACTCGAGCCGGCACTTGTCGCTGAGGCCAAAGATGAGCTTGACCTGCCCGCCGTCTGGTCAAAAGTGCAAGATCTTTACGAGGAGAACGCCCCGGCTACTTGGCCAAAGATCAAGCGACGTCTGAAGATCGGCCAAATGAGCACCAAGCTCCGGGAGGCAATTCACCACGCCGGAGATGTCGACACCTTCCTTGGGCTAATCAGTTCAGCCCTACAAAAAGTTCCTGAGTTTTACCTGAACACGTACCCCAAGGGTCGAGGCGTCGGCGATTGCCTTCTTTGCCTGTTCAGTGGCGACAAGAAAACCAAGGATCTCGGAACCGGTGGAATGAGGCTCTTCACCTGGGCTGACTCAATGGACTCTGGCCCGATCAATCCAGAGGCTCCCGCGCTGAGACATCCTGCTGAGAAAATCATCAAATGGACCGGCACCCGCTGGACTCGTCGCACCTTGCATCACACCGCTGACGAGGTCGAAGCCGCGAGACAGGAGCTGATCAAGGCGGAGCTCGGCCCTTGCGATTAAGCGATATGGATCTAGATTCTAACTACCCGGGCGACCTGCTCAGATAACTATGACGATGACTCCAGAGGACTTCAGCTGGGCCGCCGAGCTACTCGATAAAGCCGTCTCTGATGGCCACCTAGAGCTAGATCCGAGCGGTGCTCCTGTCATCCCTGACGTCGAGACCGTTCAGGCCGAGCTCGAACAAGACCGTCAGCAACGCCGCGAAGAATCAGGCGCTTCTGATACCGCTGATCAAGAGCGGCTCGTCTTGGGCTTCTGCACTGCAGGGCATCACGACCACCGCGACCAGTGGGGCGAGTTCCGCGATCTGCTGGGGCTGAAGTACAGCGACGAAATGCCCGCAAGCTTGTGGACCGATAAGCAGGCCCGGTGGGTAGCCCAAGAGATTGACGCGACCTATCGCAACCGTCGCGGCATCCAACTGATCAGCGGCGGTGCTCTGATCGAGTCGATGCGTGAGCAGATCGCAAGCAAGCTCAGCTCGGCCAGTCTTCAGGAGTTTTCTCAGGCCGTTGCAAGTATTGAGACCGAAGTCGAGGGCGTGCCCGCGTCTGACTTCCGTATCTCGGCCGAGATCCTGCGGACCCGCTGGGGCCGATCGAAGATCACCCGCCTAGGCGAGTCGTTGATTCGTTCGACCAGGCGTGAGGTCGACGTGACCAAAGTTCTTGAGGAATGCACGACCGAACTGCAAGAGGCCCGCGACATCTTCTCTGGACGGATCGGCAACAGCTACGCATTCAGCTCAGCTGAGGATGGCTGGTTCCTGGTCGAGCAGGCCGTCAACCGCGAGCACTGCGCACCAACGCCGACCGGGATTCTGTCGCTTGACATGGACATTCAAGGCGGAGTCAAGGCGAACGACGCCGGAAAAATGCACCTGATCGGTGCTCGGACTGGCATCGGTAAGTCGACCCTGGGGATAGCTGCAGCCGGTGGCCTCTGTGCCAACGGTGCCCACGTTCTGTTTCTGTCCTGCGAGCTGAACGACACCGAGATTCAGGCCCGTTTCATGGCGAACTATTCGCGCCACATGAAAGAGCAGGGCCGGATGACTCAAGACCAGATCGACAAGCTGCCTCAGTGGCGGTTGGAAGGCCGAGGCAAGGTCAAGCCGCAAGGCTTTGACGAGTCGTTCTTTCGACTGATGGAGTGCATGCAGGAGGACAAGGCCGCCGGCAAAGGGTCGTTCACTGCCTACTGCCAGTTCCTCGCTGAGGCCGACGACTTCGTCGAGGTGATCAGGGCAGCCAAAGCCAAGACTCCGGCCATCTCCGCAGTTTTTCTAGATCATTTCCATGCCCTGCGTCCGACCAGTAAGGGCCCACGCGACCGCTCTCAGGAGATGGAAGTTAGGGCCCAAATCCTTCACGGTGCGGCCAAAGAATGCGAGGTCGATCTCTTTGTTCTGTGTCAGCTGAATCGGGGCGCCGCTGATGATCCGAAAGGCCCGCAAGCGATCCACATCAACGGCACCGATGCCCTGGCTCAGCTCGCATCCGCCGTCTGGTTGATGGAGTTCAAAAAACCGGACCCTGAGGCCGGTGAACAATTCGACCGGGGTAGATTGACGCTAGTTCACGGCAAAGTCCGAAATGGCCAGCGCCTGCCAGGCGACGACTCCAAAGCCGGCGCCGTTAGTTGTGACGAGTCGATCCTGAAACTCGAACGCGACTACTGCTGGATCGAACACGACCATCCGCAGCTTCTTTGATTGTTCTAATTCCAATCAAAACCACCCGAGACCATGGCCAGAATCTCACAGCGGACAATCGAGCGGATCAAGGAATCTGCTCGGATCCTTGACGTCCTCGGCGACCGTCCTCTGAAGCGGATGGGTCGCGAGTTCGTGACTGAGTGTCCATGGCATGACGATCGAAAACCGAGCCTGACGGTCAGCCCTCAGAAGAATTTTGTCTGGTGTCCCGTCTGCAACCGTGGCACCGACGCCCTCGGCTGGTTGCAAGACCAGGGCCTGACCTTCACCGAGGCAATCGAAAACCTGTCTCACCGTTACAACATCTCGATCGAGATGGAGGACGTAGAGGACAACGAAAAACTGATCGCAGAGCGTCGAGCCAAAGCTGAGCTCTACAGCAAGCGCGAAGAGCAGCAAGCGGCATTTAGTGAAGCCCTTTTTCAAGACCGTGACGCCTGCGTATATCTCAAAGACAGAGGCATCAGCAAAGCCACTGCAGAAGCGTGGGAGCTAGGGCTCACACCCGGTCGGCTCATGATCCCCCTGAAGGATGCACAGGGCCGCACCGTCGCATTCACCGGCCGGGCTCTGGGCGATCAGATGCCGAAGTACAAGAACAGTCCCAATGATCTGCTGTTCGATAAAAGCCGGATGGTTTTTGGCCTTAACCGGGCCATGGCTGCGATCCGCAAGACGCGCGAAGTCGTGATCGGCGAGGGTCAGTTCGACGTCATCAAGCTGCATCAAGAAGGCATCGAAAACGTGGTCGCCATCAGCGGCACCGCGCTGACTGAGCAGCAGATCGAATCATTGACACGGCGCTGTGGGGCCCGCCGGGTGGTCTTATGTCTCGACGGTGATAAGGCCGGCGTGGCTGCCGCATGGCGCGCAATCGGGAAGCTCCAAGGGTTGGCCCTGTCGGAGACGATCGACCTTCGTGTTCTGCAGCTAGGTCAGGATCAGGACCCTGACAGTTATGTGCGCGAGTTCGGCGCCGCTGCCATGGCGCAGCAGATCGAAGAGGCGACTCACTGGGTCGAGTGGCAAGTCGAGCAGCACCTAGCGGGCGTCAACAAGGACGACATCGAATCTCTGAGCAAGGCCGAGGCCGGCGTTC
>CEWC01020472.1_pt1 | contig 11196 bp, 17 predicted proteins | sample 530331 | NCBI WGS metagenome assembly CEWC01 (sample SAMEA2619935, study PRJEB7988) | marine metagenome | isolation source: saline water (ENVO:00002010), including
GCTGATCCATCTTTAAAGATTGTAAATGTATAAACATCTCTACCAGATGAACCAGCACTAGGCGCTGAACCACCAGACCATTTTAATCCAGCAAAAGGCGCTACTCCATCAACTGTAGCAGCATTGATATAACCAGAATTATTTGGTGTGAGAATGACTGTGAAAGAAACTGATTCTCCATTAGCAAGTGTAGAGTGTACTCCAGTAAAGTTTACTGTTTGAGCACCAGACTCATTGGTTGTAAATCTATGAACGTTACCAGAACTAAGAGCAACATCATTACTTGCTGCTGCTAATGTAGTTCCTTGTTTATACTTTTCAACAAGTCCACCCTTGAAGACTCCTACTCCATCTACTTCACATTCTCCAACAACTCTTACACCAGCACTAGTAGTGAGGAATTTACCACTATTACCAAAGCTTAATACTACATCACCACCAGTGCCAAAGTGAACACACCTATAGTCATTTATACCAAGTTCAAACCACGACTGCGTTAGGTTATTACGTAAATACGCAGACCCAACTCCAGCCTGACCAACGGTGGTATCTTTTAAGAATATCGTGGGTGAAAGACCAAAAATGGATAGATTTGAAGTTGGGTTTGTGGTTCCGATACCAACATCACCATCAACTGCTAAACTATCAACCGATGTAACAGCAGTATCGATAGTTGTTGTGGTTCCGTTTACAGTCAGGTTACCAGTAACTGTTGCATCACCACTTACACCAAGATTACCAGTAACGTCAGCACCAGTAGATGTTGCTTGTACCTTTACACTGCCGCCAGCACTTAACGAAGATCCACCAATACCGGAAAGTCCAGAACCATCTCCACTAAAAGATGTTGCTGTTACAACACCTGTAACAACAACGCCATTGGGTAAAGACGGTGCTGAACCAGCAACGCGACCAGTTATTGAGTCAACACTTAATTGCGACATCTGATTATACTACCTTTTTACTTATTTATTCAGTTACGACTGCGCCACCAAAAGAATAAATCTCACTAGCAGCAGTTGTTTTATTAGTATATCTCTTTCTATCCGCATACTCAGTAGTCCAAGCGGTACCACCAGTATAATAGACAGTACGCTCGGTACCAAGAATGTTTTGCTGTTTAGCAACGTGATAGTTTGCCATCTTTACTATAACTGTTTTCAGTTATTTATTACCTTGCCATATCAAATGCACAATGTGCTCTCTGACCATCTTGAAGAACGTAATGAAAAAAGATTTGATGGTAATAATATTCTTTTGCTTTTCTCCTAAGAATAATGTCCCTCTTCCTACGTCTTGGTGTAGGCATAGGATCACGCCAGTGAGGTCTTTCACATCCTTTATATACCATACCATCACCAGGTCCAAGAATTACTGAGCGATTTTCACCTGGAGTTTTTATTATATTCTTATACTTATCTGTATATGTGTCTGGAGTTTTAATCCAAAGTGGCCAATCTTTATCCTCACCTTCTAGGTTGGTGCTGATATGAATGGAGACAGAGATTTCACAAGCGTCACGATCAGCATGAAGAGTCAGTGCTTGTCCAGGATAGTAAAATCTATCATAATAATAGGTATTATAAAGTTTGCGTCCAAGTGCTTTTTCCAATTTCATACGAACACCAGAGTGAATTTGACGATATTGAGGATGCCAGTAACGTGCTGTAGAACCTTCCACCTGACCTTCAACAGGAACATGACTATAATGTTCAGGATTTTTGTCCCAATAGTTGTACTGACCCCTTTCAAGAGGAACTGGATGATACAGTTCTTCTGGATCCCAGAGATCTTTGATTACAAGATATCCATTTTTATCAAAACTTTCATTACGAGTCCATGTAGTACCCGAATTCATTCTTTCTTGGAACTGAAGTTGTTCCATAGTCATTTCTTCCGCCATAATTTACCTCAAATTTTTTTCCAATGATTGCGAACTTTTGGATGTATATCGAGTATACTAAAACTGTCTCTAATATCAAAGGCAATAGATACCCTACAATCATTTCCAATGTATCTATCAGTCGAATGCTTTAAACAACTCGAAAAGAGTACCATATTACCAATTATATTGGGAACCTTTTTTTCACCATAATATGTAGAAGTACTAGTATCACTGTAAATAAAAAGATTTCCAGAAACTAGATTAAAGTATCGGGTACTTTCTTCATCAGAATGGAGATGGGGATTAACCATTTCGCCATTTCTCAATACATTTGCCCAACACTGGACATATATACTGGTCTCCCGACTATTAGTAAGTCTTTTATAATTTTGCTTGATAGTTTTCTTTAACTTTTTTGTTCCCCACCATTCTAAAACATTAAAATGACAGGCTCTTGAAGTTAAACTTTCGTATCCAAGACCTGTTTCTCCATCAAAATCATACTTCAAATCCCAAGTTTTTGCTGGGTATTTTTGTATGATTGATTTTTCATTCTTTAGAATTTTTTTCTTTAGATAAAGAGTATCAATATCTGTGGAAAATTCTTCAAAAAACATTACTTCCAACGAGGACCAACAGTCCAACCAACAATAGATTTTCGTAGACCACTCTTAACTTTTGTGACTCGGTGCATTGTTCGAGAATCAAACAAAATAACTGTGCCGCGCTTCCTTGGTGCAAAATATGATTTACCTGCTTCATCAAGGAGTTGAAGGTTTCCACCTTCATAGGCATCTGGATCGGAAAGTTGAAGAACAAAGGATAGTTTACGAACCATCTCAACATTTTCATTGAGGTAATCTTGTGCAATACCTTCTGAACGATTACCAAAACTTACTGGTTTGTATTGACCAGCTAGTCCAGCATCATTATGCCAACCATAAAATTGTCCCTCACCATATCGAGTATATTGCATTGACTCACCATCAATACAACGAAGGTTATAAAGGAAGTTCTCTCGATTAGCACGCTCAATATAATGCCACAAGAATCCACCAAGCCAATGTTGACTTGGAACCCATGCATTTTGAGAGTTACGCTTTTCTTTATTCAGAGAATCTCCCATAAGACGGGAATCTCCCATCTGATCATCAAACTTTTCCGTAAGATCTTTTTCAACAATCTCTACAACATCTTCAGGAAGATCGGTAAAATACCAAATAGACTGATACGCCATATACCAATAATATGTTCAAGTTTATTATATATGATTATTAAATGAAAGTCAATTACGAAATTCTTTGAATTGTTACCTCACCTGACTGATACCCAGGATATACTCCAGTATTTTGACGCGACCAATCAGTAAATCCTTCAGCAGAATCTCTACCATAGATACCACCCGCTCCAGAAGTTGCATAACATCCAGAATTCATACCACCACTAAATCCACCTCCAGCACCACTTCCACCACATCCTCTAGATCCTCCTCCTCCACCACCAAATCCACCATCATTTTGATTTACTGGTGAATTGGAATGTCCTATCGGAGAGGATCCAGCGCCGCCATGAAATGCTCTATGATAATCAGAAGGAACAGAAGATACCCCTCGATTTTGGCGTGATGGACCATCAGCCCACTGACTAGTAGGACCACCACTATTTCCAGGATAACCACCTCCAGAACTGTTTAATGGTTGGTTTCCAGCCATTGTAAAGACAGCATTCTGTGAATGATTAAATGCACCGAAATTAGGATTAGGTCCAGGAAAAGCATATGATTCTGGAATCGCCATCCAAGATACTGGATTATTCTGATTTGCATCATCTGGTGATGCAGTTCTCGACATAAATCCAGCACCACCGCCACCTTCAAAGTTTCTAGCACCCGGACCACCCCAGTCTATTTGACCAGCATAACCAGCAGCTTGTCTTCTAAAACTATTATAGTCATAAGACGGTGGACTTATTCCAGGTCCAGGAGTACTTACACTACTTCTAGTTCCAAATATATTAGTAGATCCATTTATACCCCTACCATCCGTCGCGTTAAATGGACTACCATGGGCTCCAGAACCACCTCCACCAGCACAAATAATTGATTCTAAAGTTCTAGAATTATAAGAATAATTCATACCACTTCCACCATTATCCCAATAATTACCAACATACCATACAAATGATCCTCCACCTCCACCACCACAATAGGATTGTTCGATTCCTTTCTTACCAACAACAATTAAAATAATATCTCCACCTAAAAGTGGACCTCTAGTTGTACAATAAGATCCCCTTCCTCCGTATGCCGTCCCGCCAGATGATGAATTTGGGCAATCACCACCAGCAGCTCCACGAGCTGAAAGTTCATATACACCATCTTCTGGAATAACAAGTTTTATAACTCCCCTCCAATTGACAGTATGATCATGTTCTACGGTACTAAAAAGATGCCTACCCCCATTACGAAATCCTGATCCTGAATAGTTAGGATTACCATATATTGTAGAGTCAGGACTTCCTAATGCGCCGGTGTCAATATTATCGGCGTTGAAAGTATAAGTAGTTCCAGCAGTCCAATTATACAGGGGAGGGTTTGGTCCGCCGCCGCCACCAGTAAGATATCCAGTGGTACCACCACCCATACCCATCATACCTTGAATGGGTCTTTCTTTCCTAAACCAGTTGTTAAACATATTCTTTACCCCCTATCAAGAAGTCTTGGTTTGATTACCGATAACAGTATAAGTGTTTGCAGCAGTTTTGATAATATTAAAGGTGTAAATATCAACACCCGATGATCCACCATCTGATGGTGCAGAACCACCAATCCAATTTATGTTAGTTTGATTAGTACCATCAATCTCAAGTCCGGTTACATTATATGCAGAGTTGTTTACAGAGTGAATAATGGTGACAGTGATTGCTTCACCAACATTCATAGTGTTATCCAGTGATCTAGTAGAACTATATCTAACATTAGGTCTAGCAGAAGAACCCAAGTTAGCAGTCCTAAAATGAACCATACCATCTGAAATATTAATTGATGTTGCAGAACCGAGGTCATTAGAAAGAATTTTAACTTGCTCAGAAAGCATCTTACGGGTATTTAAACCCTCTGAGGTAAATAACTGACCTCCATCAACCTGCCAGTAATTTTGAACACCAGACTGGTTCCAAGTGAATGACTTATCACCATCGGCACCACCGAAGAGTGTGAGTCCACCACCATTAGCAGTGGTGTTTGTTGGTGTAGTTACAGAACCGATACCAATATTAGCATCTTCTACACTGAGATTTGCTGTATCAATTGTTGTAGTCGTACCATTGACGGTAAGGTCACCAGTAATCGTAGCATTATTACTTACAGTTAAATCTGCAATAGTTCCTGTAATATCAGCAAATGATGTAGAACCAGAAACATTCAGAGTACTACAAGTAATAATACCAGTAGTATTAAGATTTGCTCCACCAGTAAGATTAAGTCCACCACTAGCAGTAATATCACCAGTGATGTTAGCACCACTACCAAATTCTGCTGGACCAGTAAATATGGAACTTCCGCTGTTGGTAAAGGTACCACCGTTTGTTATATTACCAGCACTAGTAACGGAAACAATACCCGTCACAGCAAGTGTGTTTGCTTCAGGAACAGTAACTACCGTACCCGTTCTCGATTTAATATTATCGACTCTTAATGTAGACATTCGTTTTCGTCGTGACGGTTTTTGCTAGAAATTATTTATAATATCATTAGAGCGCCATCATCAATATCAACAGTTACATTAGGTTCAACATCATAAGTTAACTCATCCTGTAACTCTACGGGCATTTTACCATACCCAACAAAAGCACTCTCTAAACTCATAGGAAGATTGAAACTTGTGCGAATATTATCATCAAAGTCAGTCTTCCTGTATATATTTGTCTGTTGTGCAGGATTTCCAAAAAAGTCAATATCAAATTCATCCTTATCTTTGATGAGTAGTAAGCACTCATCATCAATACTAACAGTTACTCCAGGTTCAATATCAACAGTAACATCCTGATGTGTAAATACTTCTCCAAACTTTTGAGGTGCTGATATAGTAGCATCAGTAGTAAATCTTGCACTGTGCAAGAATAAAATTTTATTGAGAGTATCTACATCATAATCAATACCACCACTTCCACTACCACCGCCACCAGCGATAGAAATATCAACTCTACTACCATCAACTAAAAATGTATTTCCAGCACCAACAAAATTAATGGTTTCAATTATACCATCATGTACTGTTTGACCGGCAGAGTGAATACCAATACCCTTAATACCAGAACTAGCAACAATAGTATTTGCTTGGATATCTCCAAATCCAAGATCTAAATCACTCTGTATAACACCTTGTCCAACTTTAGTTAATCCCATCAGAATAATCCTAATGCATTAGTACGGATAGTTGTTCCAGAACAAATAGTAACTGTAGAACCTGTAGAGATTGTTATATTCTTTTCTTTAGCAATTACCATATTTCCTTCAGAAGCACTTGCACATATATTCAAAACATCACAACCACTACCACCTAAGGTAAGAGTCATGTTGTTTACGTAAAGACTCTCCAACCCACAGTCACTTCCTATAGCAGATCCGATACCAGTAGCACTACTACCACCACCGCCAGCACCAGAACCAGAAATACTTACATCAACTTGATCATTATGTACGGCAAAAGTGTTTCCAGCACCAATGAAATTAATAGTTTTGATTAATCCACTGTGAACATTAGATCCACCAGAGTGAATACCAATACTTCCAGTAAGTCCTTCTAGCGCCATTATGTTCAGGAAGTCTTTTTACTATTTATCAAGCAGGTGTTGTTCCCAAATTACCAGAATTATCTACAGTTAAACGATATCGTGTCCCATTTGGAGACGTTAAGATAAGACCACCATTACCAAGTTCAAGTCTATCACCAACTTGAAGTTCTTGGAATTGCTTAGCAGTTGAATTATATGTTAATGGATACTTATCAGCCATTCTATCAAACTGTTTTTAGATATTTATGCCTTATTAAAAGATATGAAACCTTTTGTTCCATCTCTCAAAAGAATACCAAGGTTCTCACCATTCAAAGGAAGTAAAGCATGAGTAGTTCTAGTTGCTATAGTCAAACTAGTTAATGCTGCAGTATTCATTGTCGTACCTAAAACAATACAATAGAATTTAGATCCTGCACTAGGAGCAGAAGCAAAGGTCAACAAATTTTCTTCAACAATAAAAGACCTAACTGGTTCCTGAATAATACCATTCAATGATACAAGTAAAGTGTATGCATTTGAAGAAAAGAATGGTTCATTAGAAACCGAAAGATTAAAAGATACCCTATTACCATCAAACTGGTCTGAAATATCATCCAGTTTGATATAGGGTCCTGTTGTTTGGGGTCTTCCTATGTATGGCACTGACTTATATTATATTCTATTTTATTATTTATCCTATATTATCCAACAAATGTAATTGTCAAATAACCACCTATCGGATTCAGACGAGTATATCCTGAATTACCATCTTTATCTAAGGCATCAGGTTCTCTCCACCCATTTCCTTGTGCATTGATTAAATTGCTACGATAAGTTGATCCTCCGGAACTACTATATCCGTTACCACCTCCTCCTGCACCACCATTATATCCTCCACCAGGTCCCCCAGCATGGTTTCCCCCACCACCTGCACAACCAAATCCAGAGTCATGACCACCACTTACACCATCAGCATAATATCCTTCTCCTCCCTGAGCACCCTGAAGCCATCCCTGACACACTGTCGCATTAGAACTATAAGTGAAATTAGTTCCTGCAGTATATAAACCTCCTGCTGGAGCAGCAGCACCAGATCCACCACTATACCCATTTCCATTTCCACCATTTCCACCAGTCCCACAATCTCCCCTGGAGGAACCACCCGAAGGTTGATTTGCAGATACAAATGGCGATGCATCACGAATAGAAAGATCATTACTCGTAACATTATATGATCCACCAGCACCACCGCCAGCGATTAAAATAATATTAGAATCAACCGAAGAAGTATCACAAAATGCCTGCTTCACAACAAAAGTACCTCCTCCACCACCACCATTGTATGAGTGGGCTTCGCCTGTCCTACCTATAGTGAATTGTATTTCGTCACCCATTTCAAAATCCATCTCACCTTGAGCTATAGCTCCTCTACCACCTCTTCTAGCGAGTCCTGTATCATATGAGGGAGAAGTTCCAGGTGCTCCTGCTGCTTCAAAAAAATAGCGACCAGTATACGGTAATGTTAATCGATGATATCCTTGATGCAAACCTTGCACAAGTCTTCCACTAGTTAAAAAAGGTTCTCCAGCATATCTACTTTGAAGAGTACTAAAAGTAGGACCATCTCTTCCTGCTACTGTTTCCTCAAAAGTGTATGTAGTGAATTCATATAAACCAGCAGCAGAACCAGCATTACCAAATCCACCAGCGCCACCAGTAGTACTAGTCCCAGACATAAATGGTGCCATTTTTACGGTAGGATATAGTATCATAATTTACCTCCTATTAAGCAGTTTTAGTTTGATTACCGAATACGGTAAAAGCAGAATCTGCCGTTTTCACAACAGTAAACACATACATATCTTTTGCACTACCATCAGATGGAGCAGATCCTCCTGCCCAATTAACTGTTTGCGAAGAACCGTCAATAGTCAACCCATTAATGTATGATCCAGCAGCACCAGTACACATAATAGTCATTGTAACAACATCATTGATAGCCATCCAAGCATTTACACTCGATCCACCATATACCAATTGTGCCGCTGCAGATACAGCACCTGGAGCACTAGAATTTCTGAAATGTACTAATCCATCAGCAATATCAAATTGAAGTGATGCACCAATTGAAGTGGTTATAACATTTGCCTTTTCTTTTGTGATTCCAGAAAGATATACGGATCCAGAAGTAACTTCAAGACCAGTTCTAGCAGTTACAAGACCAACAGAATCAATATTGGTTACATCTTCATAAGTTAAAGTTCCTGCAATACTTACATTACCTGTAGCATTAAGGTTAGTTACGGTAAGACTTGGAGCACCAGTAAGTCCAACTGCATTAACATTGGTTAAAGCGGAACCATCAACTGCGGGAAGAGATGCTGGAAATCTAGCATCAGGAACTGTTCCAGAATCTAAATTTGAAGCATTGACACTAGAAGGAGAAACATTTGTTAATCCAGCACCATCTCCATGAAAACTAGTAGCAGTTACAGCACCACTAACATTAGCATTCAATGTTGTAGCAGTAACGACACCCGTTACAGTAATTCCGTGAGGAAAGTCTACCGCACCCAATCCACTTTTACTAGCAATTGAATTTACATTAATTCTGGACATCGCCTTCTGACTACCTTTTTACTTATTTATGAATTATTTACACGCCTATCACTGAGGACTCCATATATATCTGGAATGACCGTTTTGTTATCCTCAACAGTTAAAGTCACACTATCATCTATCGTTAAGATGGAATGTTCTAAGACTATATTTGATGGAACAGTATCAGCATTACTATCGTCCAACACCATTGATTGCGTCAATGTAACTGACGAAAGAATCAGTTTAGTACTATCAATAGCATCCATAATTAGTTATTAATGTACGTATCAGACAATACGTTATAAAGATCTGGTACGACAGTTTTGTTATCTTCAATGGTAACTGTAACACTATCATCTACAGTAATTGTAGACTCATTTGTTATAACATTAGAAGGTACAGTATCAGCATTAGAATCATCTAATGTTATATTCTGTGTAATATGAACAGAACTTAAAATAAATGGTGAGTTTGTGTTATCTGGATATTTAATTACAGTTCCAGCAGATTGACCACTACCACCAGAAGAACCTGCTAATGTATCACCCTCAGGAAGTTCCTGAATCTGGTTAGCAATAGGATTATAAATTAGAGGAAATCTTTCCGCCATATCAGGTCATCTCCAAAATAGTTAGTGCAATATCAAGACTACTAGCAGTATCACTATTTACAGTTAATGTATCAGTAGTCTCTAAAACAACTTTGTTTCCTTGCATAAATTCAAGAGTTGATCCTTGAGGAATAGGAACATTCTTCAAAATTTTAATATCATCCGAAGACGCTCTAGTAATTCCAACACCAACATTAATTCCACTACCAGATGTATTACATAAGGTAATACCAATGATGGTTGTTGTCGTTGCACTAGGAACAACATAAACGTTTTCGGTCGATACGCCTACAGATGCCTTAGTTTTTAGCTTAAAATTATTCGCCATGTTTTATTGACCTAGTGCGTCCATATCGATATCTCCAAGTATTTATATTATTACCCAAAAGCGATAGCAAGACGAACAACATCATCACCTGCAGAACCTCCACTTGCAGATGCTGCAGCAATAGAGGTCATATCAACAACAACGGTAGTTCCATATCCTGTTATTGTAATTCCACTACCAACAAAATTCAAGTCAGTAAATCCAAGACCAACTCTATTAGTAATAGTACCAGAAGCAGGATCTACATCAGTAGATCCAACACCAATTCCAGATTGTGGATTAAAAAGTACTCCGTTCTTATAAAGATTCTGGCTAAAATTAATATCACCACGAACATCAAGTTGATAGTCTGGTGATGTTGTACCAATACCAACACTAGAACCAATACCAAGACTCTGATTAGAGTCATTGATATCGACTATAGAACCTAATTGAGATAGTTCTCTATTGTTAGCCATTACAGGTTTTTAGTTATTTATCAATTATCATCAGGTCTAACTGAATCTGCTTCAGGAGGTGTCTGATCGATCAGTACCCATCCCCGAGTGTTATCACTTTGATATACTGATTCATCCCAAATATAGATTCCTCTCCTATTAGGACCAAGAGTAGTAGCTATAAATTGTTCGTTTTGATCAAATGAAATTCCCGATTCTACAGCAGTTCCAAGACTAGAATCAAATCTAATCGGAGGTTCCCATTCATAATTGGAATTCAAAATCCAAGAAGCATATGGTGATGGTTTAATGAATACATCATCATCCGAATTATATGAATATCCAACTCCTGCATGAATATGTCTAAATCCTCCTTGTTTAGTTTGTTTCCAAGTAGTACTAGATCCATACAATGATTTGCAGTAATTAATACCCGCATTCTCATTCTCAACATCATCAATTTTACAATTTTCATCAGAAATAACAATCACTCTTTTGACAATATTCTGACCATCTAATTCAGCAAAGTGAGCCATTTAATTGATAAAATCTATTTAAG
>CEWC01001676.1_pt1 | contig 11191 bp, 4 predicted proteins | sample 530331 | NCBI WGS metagenome assembly CEWC01 (sample SAMEA2619935, study PRJEB7988) | marine metagenome | isolation source: saline water (ENVO:00002010), including
ATATTGTAAGCTAAAGCCATCCCTTCAAAAGCAACAAACAGAGTCTACTTGTTATTTGGAGTCTTGTCAAGTTGTTGGGTTTCCATTTTTGTTCGTTCCTTTATTTCCAAAGAATGATGTGATAGAATATCTACCATTACCTTCATAATATTCTGAGTCTTTTATAGTAACTTTTCTTACTCCATGCTCTACCCAACCAGGGAAGATAACCATAGAGTTGTTATCACATGAAATCTTAAAATCATATTCAGGAAAAATTAAATCTCCACCTGAAAATTTCTTTGGTTCTTTGTAGAAATACGAAAATGCTAAAAACTGGAAGTCTCGATCAGTATGTGGATCATAAAATTCACCATCGTGATAGTATCTTACTTTGGTAGTATCCCAATTACTAAACCGTGCTATTTTACAGCATGGATGAATCTCGGCAAAATTATCTAGAACTCCACAATTAAATAATTTTCTATTAACAGTTAAAATATTTGATATTTCCCTAGCATTTTCGTAAATATCATCTAGTATTAGTGCTTTTGCGTTGGTATTTTCAATAATACCACCATAGTCTTTTGCATCCATCAACTTCCCTGGTTTTGTTAGGAAATTTAGTTCTTCCCATATAAGTTCTAGTTCTGATTCATTGTAAAAATTTTCAATAACCATTAAGGGAAACGGTTCTTCATGTACTGTTGCTGCTAAAATTTCACTTTTCATTTTCTTCAAACTTTTTTGAATCGTTAGGTGTTGGTTGAATCCATCCCCAAGTAGTTGCGAGATACTTTGTTCCACCTATGGGAGGATTTCCTCTATGTGTATGTGTATACTGACATGGAAAGATAATCACATCACCAGTTGATGCTTTTTCTCGTTTATTGATATATAAAAATTCAGTTTCTCCCCCATCGAAATCATCATTTAAGTATGTTTGTACGACAAATGTTCTACCACAACTTAAATAATCACCATTTTCATAGTGCCAGGAATGAAATCCTGCACCTGCTTCAAGTTTTTTTATCTTACAATCGTAGATTAAAAATCTTCTCTGCCCTAAGACTGTATATTTTTCTAGATACTGATCTACACAAGTCTTTAACTTAGGGAACATCAATTTGTTGACTCTAGTTGCTGATGCAAAGTCAACTTCAAAATCAACATTTACATTGATTGCTTTTTGATCCTGTAAGTGTGGATTTTGTTCTGTCCTAAACAATCTTTGAGTTTCTTCAAAAAATTCTATTTCTTGAATAATTTCTCTACATTCTTGTCGCGTAAAAGTTTCTTTATAACGACAAATAAAATCGTCCATGATAAAAAATCATACTAATACTACTATGTATTAGTATGTTTCAGTTGCTGTTCCACCTTTTCCACCATCTCCATTGCTTTCTTTTTTATTTTTTCCACCGAAGGCATCTTGACCGTTCGCACCGTTGGAACCGCCATTGCCTCCACTTCCGCCTTCTGCCTCAGCGTCATCCTCTCCAGATCTACCCTGTCCACCAGTTGTCATATTTCCAGCACCACCACCACCATTACCACTACCACCCTTACCAGCAGGGAGTCCATTTCCTCCTCCTCCGCCGCCACCTTCGGCGTCGTTTCTATCACCCCAGTCATTCTGTTCTGCTCTAGAACCTCCACCACCTCCGCCGCCACCTGCGGAGATATATCCACCATTATTCAGTTGTGCTCCACTCATATATCTCAGACCATTAGATCCGTTTCCACCATCTCCACCACTAGCATTTCCTCCGTTACCACCTCTACCAACAACTTTTCCATTAGAAGAAACATCAATAATCATATCAGTTCCACTTGGCCAATAGTTAGTGTTACGGGTCTTAAATGCCCAATCACTCTCAGATGCTCCATTACTACTATATGTTCCAGTTATATTGATAAAAATTTTCTTTCCACCCTGCCATCCACTACTATTTCTACTAGGTTTTGATTTATCAATCTTACCTTGCTTTGTTCCAACAACAACTCCATCACCATAATTTGCTTGTGCAAGATTACCACCAGTACATTTAACAACTATATTTAATTGCTTACTATAAAAATCACTAAATGCAATTTGTCCTGATTGTGGAACACCAGTATCTAATGGTAAATTTGATAAGGATCCAATACTATCACTTACTCTATATCCGCCAAGTCCTCCAGCGGTTTCACCATCATTAGGAGTAATTCCAAATTCATCTCTAATTTGTCCAAAAGATATTGGATTTCCAGGTATAGGGGGTCCAGGTTGAAGTGCCATAGTTATTAGAAGCAATCGTTCCAGGTTGTACCATTCCAAACTTGAAGTTTGTTGGTATCTGTATTGTAAATAGCAGATCCTGAGGTTAATCCTTGTAAAGTATCTCTAAAAGATGAAGTCATATTCGGGAAAACCACTGGTCTTTGAGCATACTCCATGTCCAAAGAATTTTGAGGATTGGTTGTACCAATTCCTACACCACCTTGCTCAGTAACTACAAATTTATTTTGTGCTTCACTGTTTACATCAATAACAACATCACTTGCAACAGCATCTGCCGTTGCATTGCTTAAGACTTTAAGGAAAGGCGAAGACTGTCCATTTCCTGAGATGTCTAACTTAGTTATTGTAGATGCACCACCAACAAGTCTTCCTCTAATCTCACCATTTTCTACAGAATCAAGACCATCACCAGGAACACGAACTACAACTTCATTACCATCAGCGGATGTAAGATTTCCACCAACATTTACATTCAATGAGGATACAGATCCAAAATCCAAACTCCCACCAATAGTTAAATTACCTTCAACTTCCAAGTTCTCATTCAAATGAACATTATTAGTGAATGTTGAGATACCTTGGACGTGCAATCTATGTTGTGGATTTGTAAATCCGATACCCAAATTACCCTCATATGTGAGGGACATCATTCTTGTATCTTTATTATGCCAGTGGAAAGCACCTGTATCTAAACCGACAGGACCTGCCTGAAGATAATAGTTGATATTTCCATTACCATAATTTAAAAAATCTAGAGATTGTAATCCACTATATGGAGATGCACTGCCTTTATATGCATATCTTATTTGACCATTAGAACCAGTTTCTGTTTCTGAAGTTCCAATAGTAATTCTCGATTCACCAAAATCACTCCACAACTTTATAGTTGCAGGTATGGTGTCAGTTGTTGTGACACCAGAATTGGTTCTATCATATGCTCTGTTAATAAACAAATCGGCAGTATTTGATGTACTACCACCAATCTCTACAACTCCAGTCTTAAAATCTGTTCCAATACCAATCCGAGCATCTACTGTTGCTAAACCAACTTTTATTTGTTCAATATCTACAACAGCATCTGATGTAAGTGCTGTTGCTGTTGTTGCTGTACCAGTCAAGTTACCAGTAACATCACCAGTAATACCACCAATAAAACTAGATGCCGCAACTGCTGTCGCAGTTAATATACCTACAACAATATCTGGAGTTCCAGTTAAACTTTGTGCAGTAGATGCTGTTCCAACAACATCACCAGTAACATTACCAGTAACATTACCAGTAATATTTCCTGTGAATCCTGAAGTAGCTGTAATGAATCCTGCTTGAACATCGTCTCCAGTAAAAGCCTCTCCTCCAAATCTAGATGCGTTAACATTACCAGTTACAGTAAAACTAGATGGAAGTTTAGTTTCTAACAATATTGGAAGTCTATCATTAGAAAGTGTTCCAGATGTTATATTGTTTGCATCAAGAAGAGTTAAATCAGAACCAATACCAACAAATTTATTGGAAGTTGTAACACCAGTAATGAATACATCACCAGTAGAATTGATACCTACACCAGATGTAAATCCTACCGAAGTATTATCAGCATTACCACCTACTTGGAAAGTAAAACGGGGATCTACAGTCCCTACACCTACGTTTCCTTGAGCATAGATGCTTGTATATCCTAGTCCTGCATCAATATCAACCCATTGTGATGCAGGCATCCCTGTAAGAAATCTAGCATCACCATAGAAAGTAACAATTCCAGTTCCAGCAGCAGTAATAATACCACTGCTAATAGAAACACCCGCACCGATTGCATCAGTGAAGGTGATTGTAGTTACTCCCGCAGTTCCATTAACTTCTAAGAATCTAGAGTAAAGAGATGCTGCTGTTGCAAATCCAGAGATGGATGCATTTCCATCACGAACATCCAAGATTTCAGTCGGAATCGTTGTTCCAATTCCGACTAAACCAGTTGGACTTACTACCAGATTATCATTATCAACCTGGACACCATTACGAAAATTAAACTGCTTGTTATAATTCGCCATCTCTGGATGCGTCTTTCTAGTTATTTAGTCTCTCTTCAAGACTAGAAACCTTATCACTAAGTTCTTTAATTGCTTCAATCAGAAGTGGAACAATCTTTTCATATTTAACAGTTATGTAATCATGACCAACTGGTGCTGGACATACAGCCTCTGGAAGAACTTTTTGAACTTCTTGTGCAGAAACACCAACATGAGATATTTCTGTATCAAAACCAATAGTGGCGGCAGTTTCATTGAAGTTAAATGTAAATCCATTTAAGGAACAGACTTTATCAAGAGCATTGGTCAATCCAACCCTATTAGTCTTCAGGCGATCATCAGAAACAAAAGCAACAACATCACCTGTTACGAGTAACTCATGAGTACTCTCTTTGAATTTGATGTCATTATCTCTGTATATTTTACTATACGTTCCATCAGGTGTTCCATTTCCAACCACACACATTGGATGTTCATCACCAGGTGCATCCATTGCTCTTCCAATCAGAACTGCATCTGCTTGAGTAGCAGTACCAGCAAAATTAGTTGCAGTAACCGTGTTACCGTTTAAAGTAATATTATCAACTTTTGCAGATCCAACTACAGTTAATGCTCCAGCAATATTAGTCTTATCTAAGGTAGTATCACCATCAACGTCTAATCCACCATCAACGTCTAAGTCACCACCAACATTTAAGTTCTTTTCAATACCAACACCACCTTCTACAATAATCGCACCACTATCTTTACTATTAGATTGAGTAGTAGTATGGAAAATAGTATCAGAGAAGACTTCAACGTCTTCTGTCCCTTTGTTACCACTAAGTTTTAATGTACCAGATCTAGTTGTAATAAACTGGTTACCACTCGTAGAAGAACCATTATAATGACCGATTTGAATCATACCAATGTGTGCTTCGGCAAACGCTTTGGATGTAGATCCAAGAGGAACACCATAACCACCGTTTACAGCAGCATCTACAGTAGGTAGAATACCACTGATAAGTGACGTTGAAGCATCTGAATCACCTATCTCAATTTTGTTAGCGATATATGCTTCAGAGAATGGGAGTGATGAAGTACCAAGATATACATTCGCCGCACTACCACCACCAGGAGCACCATGAATTGCGGCAACCTTTGAACAAGATGTGTTACCTGGTTGTGCAGAACAAGTTTGATCAAACTGAATGGGACCAGGAGCATTTGCAACGACACCAGCAATACCTGTTTCTAAGGTATTCATCTTGGCGACAAGTTTACCGCCTTGAGAGTGACCAAACAGATAAACATCTCCAATAGTTTTGCTACCACCCTGACCAGCAATATATCCATTCAGAGAATCTTTAACCCATCCAACTGCTGCTCTAGTATATGCAAGGTTATCACCCATTAAGAATGTTGATGTCTCTGTACCAACACCAGGTAAATTATACTGATCTGAACTAGAAATATGGTCTTGAGGATATGCAGCAGAGAAGATAATCTTATCTCTTAGGTTAAGAGTATTTGGATTCAGGAAGTGATTAAGTGAACCTTCTGCTGCGGATGCGATAGTTCCACTAGCAACAGTTCCATGGAATACAACTACAACATCAATTTGACCTGCGGATAAACCTGTAGGAACATATAATTTACCCATAACTGGGTATGATGTACCGCCTACACTATGAGTTTGACCATCTGTTGGGACAATAGTAAACTGTTGATTTGCAATAGCACCAGATGGATTAGTTCCACCAACGGCATTTCTGATCGCTGCCTGAAGTGTAGCACCATTTGCATTTTGATTTGTAAATGCCGCGTGTCCTCCAGTAGCAACTGTTGTGAGAGATGCTGTAGCATTAGCAGGAATTCCCTGAACAGAAGTTACATAAGATTGTAACCAAGCAGGTTGATTGCCAGCACCTGTACCATCGTCTAGTGCTTGAGTGAATAGTATTGGTGCATTATGTGTGTTAGTCCAACTTTCAAGACCGATTGTATAGTATATTGATGAACCACCACCACTAGCAGGAACAAGACCCGTTTGGAATTCAGACAGACCCTGAACATTCAATGTTCCATTCAAATCTGTATCATTACAAACGAACAACTTACCACCAATTGCAACACCACCTTCAACTCTAAGAGCAGCAGTTTGTGCTCCTTGACCACTACATGCGGTAGGATTGCTGTTTGACTTGATATAAACTCTTCCAGCAGTTCTGAGTGAATCTGGTACACCATTCAGTACAAGAGTCTGTGCAAATCTAACATCACCAGTGAAAGTAACAGGACCATCAAACTGAGACAGAATCTGCTTAGACTTACCACCCTCAACCAGGATTCTTTCCTTAACAACAATCTCATCAAATACGACAGAGAGTCTGTTAGGATCTTCACCAGTTATGGTTGGAGTTGGAACGTCAAATGTCTTCTGCTCACCAGACTGTGCAGAATACTTGGTGTTACCAATGTAGAAGTCACCATCACTGTCCATACCAGTGTAGAGAACAGTACCGCAAGCAGTTTCTTGAGACTGTGAGAGAAACTCTTCATTTTCGCTAAGAGTCTTAACCTGAACCTGTGGAAGACCTGTAGAATAGTTACCAGGACCATAACCAAGATATTCAAAGGTATGACCAGATGCACGAAGAATCGAAGGTCTACGAAGTTCGATTGGTGCTAATTTAATCTTCTTAATAAGAGTATTAGTTGTATGAGTTTCAATAATGGTTCCCATAGAACCACGAATAACTTGAATCTCATCAAAACCAGTTCCAGTCAAGGAACTGGATCTAACCCTCATAATTTCATTATTTACTTGGATGTAGCATCCAACTGGGAATCTACCTTCAATTTTGTTAGATGTTCCGTTTGGATTCTGTACTCTAAACTGACCATCACCAACTCCAATAGATTGAGCGGTATATAAAGTCTCGTTGTCGTAGAATGTGTGAAGTCTAGTTCCAATATTCTCGCCAAGATTATCAGCAGAAGCATTGTTATCAGACAATGCGTGCTTCATAAACTGAGTAGCACTACTAATATTCTCTGTTGTGTTAATTGTGAATGTAATAGAAGTTGCACTAGTAACAAGATAATCACCTAAGTTCTCATTGCTTGCATCCAGAAGTCTTACTCTGTTTCCAGCAACAAGACCTACACCCTTTGTAGATGTAAATACATTTACAGTGCTTGATACTGTATGATTACTGATAGTACCAACTCTACCAACAACAGTTACATATTCACCAGCATTAATTTGTGGGTCATTAGCAGTCTTAACAATAGTGATTTGTCTCTTATTACTGGTTGCTGAAATCTTATAGTAACCACCAGTAGCAGTACCAATACCAGTTACCTGAACATAATCACTATTAGAGTCAGTAATATCAGCAGTATTTACAGTGATATTAGCAGAACCAGTTGTTCCTCCGATTTGTCTAGTATCAAAGTAAAGAATCTCACCATTGGTATATCCAGAACCTGATTCAATAATACTTACATTATCTACTTCGCCACTAGAGTTTACATTTACCTCAGCAGTAGCACCATCCCAAACAAGATTGAGTGCCTCAAGATTGCTAGGTGGTTGATTGTTATTATTGATAAGTCTTACATTATGGTAGACTCCAGGATTGTGTCCAGAACCACCAGAAAGTGATGTGAATGATGTAATACCAGATAATCCATGATCTTGAGATAATGTGAGAATAGGATTAACATTTGAACTTACTTCCGTAATCTCATTACCATAAGAATATGCCGTCATGAACTTGTCGGCAGTTTCTCTAGTAATACTTCTCTTCAGATCGTTTGTAACAACTTCTCCTAAAGGAGTTCTCTTAGCATAAGATACTGCTGCTGGTGGATTGGGATCAAAGTTATCTCTATCTAACTGTGGATAAAGATCGGTGATGTTTTGACTATACTTAATATCTCCAAATGTTCCGCTAGGTTGAGATATAGAATTACCAGCGTTCAGTACATACAGATAGAAAACACCATCTTGAATATCCTTGATGTAAGGAGTGATAACTTCTACACGATAAACATAGAGATTCTCCTGAGCATCATTTCTACTGAATGTAGGAATGGACTTATTTCTAATATTACTATCAAATGATGCATTTGCTGGAGCATGAGTAATATCGAGAATATCTACATCACCAGTGGTAAATGTCTTAGAATCTGGAGTACTCTTAACTTTGAAAGAACCATTAAATCCAAAATTATCTTTGGCGGTTACATTATCAGAACTAGTTACATTTCTGATTACAACAGTATCATTAATTTTTAAGTCGTGATCTCTTTCAGCAACAAATCTAATAGTATTTGTTGGGTTGCTATAAGTACAAGTGCTTATAAATCTTGGATTACGATCAAAATCGTATTCTCCTGGTGTAATATTGTTGGAAGGATCTGCTGTAAGTGAAATTGTTGTTTTAGTAAAATCAGTAGCAGACCTTACATTATTACTATTAGAATCTTGTAAAATAAATCCACTTACAGGATCTCTAGCATTTTCAAGTTCCTTAGGAACAACATAACGCAGTTTGTAAATCTTCTCGTCAATACTTCTTCCGTCTTCAATTCTCTTGAAGTATGAGATTTCAGAGTCTCCACTAATTCCTTCAAGATGAGTTTTAAGAGTGCTACCAGATTTTACATAAACAAACCAGTTACCTCGTACATAATCAAACTGAATTGGATGACCAGTTTCACCAACTTTCTTATCAGAGATTCTACTTTCAACTCTAATTTGTTCACCAAGGAAACTTGTGATATAAATTGGATTTGCTGCATCAGCATTGGTCTTTGATGACGCAATCTGGAACTGAGTACCTGTTAGAACAATCCCATCAGTTCTAGATGAGTTTTTAGATGCATTGACGACATAATAAACTTTACCTTCTTCCAATCCTTCTGGAAGGTCGCCAGTTTCACTAAAAACACGAATTGATTCACCGTTTAGGAGATTGTGACCTCCTACAGTATTATAAATTGTTTGTCTTCCAGTAGTATCTGAAGCAGGAGTTGTAATAGTAACTCCATCATATACCTTTGCAGATGTATCAGTACCATTACATACATTAGACAAAGGAGTTGGAGTCTCGTTGGTCATCAAGACCTCAGCAAAATACTCATTGCCGACAGGATCTCTGAGGTAGATTTTTTCACCTACTCTAGCACCAACTCTATATCCCTGAGAAATTGCTGGAGGTTCAATATCTAAGGAAGAATATCCTAACAAGTATATTCTTTGATCATCTGAAGCAGAAGTTATAAAGTCACCATCAAACTGAACCCATTCAATCTCTGCATCTATTGCATCAACAGATCTAGGTGTAACAACTCCAGTTACAAATCCCTTGTCATCTTTGTTGAAAGCATCCTTCTTAAATCCATCGGAAGCCAGCGAGAATTGACCGAAGTTGGAGTTAGAGTTAGTGATGGAAGCGTCACCACCACTTAAACACTCAAAGTGCTTATGGAAACCAATAGCAAAGACCGAAACGATCTGAATGACCGCATCGTTGGACATCTTAATGTGAGTCGTCTTCCAACCATCTCTATAAACAGCATCAGAATCTAAGTGGAAGACATTAGCATTATTGGTTGCTGAAGACTCGGAAGAAAGTTTGTCTCCAGTAACTTTTATGCTACCATTGAGACCACTACTCCACTGTCTGTTAGACTCATTATACTTAACGAACGCACGGTCATCTTTTTGAAGAGATACAGCAGTGAACTGTGCAACAACCATAGAACGGAATCCATCTGCTCTGGATCCATCGGCGTGCATACCATTCATGCCATAGACAGAACGGAGAGAGCAGTTAAAGATGTATGGAGATGCACCAGATACGGTATCAGTCTCAATAACAACTGCTGCACCAGCACCAGGAGCAAGACCAGCACCCTGACCAGCAGGAAGGTTAGATCTTACAAATGGGAGTGCATATGTGAATACAGTATCACTAATAACTTGAACAACTTTTGTAGAAATATTGTAGTCTTCTACGTTAATATTCTGAATCTTGATTGGAGTTCCAGAGTTTAGACCGTGAGGAGTCTGAGTTGTAACTGTAACAACAGTTCCAGGGGTTGCACCATCACCAGAAATAATATTGGTGATAGTAATTGGGTCAGCAGCAAATGCACCAACGATTTCAAATTCTGGGCGTTGCTTAGCAAAAGAACCAGGAGATGCTGGGAACTTCTGGTCAATTTCTCTACCAGATGCTCTGTTGAAAGCGTTACTAACCTTGCTATAGTACATATCAAGGTCGGTGAGTTGATATCCACCTGGGATATTCACACCATCAGCATACTCAAAACAGGTAAGTTTGTGGTGAGAGAATGTGGGTTTGGAGCGATTATTGACTGAGAAATCTCTTGGATCGGTATATACTAATCCAGACTCATCACCATCAAAGAAAGTAAACTGCCAGAAGTAACATGCACCAGTGATTCTGAAGATTGCACTATTTGGTGCATCTAAATCTGTTGGGTTTGGAACATACTTTGGTCTAACCTTAGTCTTTCTTAAATCTAGACCAACAATCGAAGTACCACGAGGGATAATGATACCACCATTAATACTGTTAAACTTATACAGGATATTATCTTCCTGTGTAAGGTCAAAATTAGAATTGAGAGTAAGTGTTAACTCTGTCTGAGCATTAGTTTCGGAACCGCCAGGAGCAACAGAGATTGCATTTCCGTTTGATTCCTTGATAGCATAACCAGGTCTATTATCAATCAGGTGCTCACCTGGAAACACAAGGATAGTAGTCTTTTCTACCAGGTCGTTATCATCACCTCTCAGATAAGAGAATCTTGCTGACTCCAGCAATGCTCTCTGGATAGTCTTGAAGGGTTTAGTTAATGAATTACCCTGGTTTTCAATACCATCAGT
>CEWC01019295.1_pt1 | contig 11188 bp, 21 predicted proteins | sample 530331 | NCBI WGS metagenome assembly CEWC01 (sample SAMEA2619935, study PRJEB7988) | marine metagenome | isolation source: saline water (ENVO:00002010), including
CGAATGTATTATATACCTGGTACGTACGCTGGCGCTTTCAACTTTATTTTTTCTAATGATGGAGATTATATAGATCCAGACGATCTGATGAATAAGCATGCTTATGCTGAAAAGAAATCAAGCAATTCATTTTTAGATAGACTACCTGAAGAATTACAAAAACAAATTATAGAATATAAGAAGACACAATTGGACAACACGACAGTACATTGGACTGGATATCGTGATTGTCCATTCTTTCCTCGTAGACTTGAATCAGAATATAAAACAATAAGTAACACTGGTTGGTATCACAAGATGTATCAAATCATGGTTGCTCTAGCATCAAATGCTTTGAAGAATAAATATCCCATCACGGCACAAGAAATTGCTCAGCTATGTAGAGAACTAGATATTGAAACTGGTAATTGGTATGAAAATCGTCCGTTAGAAGTAGAAGCGGACAGAGCATTGGAATATGCTTATAGAAACGCGTAAGGAAAATAAATGGCAAACATAAGTATAAACACGCATCCTACAGGTAGATCGCCTGAAAACAAATTTTTCTTTGGTAAGCAAGCTTTTGACATTGACATGAGTAGGCCTAAGTTTAATAAGATCGGTGATCCTACAGACTTCGCTGAGTTTCATCAGACTCTTAGAGCGAAACAAAATTATTTAGAACCTATGAACTTTGAGACTGTAGGCACTAACTTCACATTATATACTAATGATGAGCGTCATAAGCAGTTTGTATGGAACATGTTTAAAGTCACAGCAGAAGATCAAGTAGGTGACTGGACAATATATCATAACACTTCTATTGATATGGAACCTCTTATACACATACATTTGGATAAAAAGATTATGTTGATAGCAGGTACAACATTCTTAGGTGAGATTAAGAAAGGTGTCTTTGGAATAGTAAGCTTTGAGTTACCTAAGTTTGATATCCTTCCTATGCACTGTGGTGCTTTTACTTACAGAGGTACAACTAATTTAATGTTTGGATTAAGTGGTACTGGTAAGACTACACTTAGTAGTGATCCTGATTATAAGTTAATTAGTGATGATGAAGTAGCATGGACAAACATGGGCATACGAATGATAGAGACTGGATGCTATGCAAAGAGCGAAGGCTTGACACCAGAAACACATCCAACTATTTTCAATGCTGTAGAAGAAGCTAGACGTAGAGATACACTGGTTGAGGAAAATCCTGATGCTTTAAACGCTAGGTTAAGTTATCCAATTAGTTGTGTAGAAAATGCTTATCATAAACGTAGTAACTTTGATCACGCAAATAATATATTTTTCTTGACTATGGATGCTGAAGGTATCTTTCCTCCTATTAGTAGGATTAGTGGTGAAACAGTTAGACGCTTCTTTGAAACTGGTTATACGTCACAGATGCCAGGCACTGAAGCAGGATCAAATGAAATAAAAAGAACATTTAGTCCTTGTTATGGTTCACCATTTATGCCAAGAAATGTAAGAACATACAGTGATTTACTTATGAATAATATTGAAAAGCATAATAGTAATGTATTCTTAATTAACACAGGTATTGATGGAAATACTGGAAAACGTTTTGATTTAGAATTTACACGTAATACTATTAAGCAAGCAATACAAACAGAATATCCGTTACGCGATACAAGTGAAGAAGTATTAGAAAAACTAGAAAATATTTTATATGAGAAATAATGGTTTACAAATCAACGTAAATGTGGTAGAATTAAACATGTCAATTAAAGGTGTAAAATGAAAGAGTCCCTAAAAGTTTTGCAGAAAGCTGCAGAAATCCAAAACAAAAAAGGTAATGATTACCAGAATCCAAATTCACGTGTACGTCAAGCTATGTACTATCCTCGTGGTTGTGCTACTATTCTCGATACAATGCAAGCTAAAGTTCTTCGTATTCAATCAGTTCTTGAAGCTATGGAACAAGATACATCTTACGATCCTAACTTTGAAAGCCTTGAAGATTCATGCATTGATATTATTAACTATGCTTCTTTCTTTGTTGCGTATATGAACGGTTCAATAGATGGCCAACACCCTGATAACGATTTCTTAAATCGCCCAAAGGTTAAAGGTAGTGCTAATGTCGACCAGAGCTAAGAATAATATGTCACGTAAAGATCGCCCTAAATACTCTTTAGAAGTAATGAAGGACGAGGAAAGCGGAGAACTTTACTTTGAGTTTCCTGATGCACTGATGAATCAGATGGGTTGGGATGCTGGCGATAAACTTCTATGGGAAGAACTTCCAGGCGGAGATTGGAAATTAGCTTTGGAGAAAAAAGATTGAGAATACTAATAATGGGTTTGCCGGGGTCAGGAAAAACTCACCTCGCTAGACGATTACAAATTCATTTAAACTGTGCATGGTACAACGCAGATAAGATTCGTGAAATGGCAAATGATTGGGACTTTACAGATGCTGGTAGACGAAGACAATCTGAACGTATGAATAATCTCGCAGTGTTTGAAGGATCACGGGCTAGAACCGTCATATGTGATTTTGTTTGTCCAACAGGAGAAACTCGCAAGAGATTCAATGCAGAATTAACTATATGGATGGACACTATAGAAGAAGGCAGGTTTGATAATACAAACAAAATATTTGAAACACCTGAAGATGTTGATTATAGAATCCAAGGGTTTATGTCTGATGAGGCTATCTTAGAGTTTGCTAATACGCTAAAGGAGAAGCACTTTGTTTAATGAGTTTGCACCTACAACACAGATGCTAGGACGTTGGCAACCTTGGCATCCTGGACACACTGAACTTTTTAAAAAAGCTTTGGCTGAAACTGGACAAGTTCTCATTATGGTTAGAACTGTGCCACAGAAAGAAGATGCCAGTGGTGGTAGAACTATGGTACAAGATGACAATCCTTTCATCGCATCAGACGTTATAGAAAATATAAAACGTGCTCTTGAAAAAGAGGGGTTTACTTATGGTGACAAATATATTATAATGAGAGTACCAAACATTGTAGATATAAGTTATGGTAGAGGTGTTGGCTATACGTTTACTCAACATGACTTAGGTGAAGAAATACACAACATTAGCGCTACTAAAATTAGAGCTAAAATGAGAGAAGAAGGATCATTATAATGAAAGAATTTTTATTAGTTGTATCTATGTGGGGCAATGATGGTACAGATTGGCAGTATATAGGAAATCAATATATAATGCAAGAGTTATTTACACAACAGCAATGTGAAATAATCGCGCACAGTAGCAATTGGCAAAAGTTTGGATCCAATCAATACTATGGTTTACAGTTTGATTGTTTTCATAAAGATGAAAGGAATTAAGTAAATGTTACCTGACGAAATGGAAGCAGAAAAAAATCGTAAGGTTATTTTAGCTCAAGCTGATGAGATAGAAATCTTAAAACGTAATGTACGTGATTTACAAGAAGAACTTACTGCAGCTAGAATTAGAATAGCTGAAGTATTGAAGCAGCCTTACGCACGTACTGAGTATGGCGGACCAAAAGGTGCTGAACCAACACGTTACGGTACATGGGAAAACAAAGGTAAGGAGATAGACTTTTGAGTGATAACAGAGGTTTAGGTTGGGCATTTTTAATCATCACTTTTTTTATAGTAGGTGTACCAATCATAATGCTCATGATCATGGTAGGCTTAGATGAATATGCTAGGTACTGCAACTTAAATATTATGCCGTGTTTTACTAATACGATTGGTTTTTTCAGAGAGGTGTTAAACTGATGGATCCTAGAGAAGCTGCTCAGAAAGAAGCTGAAAGAACATTTGATGAATTTATAAGATGGACTAAAATTGTAGTAGGTTGGTCTATATTCTTTTTGTTATTAGTAGTTGTTGGATGTAACAGCGGAGTTGAAACTGGTCCTAATGCTACAGGTAGCGGATACAACGGTGAGCAATACGATCCTAGTAATTTAAGCGTGAAAAAATGAGAATAATAGCCGGTCCTTGTCAACACGAAACATTGTTCAAATCATTAGAGATTGCTGAACATTGTCAAGAGATATGTGATAAGTATAACATAGAATATTATTTCAAAGCTAGCTATGATAAAGCTAACCGATCGCATGCAAATAATACTAGAGGTGTAGGATTACATGAAACTATAAAAGATTTTTTACAAATGGAAGAATCACTTGATGTAAAAATTCTAACTGACGTACATGAAGTAGATCACATCCAGTATTTAAAAGATGTTGTTAAAGTGTTACAAATACCAGCATTTTTATGTAGGCAGACAGATTTAATTCAGGCTGCCTCTGAAACAGATTGCATTGTAAATATTAAAAAAGGCCAGTTCTTGGCACCAGAGGACATAATAGGAATTTTATCTAAGACTGAACAAGCCAAAGAAGTCTGGATAACTGAAAGAGGAACTAGTTTTGGTTACGGACGTCTTATTAATGATTTCACTGGCATGTACGATATCCTTACCAATCTTGGTGGAAATTTTGTATATGACGTTACGCACTCGGTCCAACAACCAGGAGGCACCTCGACCGGTGGAAATCGTGAGTATGTGCCTCATCTTGCTCGTGCTGGGGCCGCTCTTGGGATTACTTCTTTTTTCTTAGAAGTACATCCTGAACCTGAGATTGCTCCAAGCGACGGAGCAAATATGTTAAGACTAGAAGATTTTGAAGAGGTAGTAGATGGCATCCACCGCTATTCTTATTCCAGCTAGATACAACTCAAGTAGATTTCCAGGTAAACCACTTTGTGACTTAGGTGGTAAAACTATGATTGAAAGAGTTTATGAAACTTGTTTAAAGACAGGTCTACCTACATTTGTACTATCTGATGATGAACGCATTGCTGAGAAAATTGGTGCTGGAACAATCATAGATAAGTATGATTACAGCAATGGAACAGAAAGATGTGCAGGAGCTTGTAAAGATTTAAACTACGATAAATTTATAAATGTTCAAGGCGATATGCCTGATGTAACAGTGGATATGATCGACAAAGTTCATAAGCATCTAAAACATTGGAATATTACAACAGCATATACTGATATGCCGAAAGAATTACAAAACGATCCTAACTCAGTTAAGATGGTCCGCAGTGGTGATAAGTCACTTTGGTTCGGTAGAGGTATGACTGGATATGGCGAATGGCACTTAGGCATATATGGATATGATAAAAATACTCTGCATTGGTATTCAACATATCAAGTGGAGTTGGAAGAGCAAGTAGAGAAATTGGAACAGATCAGATGGTTAAAAGCCGGATGGGATATAGGATGTGTACGTGTAGATTTCGATGGTATTGAAATCAATACACCGCAAGACATGGAGAAGTGGAATGAAAGCAGGTAAAGTATGGGGAATGACAGAGCTAATTGAAGCTAATGGTGCTCTAGAGTTTCATAGAATTGAAATGAATAAAGGTGGTGTTTGTTCAAAACACTTACATGAATTTAAATGGAATGGCTTTTATGTTGAGTCAGGTTCTATGCTTATACGTGTTTGGCAAAACGATTATGATCTAGTCGATGAAACTACTTTGTATCCAGGAGATTATACAAAAGTTAAGCCTGGTGTAAATCATCAATTTGAATGTTTAGAAGATGGTGTTGCTTATGAATTGTATTGGGCTGAGTTTAATCATAATGATATTGTAAGAGAAACAGTTGGTCATAAATGAAAGTAAGTGATGCCACATGTCACGTAAAACCTTATGCTACTCATCAAATGATGATAACAAAATTGCAAACGTACAATTTATTAGAAGAAGCAAAAGAGTTTGCTAGATGGCTAGAAGTTTTAAAAATAAAAATGAAAAGCGATAACTGGTTCATCGGTTCAGTAAGAATACCTAAGTTTGATTATAAGATACAAGAAAATAAAATAACCATAGAAGCCGAATACATGTTTGGTAAGCAATTAGATATAAGCAGTGCTTCCGGTTGGCGTGATATCATTTATAATGATATGGTAGATGTAGATAAAAATTATGGTTTTAGAGATTATACATTTGACAATTTTATTATAAGAGAGACTAGACCGTTAGGTATAAAGGAACCTAATTGGACTATTGCATATGTAGATCTAGAAGCTTTTTGTCAATGTACAAAAGTAGATCGCATAGATTGTTTTAAAAGACATTATGAAAGGTGGATGTTATGAGAGTTGGTTTTACTTGTAGTACTTTTGATTTGCTTCACGCTGGACACGTTATGATGCTTAGAGAAGCAAAGTCACAATGTGATTATTTAATAGCGGGTTTACAAGTTGATCCGTCAATAGATCGTAAAGAAAAAAATTCTCCAATACAAACTATTGTAGAAAGACAAGCTCAATTAGAAGCTATAAAATATGTAGATGAAGTAATTATTTATTGTACAGAATCTGATTTACTTGATATAATAAACATGTATCCAATTGATGTTAGGATACTTGGTGAAGAGTATAGATCAAATGATTTTACTGGTAAAGATGAATGTAGAAATCGTGGAATCGAACTGTACTTTAATAAGAGAGACCACAGATTTAGTTCGAGTGGTTTGAGAAAGAGAGTATGTAATGAAACTGAATAGCGTACACGATATACGTGAGTTCTTTAAAGGTGAACTAAAAGATGAAGCTTATACCATAGATAAATCTGGTGCTAAGACGATTGAATTAATTGGTGCTAGTTTTATTGCAGATGAGCCATCAATCTTTGGTGCACCTAGTCGTGATTATATAAATCAAGAATTACTGTGGTATCATTCTGGTTCAACAAATATAAATGATATTTACGGTGAAGTACGTGATCCACCAGAGGCATGGAAATATGCAGCTAATGATCATGGTGAAATCAATTCTAATTATGGTCACTTAATATTTGACGATAAATATCATAATCAGTATGGACATGTTTTAGACGAACTTTTAAATAATCCTGATGGTCGTAGAGCATCTATGATTTATAATCGTCCATCTATTTGGATGGAGTATAATGAGAATGGAAAATCAGACTTTATTTGTACTAACGCTGTCACTTACTATATTCGTGATAATATGCTACATTGTGTAGTTCAAATGCGTTCTAATGATGTAGTGTTTGGTTATAAAAATGATTTTGCATGGCAGGACCATGTACTCAAAAGATTAGTAGACGACTACAATGGATTAGTTATAACTGGAAAAATTGAGCTTGGTCATATTATATGGCAAGTCCAAAACTTACACGTATATGAAAGGCATTTTGATCTTGTCAAGTAAATGGGATTACAGATATTTAGCATTAGCCAGAGAAGTTAGTCGATGGTCAAAAGATCCTTCATCGAAGATAGGAGCTGTGGCCATAGGTTCTAAAGGTCAGGTGTTAGCTCAAGGATATAATGGTTTTCCTCGAGGTGTATCAGATCAGCTTCCTAGGTATACTAATAGAGAAACAAAATACAGGTATATTGTCCACGCAGAACAAAACTTAATTTATAATGCTACATATAGTGGAGTGTCTTTGGACCGCTCTACTTTATACGTAACAGGTTTGCCCGTTTGTTCTGAGTGTGCTAAAGGTGTGATACAAGTTGGAATCAAACGTGTAGTCATGCCAGTTCAAGAGATTCAAAGATGGAAAGAATCATGGGAGCTCTCAGCTTCTATGTTTGATGAAGCTGGAGTCAAGCACGAATTCATATGAATTGGGACGAAATATACGAACAAGGAGTACAGATTTTAGAAGACCGGAGTGTGAATGTAGATATCACACACCGTTGTTTATTACAGTGTCCATTTTGTAGTAGGCAAAGTTCTCAAGGACCAGATATGGTCAAGGCATCTCACGCATATGGAGATCTAAAAGTAGACCACGCTAGAGATTTAGGAAATACTTTTAAAATGCTTTCTTTGTGTGGACAAATATCAGATCCAATATATCACACAAACTTTGTAAAAATATTTAAAGTTTTTCTTACTACTTCATGTAAAAGAATTGACATCCACACTACAGGTTCACATAAAAAGAAAACATTTTGGACTGAGCTATATGAAGCTTCAGGTAAAACTGATAAACATATAAAATTTATTTTTGGCATAGACGGTATAGATGAAAAGTCTTCAATACATAGAGTAAATCAAAAAGCAAAACAGGCTTTAGATGCTATGTTTATGGGTGTTGAATACGCTAAAAAGCATTCTAATATAGAAATTGCGTGGCAGTATATCCCTTTTGCATATAATGAAGATGACTTGGAAACAGCTATGTCTATGGCAAAAGAAAATAACATAACATTTATATTACTCAAATCTGGAAGATTTCGCAAAGATGGAAATTTATTACAACCACCAAAGAATCCAGACTTATACAACACCGCTCAGTTTGCAGAACGTAAAGAGATAAAATGACTTTAACTATAGAACCTAAGTGTTGGCCATTTGATAAAGATGGCAATAATATAAGATCTGAAATGAGAAATTGTCCTGCGCATACTGCAACAGGATATATTGTCCCTTGTTGTTGGTTAGATAGAAGTAATGTCGTTTCAAAAAATGATACTTTAAATGGCATACGTGTACCAGAATTAAATTTAAAAACAGGTATAACATATAAAGAAATTATAAGATCAGAACAATGGAAGAAGTTCTATAAAGAATTATTTGAAAGTCCCGAAACAGCACATCCTATATGTAAAGAGTGTTGTGGTTGGGTTACACGTGACGACGGGACTAAACAAGAGTTCTGGAAATGTAATGATTGATTTTGAAAATTCATATAATCATTACTTAAACCACTTACAAGAAGAAGCTACTTTGAATATAGAACCTACACACAGGTGTATTCTACAGTGTGTGTTTTGTAGTAGAACTGGAGAGTTTGGATTAAAGAAAATAAAACATTGGAGAAAATCATACGGCGATTTAAAACCAAGTCATGCTAAGTTAATTGGAAAATATTTTAAAAGAGTTACGTTTTGTGGATCTATATCTGATGTAATATACCATCCTAATTTAATAGAGGTGGTTGACTCTTTGATACATCCAGAGACTGATTACATAGAATTTAGAACCAATGGATCTGGAAAAAAGATAGAGTGGTGGGAAGAATTAGTAGACGTTTTAAATGCATATGAGCATTTAGGTAAAAGGTTTATATTTGGCATAGACGGAATAGATCAAAGATGTTCTATAAACAGAGTAAATCAAGATTTTGAAAGTGCGTATGAGGCTATGGATTACGTAGCTGCAAATCTGATATCAAAGAGTCCAGATAGTACTACATGGCAATACATACCTTTCGGATATAACGAAAAAGATATTCCTAAAGCTTTTGAAATGGCACAAGAATTAAATGTTTCTTTTATGATTTTAAAATCTCCAAGATTTGGTGTAGATCCAAAAAGAAAAGAAATAAGCCCGCCAACCAATCCTAATTTAATATCACCTTCAGGCTTTAATGAAGAAACAATAATTGAAAACGATTTTGAACTTAGAAGGTTTTTACATGCAAATAAAAATTAAACCTAAGTGTTGGCCAGTAGATGAAAATGGTGAGAGAGACGACTCTCTTGCAAGTATGCCTCCAGCTTTTTCTGCCAATGGATATTTTTTCCCTTGCTGCTGGATGGAAAAAACCGAATATGTAGAAAAAAATATTCATAACTTATTTGATGAAGAATTAAAAATCACTAATATCGAAAGTGTAGATGAAGTTTTTAATTCTGAACAATGGAAAAAATTTTATATGACTATGTTGTTTGATCCAAATAATATCTGTGATGTATGTAAAATCATGTGTGGTGTTGTTATAGATGACAATAAAGAATATGAATATTGGAAATGGATAAAAAAGTAGTTTACAAATCTATTTTTTTATGATAGAATAATATTATGAGTAAAATTATATTTGTAGGTATGAACCCTTCGAAGGTTCCTGTGAGTAGATCTAAAAGTTCTGCTCATAAACGTTTTCATTCTTGGTTAGATTATTTAGATTTAAACCACGTTTCATTTACTAATCTTTCATTTGATCCTGAATGGGATTTAAAATTTAAAACATTCGATCACACTTTATTGTGTACAACTCTACAAAACTATGATAAGATAGTAGTGTGGGGATCAATGGTATCTAATTATCTTAAGAGATTAGGCTTCACAAATTATTTTGAATTACCACATCCATCTGGATTAAATCGTAAGATTAACGATCATAAATACGTATATCACACACTAGATAAATGTAAGGAATATATAAATGCCAAAGGCTAATTATCATAAACGCTCTATTCAAAATCAGGTAGAAAAATATCTAATATCACGTCCAGTTGGATATTTTGTTTCATCTACTAATATTCTATTTGATTTAAATCTAGATACTGAAGATTATATGAATGATGATTATGTATTTAAAGCTTTATTCAATGTAAAAGATAACAAGACTCTTGAAAAACATGGTAAAACTTTATATGAAATTGGATTTAAGAAAAAATATAGTCGTAAAGGAAATAGACCAACTAAGTTTTATAAAATTAAGGAATATATAAATGACTAGAATTGCTATTGTCTTAGGCCGTGGAACTGAAGGTTGTGGAGTTACACAATGTGCTATTCAAATGCAAAAAGTAACTGGTGCTGAAATCTTTTCTGCTAATGATAAGAAGTGGGGAAGAGCTAAAGGACTAGACATAGAGCAAAACGAATTTTCAATGTCAAATGATTGGAAGTTAACTGCTGATGCTATTAACAATCGTTTTGACTTGTGCATTATATATTCAGTTCCTTCAAAAGGACATCCACCAGGATGTCAAGATAATTTTATTCCATTCCTTAAACACATAAATATTCGTAAAGCTTTTATTAACGTAGACCATAAAGCAGCTTCTATTGCACGTAATGCTAATCTTAAAGAAGTCTGTGAAAATGTAGATGTTATTATGACTCATAGTATGGAAAATGATTTCTGTAAGTTTATGAGGAAGAATAAAATAGAAACACCTCTTACGAAGATGGGATTAGGTTTTGACTATGATGGTCACCGTGCAAAGTATTGGCGTCCTATCGAAGAACAACAACACAACATGGTGAGATGGATTGGTCGTACTGCTATGTGGAAAGGACCAAGTGTTATGATTGATTTCCATCAAGATGCTTTGATGGAACAAGGATTCATCACTGTCCTTGAAGGATTAGAAGCTTCTATACAATATCCTTTAGTTTTGTATAGAGATAATAAATCAGATAATCCTACAGATCGT
>CEWC01000876.1_pt1 | contig 11127 bp, 13 predicted proteins | sample 530331 | NCBI WGS metagenome assembly CEWC01 (sample SAMEA2619935, study PRJEB7988) | marine metagenome | isolation source: saline water (ENVO:00002010), including
GTTTAATAATACCAGGAACTGCTGCATTGACGACTGAACTTGTCCGACCATTCTGAAAGGAAATCCTTTCAACATTTCGGCACGTTCAGACTCATTTTTATCAGGGAAAAGGTATTTAAGAGCTTCTACACTCTCAACACCCAATTCCTGCATGTTGCGGACGACCATTGACTTTTGTAGGACGTCATAAGCAGTGTCTTCGTAGACATCACCCTGGTATCTGTAGCTGACATTACGGTCACCATCTTCTGGTAAACCAATAACACCACGAGGCACTTTATTTTCAGTAAGTGCCTTCTTCATCTCTTGATTCAGCTTGGTTTCGAATCGAATCTGGGCCTTGCGGAACCTTTCAACCGATTCTTCAGTAACTTCTTGAGGTTCTTTAGGTTCTTTTAAGTTAAGAGCCGCGATAAATGACTCACGGAAAACTGTTTCTTGGTGATAAAGCATCATCTCCAAGAGAGAACAGAAACCGTAGGTCAAAAAGCTCTTATTCTTCCTTGTAGCAGTCGCTTGAGCGCGACCCATCAAGCCTTTGATCTCCGTAGCAGTAGCGCCTGCCGAAATAGAGATTTCATCGACTCCGCCGAGCGCTGTACGAATTTCTTCGCGTAAAAGAAGCGCGTAACGGTTCATATCACCACTGATCGGGTCCGGAGTCATGTAACCGACTCGATCAGAAGGCTCAACGTTGGCAATAATGCGTGGAACACGCAGACCACCACCCATAGCAGAGCCAAAAGGCTCCGCAACCCGTGTTGAAGGCGTATTTTGACCCGCAAAACCAGACTGAGAGCTGATTGTGGGTCTAAAAGTGCTTCCAGAGTCCGAAGCTTCGACTAAATCGGAGCGCGGACGGCTTGAAATCAGAGTTGGGTTACCAAAAAACTCAATATTTTTCGAAATATTCTTAATCATTTGGTCATGAAGCACAATCTGCTCCATGAAGGGGTCAAAATCACCCTCTCCTTCTGTACCACTGGCGTTGGGCTTGTTTAAAACCTCAACAGCAGGGACAAATCCAAGTTGATTAGGTCTTTTTCGATCTGCAGTAAGCACTCCACCAGGCTCAAGCTCAAAACTAAGCTCAGTGTCGGACTCGTTTTCAGTAATCTCATTAGCGGTGATGCTTAGACGAACGTAACGTTTGTTCTGACCGTAAACATCACTGGGTAGACCCAAGTTATTGTTCTTTACCTTGTAATCGTAAAGAATAACAACTTCGTCAATTTGACCATTAGCATCGTGATACACACGATATTGTTTCTTGTTGAAGAAATAAATCTGATACTTTAGTTTTGGATCTGGGCGAAAGTAAAAAAGACCGCACCCATCAATCAAAAAGTTTCTAATAATTGCAGGGAATCTTATATCAAGACGGTTTAACTCAATAACGTCGTGGATAAACTTGGTTCTGCTTTTATAAGTATCTTGATCACAATAAAAAGACAGACCCTTCTTGATCATCAAGAGGGTCATTTGTTGAAGGTGGCTTAAGACCACCATCGTGGCAGCTTGATTCGAACGATCTTGAGTTCGAGCGGCCTCAAGAATCTCTTCAAACTGATTACGGACGTCAACAGAGGCTGTCATTATTTATTAGACCTCTTGACCGTCAGGTAAGAGGTAGTTCCGTACTCGCTCTATTCTAAGGGCTGCCTCTGGAAGTTTTGAAACTGGATAAGACGTAATTAAGTGATCCTCACGTCCTAGCATGTCTGTGTTACCTTCTTTTGGCACAAAATCATCACATAGTTTCTGAACTTCTGGTTTATCCCAAATGTAATACTCCGCGATATTACGAAGCTTTGTTTTACGACGATCGCTGTCGCCCATCCAGCTCAAGTGCCAACCTGCATCTCGGTCGCCTACATACCAGTTATTCGTAGTAGCCCTCAACGATGAAAGAGTTCCAAAATCTCTTAGTTGACCGACAGTCGCCGCAGTGCCGCACCGCCAATCGAACTTTTCTCCTTCAGGCGAGACGAGCTGGCGGTCGGCTCTTCCGTAATGCATAGACATAGATAATCTGACAGTCTTATCACAGTGAGTATCAACTGCTTCCTTAATCTCCTTCAGTTTTTCTGGGTTTGCGATCTCATCACAGTCACTACATATGAAATAAGCGTCATCGGGCAACATGAATAAACCCACACTCAGAGCATCTCGCTGTCCTCGCTCTCGTACCCATGGGTCAGGAGCTTCTTCGTAAGAAGGTAGTTCTACGTGCAGAACTTGAATCTTTTCTTCAGGCAGACCCAGTTCCTTAATGGTTTCTACGCAAGTGAATTCTTTAGGATCACCTCTGTGTGTGCGGTTTGCGTCTGTAATTAAAAAACCATCTACATGGTCTTTAAGGGTTTCTACGCGAAGCTCAAGAATCTCTCTTTCGTTGAAGTAAGGAAAGCAATCGATCAGCACTGCGCCAAAGCTTAGTAGCAGTATGTTACCTCAATTTTGCTCTGCATCACCCATGGCAAAACGTTTTTTACTTCTTTCAAGAAGTAAGTTTTTCATATCTTCTGTGTCCTGATCTTCTGGAGGAATGGATTCTGTTTGAAATTGTGCAGCTCCGTCGTTAGTCGAAGGCATTTCCGGAGGTGTGGGACCACCCACCTCTTGGTTAAAACTACTTTGTTCGTAAGACTCAAAGTCTTCAGTTACAGGTTGCTCTTGTGCTCTCTGTTTATTTGCAGCACCGACCGCCTGGGCGTACCTCTTGGCGAGAATATTACCGAACTCTTGAAAATCGCTCATTAGTAAAGAACGACAACGCCGTTAACAGATCCGCCACTTAATGTTACGGCACCCCACTCCAGCTGCATGTCACCAGCAACATTTTCTACGTGGAGGTACTCGTTAACAGCCATGTCGTTTAAGCGAACATAAAAGTCATCAGTTCCGGGGGTGCTTTTTGATTCAACAAAAAGTGCCCTACAAGTACCAAAAGTCGTCTCACCGTCAGCAGGCGTCCAAACAAACCCACTACACATCGGCAGTCGAGAAGTCTGTCCGTATACCGTCCCAAAAGCGCGGATGTCCATGAAGGATTATTTTTTTATCAGTCTAACGTGCTTATTTCGATAAGTTTACTCAAGTACCACTGAGCTTTTTTCAGGTCCTCTACTCCGTTCTTGTGTTGAAACCGCCAGAGGTATTTAAAGCAAGAGAGGTGGCAAAAAGACTTGACCCCTTCAACACCTGCTGCTGACATCATCGCGTCTATGCACTCGATGTCACCTTGTGAGTAGTGTGCGGGATGGTTTACTGCTTCCATTACGTCAAAAACATGTTTTCGGTATGAATGGTATCTGATCCTTCGTATAAAGCAGGGGAGTATTTAACATCAAGATGTCTAACCAAACCGCACGGGTGAATCTGAACTGAATCACCGCATTTAATTAACGGCACAACTCGACGGTGCTCTTGGTTCGGTTTCAAACCCTCAAAAGCTAAACCCATAGAACTTCGGTCAGCGATCGGCCAGTTACGTTTGCCGACCACACGGTGACTCAGTTGAGGATGACAGCTTTCACTTTTTATATATTTCTCAGCATCTTCCTGGTCGAGAATCATCAAACCTGCGTAAGGGTTGCCTAGAGATGTGAAGCCAATAAAGTTCTTGTCGTTTGGCGTCAGTATCGTCCCGCATTCGTAAGGGATATCACCCCACACATCGGGGGTAAGTCCATAAAGGTCCCACTTTTTGTAATTATCAAAAGGTATATCTAGATCTCTGTACTCTTCATATCGGCAAAAACCAGGCTCAAGATTTAAAGGTTTGAGCACATCTTTGTAATCACGCCAGTAGACGAACTGTTTAGAGCCAAAGAGCATATCATTTTCTGAATACATATAAAAGTCATATTTTTTATCTCTTACTGCTTTTACAAAACTGGGTTTGTGAGCCCAACAAAGTGCGAAGCCTGCGTAGGACTCATCTGCGACTGTGAAGCTAACCCTGTCGAGGTGAACATGACTTCCAACAATTAAAGAGAATTCGTCAAGATCATACGAGTGCTCGTGATCGATGAAAAACTCTACATAAACCCTCAGAGGTAGAGTTTCGTAAGCTCGTAGGGCAGCAAGTGTCTTCTCGATACGAGCAAGGGGGTTGTGGGCAGTGACGGCTATATAAATAGATTGCATCAGTACTCGACGTTGTAGTTGCCTCGTCTTTGGAGGTAGTTAATCAGATGCGTGTAAGCATCGAGCAAGTCATCGTGAGATGTTGCACCGACGTTCACGATCTGATCCATTAAAGCATCGAACTTACGGTATTTATTAAAGGTAACTTTTTTGTTTTCTAAAATTCCAAGGGTGCCTCTGAACCTGGCGATCTTGTCGCCCCTAAACCCTTTAACTTCGTGGATATTTAAGTTGCTTAACCCTCGCTCAACAAGAAGCACACGTTTTAAATCCGCCGCAAGTGACGCCTGATATGCAACTGCTTCAACTACAAGTGTGATTGTTGAGTAAGTCGGAAAATACTGATCACCTTGTAGCTCTAGGATTCCCCATTCCACAAGCATGTCGCACAGCAAATCGATTTTTTCTAAGTTTCCAATCGACCTGACCTGATGAGAGTCGATAATGAAATATTTATCCTTTAGTCGTCCTCCTAGAACAAAAGCTGTGTAGTCAGAAGTCTCATTCTTACTAGCTGACAAGTCGATACCGACTGCAAGGGTGTCGAACTCAGTTTCAACTTCGCCTTTAACAAGAAGATCAGGTGAAAGAACAAGATCAGATGTCATCACCGGCTGTTGCTGATACTGGTAAGCAAACGCAACAGGATCTAATTCTTTTTGACCCATAAGGTAACTAACAGACCATTGCTCAGGCCAATAACTGACAGGTTCACCTTGTTTGTCGTACGTAAGGGCCTCCTGAGCCACCTGTTTCCAGCCTTTTTTAGGGATAAACATGGTCTTGTGGATATCCAAAGGATGGAATCTCGTGCCTAGACAAATCGAACGGCCACCCTCAAAAACAATCGGAGCGATAACTGACGACCAGTTGTTATTCATCTCTTCCCGTACAGCGGGGTTTTTGATGTCAGAGCTTGATTTAATGGGGTCATCCACGATCACGAGGTGTGCCCTTTTCGAGGTAATAGATCCTCGAAGACCTGCTGCACGAAGTGTGAATTCTTCATCACCGATCCTGTCGATTCCGGCGTAGTCAAAGTCGATTGACCAACCGATGTCGCTCTGCATACCTGCTTTGAGCTTTACCTTTGGAAATATTTTTTTAAACGTGGATGAGTCGATGATCTGCTTGATGATTCGACTCTTGGGGATAGCAGTAGCGATGTTGTAAGAACAATAGATAATCTGCAGAGGACGTTGTGCAGTTGTGTGCTTACCGATAACCCAAGCTGTAAATAGGTTAAGGACAGTCGATTTAGCCGAACCTCGGGGGCTCAGAATATCAAGATTTGGCCCTGCGATATCTATTAGATATTTATTGCTGTCTCCTGTAATCAGTTCCTGATGCCACTCCAGCATATGCTTCGCTGGAGGTTTATCAAGAAGTGTACAGAATGTCAAAAAGTCATCCTGAGCACGATGAAAAACACTATCTATCGCAGAGTCATTACTATCGATAGCCCTTTGTGCTCGTGCTTTAAGAGCACGTCGATATGCGTAAGTTTCTCTACTAGGCATTTTCTTAAGACTGCTCGTATACTGTTAGCGAAATTCTAACTCTGTATGGCAAAGATACTCTGGTACGGTGATGCTGTTTCTAATACTGGCTTCGCTCGTGTAACCCATAGCGTTCTGAACCATTTAAAGAAAGATAATGAAGTCGTGGTGTATGGAATTAACTACCAAGGAGATCCTCACGACTATCCATTCAAAATTTACCCTGCATCAGCCCACAACCCTGGAGATCGCTTCGGGGTGGGACGCATTCAGCAAATTGTTGAAAAAGAAAAACCTGACTTCTTTATCTGTTTAAACGACATCTGGATCTGTAACCAGATCTGGGAACGCATTCACTTTCTCAAGGCTCAGTTCGACTTTAAATTTATTGCATACTTCCCTACCGATTCTGAGTGGTATCCGATGCCTATGCTTCGGTACATCAAAGACTGGGATTTTGCGATCACCTTTACCATTGAGCAAGCTCAACGCTTGATGGCCCACGGAGTTCAACCCAAGAAAATGGGAGTGGTTCCCCATGGGCTAGACCGTGACAAGTTCTTTGAGATCGATCAAACCGAAGCTCGCAAACGTCTCGGATTACCTCAAGACAAATTCATTGTCTTCAACGGCAACCGTAATCAGCCACGTAAATGTATCGACCAGACAATTAAGGCGTTTGCTGAGTTCTGTGTAGATAAAGAAGATGCTCTTCTCTACCTAAACATGGCTGAGAAAGACCTTGGCTGGCACATTAAAGAACTGCTTGAAACAGAGCTTCGTAGACGAGGGGTAGACCCGACTCAACGAGTGGCTTTGACTCCAAATATGAATTATCACGCTGCTCCACCAGACGAAGCACTTAATCTCATCTACAACGCTTGCGACGTTGGTATTAACACCGCAAACGGTGAAGGCTGGGGTTTAGTTCCTTTCGAACACGCGATGTGTCGTAAAGCGCAAGTAGTGCCTAACCATACTTCCTGTAAGGACATCTGGAACGGAAGCGCATTACTTATTGATATCGGAGCCTGGGTAAACGACAAAGATCTAAACGTTGAGCGCGGCATTATCGACTACAAGCATGCCGCAAAACTACTGACAGATCTTTACGAGGACGAAACCTATCGCCAAAAAGTTGCAGACGATTGTTACAGAGTGACCCAAAACCCCCAGTACCGCTGGGAAGCTGTTGCTGAAGGTTTTGCCAAAGCTATGGAGGTGCTCAAGTGACTCAGCAAGCACGTTACGAGACTATGCTCAGCTACGTCGAGCACCCGGTCGACATTCGTTCAGGGTCAGGGTATCCCACGGTTTATCAGCAAGCGTCGGACATCGGAGGTACGTTCACACGTATCAAATACGGTCTGCCTGATCAATCAGTAGCAAACTTCAGTCCCTGTTTAATTTCTCACAAGGGTCATCGCTTGATCACCTGGAGAAACCAACCAGAGGCTTTCACATTTAGGCACGACAGCAAATATTTTTACTACAACAACACTCCTACTGAGGTTTATGTTGGTGAGTTGATCGGGGACGAAACAATTATCGGAGCGAAGAAAATTCGCGAAAATCCTCATCGGCTTAGCTACGAGGATCCACGTCTCTTTATCGCTCCTGACGACAATCTCTACTTGCAGTTCATCACGAGTTCCTACGCAAGCAAGTACGACTCATCAAAGCACAAAATGGTGAATCAACCAAAAGTGTGTGTAGGGCGTGTGGACGACTTCGGTAAAGTCGTTGACTGTGTTTACCCACCAGCAGGAGATAACCTTACTGAAGGTAAACCTGAGAAGAACTGGTGTTTTTTCAGCGAAGATCAAAATCTTCGTCTGCTTTATTCGACGATCCCTCTAACGATCAAAACCCCTGGACAACCCGACAAAACTATCGATTCAAGTAGCCTTAAAAAGGTTACTGGAGAGTATCCAACTTTTAATTCTACATCACCCATCAAAATCGGCAACGAATGGCTCGTATTTTTTCACTGGAAATATATGGCCTTCGACAGCAAACATCAGATTACATACCTTCTGTACCACTTAGGAGCGTATACGCTTGACGAAAACTTTACCAAAATTACTCGTCAATGCACTGAAGCCCTATTTAGCGGTTCTACAAACGACCGTTTGACCTGGTGGACAGACGTTACAGGGCGTCCAATCTCTAAACAACCCGCTTGTGTGCTGCCTTTTGGAGGTATTTATAACGAAGAAGACGACGAGATTGAACTAGCTCTTGGGGTCAACGACTCCTTCATGGGTATCTTCAAGTGCCCCCTCGTCAACATTCTCGCTCTCCTGGAGCCCACGGAAGTAGGCACAAATGAGATCTCTTAGCTCGTTATAGCGTAAGTACCAGTCAGGTATGAGACCATAGTGGGGTAGACACTCTCTATCCCACTCTGTGTTCTCGATGTAATCGATAATTTCTTGACGACTGCTCAAGACTTCTCTTCACGCTCGATAGTCGACCAAACCACTAACGAGGCGTCCTCTAACAGGGATGCCACGGTTGGGGCGTCTTCGAAACTATTCAGAAGCTCACGTAAACAACGATCCGCACCAGCAAGCAAAAGACCGCGACGATCAAGACCGTCAGTGAGCTGTCGTACGGCCTGAATATGTGATCTGAGTTCTTTTTGAAGTACGCTGATTTTCGTCGCTGCTGTGGCATGGTCGAGCATCCCTGTAAGGGTCATCTGCCTTACGTTATCGATATCGGTTTTCAAGGAATCGATCTCGATTAACAAGACCTTGCGTAAATCCTGCTTTGGGTACTTCTCTTGAATCCAAGCAGTGATATCTGCAATCGAGCCCTCGTACGAAGGGCGCATGAAACGAGCATACAAATAAGACTCAATATCACTCGTCGCGTTCTTTGCGTAGTGAAGAAAAGAGTCTTTTTGGGTTTTGTCGAGCGACTGCAGCCAGTCAGCCACAGTGGCTTGAACTTCAGTATCGATCATGCAAAGAAGTTGTGACCCGACATTGCCCTAGCCTGAGCATCTCTACGAAGATTAATAGTGGCGGCAGTGTTTCCCCTAATCAAAGCAAGTTTACCTTTGACGTTTGCTTGGTTACGCGTCAGATCACTAACGGTTTGGGCGTCGTTAAGAGCAAGGGCACCTGCAATACGTTGTGCGCCTGTCGCCAGATTACCTTCTGTAACTGCCCTGGTGCCCATCGCATAGTTCAAAGCATCAGCATATTTCTGGGCAATGTTGAGCTTGGCTCCTTCTTGTGCAGCTTTAATGCCTAAGTTGGTGCCTCCGAGAGCTTCGGCTAAACGATTATCTGCATTGAGAGAATCCGAAGCTGCTCTCGAAGCAAACGTTGGATTAAGCATCTCAGATGCCGTCTTCATCTGGCCGACTTCTGTCGCCAATGAACGACCAGCATCCAACATGCCCATAACTTCTCGCATCTGCCCTTGACGAGCAGCTTGAGAATCCGTGGCAGCATCTTTGAGAATGGTCTTTTGACCAGAACTCAAACCTTCAAAATAAGTGCCTAAGGCACCCATGTTTGCACCTTGTTGCTGTGCAAAACGTTGAGCTGCAAGAGTGAGCGGTACGTTAGCTGCTGCAGCTTGAGCACCATAGAGTGTAAAGTATTCACCAGGAATAGCGGCTTGAGCACCACCTCCTCCTCCACCGCTAGGAGAACTACCGCCGCCCCCACCGAGACCGCCGCTAAGTGCGCCTACTACAGCTCCGCCAGGGCCACCTGAAAGAAACCCGGTAGCACCACCGAAAAGTGCGCCAGGAAGATTGAAACCCATGATTAGTTAACCGCTTGACCAGGTTGGAAAGCACGCATCGCAGAGTCAGATGCGACGTTTAATGCACTTAAAACGTTAGCGTTAGGAGTCGCAGCGAGATAAGCGGTGTTCATCATGGCTGTTGCCATGACGGTGTTGGCGCGAATCTTCTCTTGCTGGATCTTGCGCCACCCGTCGATCACATCACGACGAGTCTTCTCCCTCATCTGACCCATCTGGGCCTTTGAAAGAAGATCGGTGGCGTACGCTAATTCCTGTTGCCTACGACGCATTGCGTCGTCTAGGTATTCAGGAGAAGTAATTCGGTCTTGTCGTTGACCTCTTTGTCGTATTTCTTCTCGAAGAACATCAACTAAACCACCCAACCCATTGGTTGTGGGTTGCGGCTGATCACCCGGTAATCTTGTTGTCCGTTGTGGTTCAATCTTTGAGGAGCCTGTATAAGGATCTACCGGTAATGTTTGTGCAGGAGCAGGAATTAACTCACCTTTTTCTAAACGCTCTAGCTTACCGCGTACACTTTCAGCTCCTCCAGGGAGAAAACCGCCAAAAACATTTTTATCTAATTGACCGTAACCACGTTCGATAGCCCGCTCAACCCCCTCGGGCAAAAATTTGAAGCCGTAGCGAGTAGGATCGAGCGGGTTATCTCCCATAGCCTCAGCCACGGAAGCAGCAAAAACTTGAGGGAGTCCTTCGTAAGTTGCCATAATATTCAGAAACCTCTGCTTAAGTTTGCAAGTGCCTGATTAGATCCTACTGGATCTTGAGCTAAAACTTTATTAATTGCAGTTTGAAGAGTTCTTTCTCCTTCTTGGCCCAAGTTTCCGAGAGTAGCAATGCCTTGACCGATATTCAGCTGTTCACCTTTAACGCGGGCGAGGTAGGCTTCTCGACGCGCAGCTTCTTCAAGAGCAGCGTTATTACGCGCAATAGTTGTATCTAAGATCTGGTCAGCATCCAAGTATTCATAATTTGCTCCCATAGCATTGGCTGCTGCCCGAAGTTTATTTTGTTTTTCAACAAACTGGTATAAACCCAAAACATCAGACTGTGGAATAGTAAACTTACTTGCCGTACCTACTTGTGCCGGGGTGGAACGTAAAGCGCCTCCCTGACCAAAAAGCCCTTGGATTAAAGCTGCAGCCAGTGTGCTTCCACCTAAGGAATTTAAAAGACCAGCTTTAGTTAAGCCAGCAGCAGGAAGAGCAGGAAGGGCAGCAGCAGGACCAGGCATTAGTTCACTCCAGGTTTGTCGTACTGTGTTCCGCTAAGCGGTTTCTTTATCGATTTTAAGTCATTTTCACCAGGAAGCATCGGCGCAACTTGGGATTCCCTCTGCTGTCTAGAAGCAATAGCAGCTGTTTGTGGGAAGTTAGAAGCTAGATAACGACGTAAGAAGTCACCAGCATCCACACCGGGAACGTTGTTTCGAATGTCCCGTTCGCGTAGTTGTTGTTCGCGGTGGTTCATCAGCTCAGTTGTTGATACTGAATAGAGGGAGGAATGTTATTACTCGAAGGAGCATTCAGCATCGAATAGTTATCACCCATGTTGGGCGTGTCGTACTCTGCAGGGCGTTGAGAAGAAAGTTCGTCCATGTGCCTGTCGCTCTGCTGCTCAAGCATGTCCAGGAACATCAACATCTCATCCATGAGATCGGGACGCTGACAGACTCGTTCGAGAAGCT
>CEWC01020729.1_pt1 | contig 11089 bp, 19 predicted proteins | sample 530331 | NCBI WGS metagenome assembly CEWC01 (sample SAMEA2619935, study PRJEB7988) | marine metagenome | isolation source: saline water (ENVO:00002010), including
CTTGAGAACAGTTGTAGTCCTTCAGTAAAGGCTGAGTAGACTGCTAATGTTTTAGCTATACTTCTTTTATCTTGTCTTGTTGTTTTAATATCATTAATGTATTCATGCTTGTCTGACATCTCTTCATACTCAGCAAAAGCTTTGTATTCAATGTCGGGCATTCCTACGGTATCTAACAGTAAACTGTAGGCATGTTGATGAATTGATTCCATATTAGCAAATGAACCCATCATCATTCTAGCTTCTGGTTTTCTAAATATTCTCATGTATCTATCAATGTAACCAGCACCAACATCAACATCTGATTGCGTAAATAATCTAAAGATTTGTGTTAGTAAATTCTTTTCAACTTGTGTTAGGTCTTGCCAGTCTTTAACATCTGTATGTAGGGGTACAGATTCAGGCATCCAATGCATCTGGTTTTGTAAGACATAGTAGTCAAACATCCAAGCATCATCAAACGGTTTGTAATATTCTCTACTCCCCAATAAACTCATAATCTAGCTCCCTTAATATTTTAATGTACTCAACTGCTTCTGCATATTCTTTAAATAACTTATCAATAGTTTCAACCATATCAGGATGGTCAGCTACTGCGACTGGATTACTAAGATACAAACCTAAGTTAGTCTTAGCTACTACTAGTTGTGCTTGGTATTTTTGTTCCAAGGCTTTGAATAATTCTTTATTCATCTTCTATCTCCTTTGCTCCCTTTCTCATCTCTTCCCAGAGAGTCATAGGGACTTTTATATTCTTATTAAAAAAACTTAAGTAGGCGAACTTTCTTTTTTCGACTACTCTTACTACTTTATATCCTGACTTGACATACGGATGTTCATAGCCAGAAAAATAAACTTGATACTTCTTACCTTCTTTTGGTTTCTTACTTTCAAACTTTGTCATCTTCCCTGTCCTCTGTATTTCTTCCAACTTCTTTTCATGTTCTTATTCATCGTAGCTTTAGCTAGATTTCTACGACCCTGAGAAGTCTTCTTACCCCTTACTCCTGTAACCGGAACATGGCCTTTACTAAATTGATTCTTAGACTTCTTAGGCATCGTCTTTAATCTTAATATCTGCTTCAGTCATAATAACTACCCTAGCTCCACAAGGCAAGATAGGTTTCTCATTACCCCCATACATAACTGTTGATGGTCCTAGTATGTCAACAGCATGACAGTATGTATTGGTTCTACCTTCCTTAATAGTAATGACAGGCTCGTTAGTGCCATGCTTTTTATTAGCTCTAATCTTGTGTTGGTTCACATGAATATACTTTTTGGCCATTATCCCTCACAAGCTATACAACCCTCATCAAGTTTGATACGAGGTATTTTTACATTAACATTCTCTGCATTCCTTGCAGCATTTGACCTAAAGTAATACAAGGATTTTAGTTTATTAGCACCATACCAATGGACATCATTGACATACTGCATGTATTCATCATGGACTGCTTGAGGCTCGGTAGCCTTTGGTAACACAAAAAATAAATTTACTGATTGAGATTGACAAATAAAATCTTGTCTCTTGTAAGCATGTTCAACAATCCAGATTTGATTTATCTCATTAGCTGTTTTAAATATTTCTTTCTCATCATCAGTAAGAATATCTAGATGTTGTATTGACCCATCATGTCCGGCTATGTCCTTCCAAAGTTCAGTAAGCTTCTTACCTTTAACTCCTTTAGACCTGAGAAGCTTTTCTAAGTATTTGTTCTTTACTTGGTAGCTACCCGAAAGAGTTTTGTGTGTATAAACATTAGCACGATATGGCTCAATCGAAGGAGATGTCCCACCACAAATAATACTAGAAGAGGCATTAGGAGCAACAGCGAGAAGATGAGCATTCCTACGAGAAAGACCAGAGACATCAGGTGCTTCTCCCCTTGCATCAGCAAGTCTTTCAGTAGCCTCCACAGCTTTTGTTTTGATATGTTTAAATGCTTTATGATTGAAGCCAGAAGCGAAGATACTTTCAAAAGGTATTTGTTTAGATTGAAGGTAAGCATGGAACCCCATTGCTCCCAAACCGATTGACCTTTCTCGATAAGCTGAGTAAGCTGCTCTTGCAAAGCCTTCTTTCCCTTGCTTAAGATGTTTTGTAAATCTTTTAAAGTTGGCATGATATTCTCCTAATTGTGTGGTATCAACAGCATTATCTATAAAGTGCTGAAGTACATTATCTAACATTGTAACTAAGTCATCAATAAAGTTTTTATCTTTTGACCACTTATCAAAATGTTCTAAGTTTACAGAAGACAAACAACAAACAGCTGTGCGTTCTTCGTTAGTAGGTAAAGTAATCTCAGAACATAAGTTGCTCTGTTTGATTTCTAAACCTAAGTCTTTTTGTTTTTGTGGTAAAGCTTCATTACAAGTATCTATATTGACAATGTAAGGCTCACCAGTTTCTGCTCGAGCATTGAGGATTTGCCACCACAACTCTCTAGCATTGACAATCTTCATAGGCTCATTAGTCTTAGGGTCTATCAATCGCCAGTCAGCATCCTCAGCAACTGCTTTGAGGAAGTCATTATTTATGTTGACTCCATTGTGGAGGTTCAAACATTTTCTATTAATATCACCACCAGATTCTTTTCTCATGTTAATAAACTCTTCAATCTCTGGATGCCAAACATTCATGTAAGCTGCATAACTACCACGTCTGGTTACACCTTGATTGAAGGCTAACATCTGTGAGTCTACGACATGCATAAAGGGGATTGAACCAGTAGACTTACTACCGTGAGCAGTAGAAACACCGTTACTGCGAACATCTCCCCAGTATCCACCAATGCCTCCACCCGAACTTGCAAGCCAAATGTTTTCATCATAATGAGATGAGAGACCAGTTCGACTATCAGGTACATAATTGAGGAAGCAACTAATAGGTAGCCCACGTTTGGTTCCCCCGTTACTAAGTATAGGAGTGCTAAACATGAACCAATGTAAGGAACTGTATTTGTAAAGTCTTTGAGCCAACTCAAAATCTGTAACACCCTTGAAGGTGGCTCCGAAGACGGAGGCTCTTGCGAATGCTTCTTGTGCATGTGTTTCTTCTCCAGTAAAATATCTGTCTCTTAAAGTGTCGAGACTAAACTTATCTAAAAGTTTTTCATTGTCATAATTAATCTTAATACCTAAGTATTCCTTTGGGCCAACTTTATCTTCCATTATTCTCCTCTATGTATAAAGCTATGATGGCATAGTGTACTATCTTCATCAGCTCTTTTTTCTTTTCATCCTTCTTACCACATCTCATAGCATACTTCATAATGTTACCAATACTAAAACTCTCACCATGACCAGCATCAATAATCATATCTGTTGCTTGATACTTACCATTGGCATAGTGCTGATTATAAGTAGAATCAATGTAGCTTTTGATGTCTTTTAAAATCTTGTCTTCGTTGAATTTATATTTCATTGTACACTCCTACCATATCTATTTTCTACTTCAAGTAAAAGAACATTAGATAAATTAATTAAAGTATCGTCATCAAAATTATCTATTGATTCATTTGGTTCTTGTAGTATCTGACCCATTTGAATAATTGCTTTTTCTAGTTCTGTCTTCATGCCATTATATCTTCTAAAGTAATATCAGGATTATTCTTTACTTGTTTATAAAACCATCGCAATGAATAAGCACTCAACATCATTCTGTTATTAGCATAGATGTGAGTTTGCTCTGGTAAAAAGTCCTGTAAGTTCTTTAGTGTTATCTTAGTTGCATCCTCTCCTTCTGGAACCATGGTCTGCAACCATTCAATAAGCAATAGCTCACTCTGTCTTCTTAATCTTTTAGCTTTAGTACCTCTCATAATACCTCCTCTACATTAGGTTCTTTTACTACTTTAGTAAAATAGACAGGCCCTTTAGCATAATTAAAGACACGAAGACCCTCTCCATTATTGGAGTTAGTTCGGCATTTAAATTTATAAGGACAGAAAGTACACTCTCGAGGTAACTTCATGTTGCCAGATTTACCTTCCGGTACTTCATCAAAGCAATAATCAGGTGGAGAATCCGACTTGATTATTTTTTTTACTCTATCTATTTTAGAAGTTATATTGGGTTTGTCAAGGTCTTGGGGTTTAAAGAGGGCTAATTCTCCTGTTTCTTTGTTGAAAGCAAGGAAGCCTCCCTCAGATGTCTTCTCAGCATGTTCATAACCGGCAAGCTGAGCCATGTAGCCAAAGGTATCTTGCTCTGCTAGTGTGCCTTCTTTAAACTTTCTGAAAGCATAACCAGAAGCAGTCTTGATATCTATTACTTCCCCGTCAATCTTACAGTCCATGTGGCCTTTGATGCCCTTGACTGAGACTTGTTTCTGTTCAGCAGTTACTTTGTGACCTGCTAATTTAACAAAGAAGATTAGCAAGACTTCTAGGATGTGACCATACAAGAACTTAATTAAAGTAGTTGGATGTAATTCAGAGTCAGCATCTTTGTCTTCATGCATATCAAACCACAACTGTCTTTCAGGCTTACCAATGTTAGACATGCGTAAAGTCTGTGTGGTTGCTTTGTTTCTTTGTACAGGAGTAGCCCATTCAGAGACAGCAGAAGCTATGTCAACTCCTAGTTCTTCTAATAATTTGTTTGGGATTTTGATTTGTTTACCATCAGAAAGAACTCCGATAGTATCATAGATATCATCTACTAGTGTGTCTAATGTTTTATTTTTCTTGCTCATCTTCTAGCTCCTTAAAAGCTTTTATTACATCAGATGAGAACAACTTTTGTAGATTGACTAGATACATTCTACTTGCATTATGGTCGCCACCTGATACGGTTTTAAATGTATCTAATTCTTTGACTATAGTTTTTAGTACCTCAGTATGGAACACTAAAGTACAGTACTCTTTGTCGCCTACACAAAGATGATGAAACCAATAGTCTGATTCCGTTGCTTCAATGCCAGAGGGTTTACCGTAACTTTGATATTCAATGGCTATGTTACCAGTCTTCATCCACATACCTCGTTCAGACTTGACTTCAATCTTTTTGTTACAGAGCATCTCTGCAACTTTGTCTTCTCTTATGGTTCCAAACTCTAAGTCTATATCAAACTTCTTTCGGTTTTCTTTAGTGGGTTTCACTCCAGTTACCTCCGACTTTAAATTCACCATCGAGAGGACAACGCATCTTGTAGTATTCTCCGGCATCTCGAATACTTCGGACAGCTAATTGTCCCACCCGATTTGCTTGACATTCTCTGGCTTCTATCTGCCATTCATCGTGAATGTTAGCAACGAACTTAAAATCAATAGTACAGGTTTTAAGCCTATCATGCAATATGTTTAAGGCTTTTTTCATTACTATTGCACCTCCACCTTGCAGTAGAGTATTAAGGGCTGCATGTTGATGTCTTAAGAATATCTTACGACCATCTAGCCCTTTGAGGAATCCTTTTTGAGCTGCTCTTTCAACTCTAGTCTTAAGAGATTTAAGTGCTGGTAAACTAGTAAGAAACTGTTCTCGCAACCTCTTACCATCTGCTCTATTTCCGTTAATGATGCTTCCAATTTTCTCATCTCCTGCTCCGTATATAAGTGCATAGATGAATGTCTTAGCCTCATCTCTTGATTTAAGGCCAGCAAACTGTTGATTAGTTGTGTGAATGTCTCCGTTGATAATTTCATTGATGTACTCCTCATCTGACATGTAGTGGGCTAACATTCTAAGTTCTAAACCTGAAGCATCTATGCCCACTAATTTATAGCCTTCAGGTACAGTCCAACAAGACCTACACTCTTTACCATAAGGGCTATAGACTGCAGGTACTTGAGCCATGTTTGGATTTCTATGTGCCATACGACCAGTGATAGCACCGGTTGACATGACAGCACCATGAACACGATTGTCATCTTTCAAGGCATCAATCCAAGACTCAATTTGTCCGACTCGTTTTTGTATAAGTAGATACTCAGCAATCAGCTGAGCTTCTTTGATGTGTGAAATTTTACTGAGTGTACCTTCATCCACAATCGGTTGACCAGTTGGTGTGAATCTTTTAGGTTCCCAACCAAAGTCTACAAGGTACTCTCCTATTTGCTGACGAGAGCCAAGATTAAATTCCCGTAGCTCTTTTCGCATGAAAGGTGTAGTGTCGTTTGTTTCTACTCGTTCCTGATACTCAACGGAGGTAAGTCCAGATTTAGACAAAGTACCATCTTTTTTTAACTTAGGTGTTACCTCTTTGATAGGTATCCACTTAGGTTTAAAAGTAGCATGAACTTCATCTTCAACTTCTTTCTTGCGTTTGTTCAAAGAACTAAGTAAATCTATAGCTCTCCTCTCGTCAAACAAAAAACCATTTAGTTCTTGTTCTATTAAAATCTTAGTTGTAACATGTTCTAATTCGACTGAATCTTTTGAGAAACCAACACTATCTTTCCTTAGTTTGTCTAAAACTTTCTTGTTTAATCTAACATCTTGAATACAATAATCCATCATCTCTTTACTGTATTCTGTGAAGACTGGTTGGTCTGACTTAGGGCAGTTGAGTTTCCATCCCCACTTTTCAAGACTATGACCACCCTCTCTAGTAGGATGAAGCAATCTTGAAAGGGTCAAGGTGTCGATGATTGTCGCATGTGAATGTAAATCCACATTCTTAATCCTCTTAATAGCAGGAATATCAAAACCTATGATGTTATGCCCAACTAAAACATCAGCAGATTTTAAAAACTCAATGCCCTCGTCAATCTGAGAGGGGTCGAAGGTATGGACTGTGTCAGTTTCATCGATAGCTACGATGCACCAAATCTGAGAAGCCGAAGGCAGAGAGATATTATCTCCTTCTTTGTTCTTAAATTCAGTTGGCCACAATAGCCCATCTGTTTCTATGTCAAAAACTAGTTCCATTAAAATGCAATCTGTGTTTGAGTTTCAGATACTTCAAACTCTGTATCAAAACTCTCTGACAATCTTCCTGTTTCTTTGTCATACATTAAGGCAGTTGCCATACCTACATCCCCAGTATATCTAGACTTAAGTATTCTTAGTCTAGTTGTCCTTGCCTCATCGGCATCATCGGACTGTTGGTTTCTCTCTAATGCTATCACACAATCGCTGAGTTGTCCAATACTATTAGACCCTCTTAAGTGAGATAAAGATACTTCAATACCATTCTCATGGCCTTTGTTACCATCAACTCTTCTAAGGTGTGACACTAGAATTAAACCGGCACCAGTCTCTTCGACTAAGCTTCTGAGTCTTGTCATAATATTATCAATGGCTCTGCGTTCATCGCCTTCACCTAAAGCACTAACAAGCATGTGGAGGTGGTCAACCACAACCCACTTACAATCGCACCCTACGATTAAGTATCTCAGCTTAGCAAAGATATCATCAATCTCATTCGTACCGAAGTGAGCATGAATGAATACTCTATCATCCTCAAAGACTTTGTCGAACATATCCATAAGAGTTGACTCATCAAACTTATCTCGTTCTTGGTCAACATAAAGTCTTGCATTGGCTTCAATACTTAAGATACCATCGACTGTTCTTCGCCAGTCTTCTTCCAAGGCTATGATGCCAACATTATCTTCTGTTTGTTTGACTAACCAATGTTCTAATTCTCTTGTGATACTAGACTTACCAAGACCTGTACCACCTGTCAATGTAACTAACTCACCTTGTCGCATACCATACAGCTTCTTGTTGAGACCTTCCCAAGGATAAGGAATACTTTCCTTCTTAGGTCTGTCTAAGAATTGATTCTTCTTCTCGGATACTCTGATGATACCACTAGGGGTAAAGAGTTTGGCATCCCACCAAGCCGAAGTAAACTCTTTGTATTTGCCTTTGATAAGCATATCATTAGCATCTTTGTAACCATTTGGTAGAGTAACTATCTTAGCTTTGCCGGGCTTGAGTAGAGTTGCAACTTTCTTAGCAGCTTCAATACCTTGTTTGTCCTTATCAAAACAAATGACAATGTTATCAAAGCTTTCAATGTACTCTAAATTATCTTTAATATCTTTGACTGCACCGGCTGCACCTCTGATGATAGAAACGACAGCCCATTTGCTACCAAGTAACTCATAGGCTGCCATCGCATCGCACTCTCCCTCAGTAATAGTCAAATACTTCCCACCTTCCTTGAAGAGTTGTTGTCCAAAGAGACCGACTCCCTGTGGACTGACATCGTAACTGAACTTCTTGTCTCTGACATATCTTATCTTGTTTGAAGTTAGTTCATTGTTAATGTACAAGGGATAGACATGTTGAGCTATCGCACCTGAACCATCGTAGACTGTTTTGACTCCGTACTTCTCAGCAGTTTCTCTGGAAATACTTCGGTCTGTTAGTTTAGCAAAGACACCACCATGAGCATTGACTTCTCTGATAGTCTCGTTTGTTTGTGTTGGTGTGACAGCTTGACCATCAACACCTTTGGGAAAGAACTTGTCACAACTAAAACATTTAGCTGACCCGTTCTCATTAACTGATAGGGCATCACTACTACCACATGCCGGACATGGTAAGTGAAGTTTTGTAAATTTTAAATCTTTATCCATCTTGACCTCTTAAATAAAACAGGGCATCCGAAGACACCCTGCAACTTTATTAACGATATATATTTATAGTGTTAAGAATCTTCTGAATCTTCGACAGACTCATCAGCATTCTCTTCCACTTGCGACTCAGGACAGCCTTTTAAAAGCTCTTCTAAGTTTGCTCTGTGTGTACGACTAGCGAAATCCAAAGCTTCGATAACAACAGAAAGATTACCAACCTTATTCACCATAACATTGGCTTCGTTTCTTTTCTGTTCATCACCAATAGCATTGACATCATAGTTGGTGACTTCACCTTCGTCATTTCTGATACTAATAATCATTAGAACTCTTCTCCTCCTTCGATGGCATCAAACTCTGAACCATCACTAGATTTATATTGAACTAAGTCAATAACTTGCATAGCTTGGAAATCCAAACCTTTAAAGTTTCCGTACTTGTTAGATGTTTCCCACTCGCTGTATTGGACTTTTACTTTAGACCCATTACCAACAAGCTCATCTATTGGATTCTTATTTGCATCCAAGAGTTTAGGTGCTTGACGAACCATACCATTTGGCCCATTCACCTTTCTCTTGAAAGTTATTGCTCTTCCGATGACCTCGTCACCATTGGATATCTCTTTTACCTTATATCCTTTAGCTTCAAAGTCATTGGCGACATCGTCACTCACGACTAAGTCAACTGTATAAACAGGTTCAAACTTAGTATTAGGAGTGGTTACACTAGCCCAGTAGGCTATTCCTTCTTGTATTGCCATAATTAACTCCGTTTGTTTGGCATAATTGCATATAATATTATAGACCCTGACACAACTATGTCAAGGACTTGTGTTCAATCTTCCTCATCAAATGATAGAGGGAGACTGACTTCTCATTTAATAATGTTACTTTGTATCTGTCGTGTATTCTTTCGACTTCATAAGTCCAAGATAAACGACCTTGATTTTTCATAACATAATTATCAAATGTTCTAAAAGAATCTTCATTTAAAATAATTGATTGTTTCATACTACTCCTAGTTGCCACCACTCTGGTTTGTCTCTACCTTTCTCCCACTTAGCATAATGCTTTTCATGGATACAATAGTTTCTGTATGACTCAATCGGGTCATCAGATTTGTATTGGTCTGGCATAGCCAAACGGATTGGTGTTTGTTCTACTTGTGGTATGTTCATTGGTGGCCGTGCTAAAGGCTCAGCAAGTTTAGTATATGAACTATGGTCTCGACCATACCTATATTTATACTCTTCATTGAGAGCATAGAAGTGAGCATAAAGCCAAGCATAGTTAGCAATAGATTCTCGAACCCAAATAGTACATGGATGATTTTTATAAGCTGTCTTATAAAGACCTGTCAATTCAGCATACTCATCGCCATCTAAAACACGATGTGCTGTGCATAGCATTTGTGCAGTTTCTAGTGGCATCTTGACAAGCATCTTATCTGGTTGAGCCTTAGCTGAGAGCTTAGGACAATCATAAAAATAAAAGATATTCATCGGTTACTTCTCCTGTAATGTATGTATTCCTTGACCAAGAAGTCTTTGTTTTCCTTGACATATTCATTATAAGTCTTTTGACTGTCGAGTTCATTGAACACAACTTTGTTACTACAATACTCATCGTAGTATCTCATAAAGAACATATCAATTCTTCTGGTCTTCATCTTTCCCAACATTTATAGCCAGTACAGTTCTTGACATAGTCATCGCAGTACTCGCACACTTCTTCCTCTTTCTCTGGTTTACTCTCAGACATCTCATCAAGTATATCAGCATATAGTTTTAAAAATAAATCCATCACTTCCTCCTTTTGATTTTTTCATCGACCATCTTGGTTGATTCCCAGACTAGCAAAGCTAGAATAAAGAACAACAAAAGACCGAGTAGAAAATTAATTAGTTCTGCCATTATAAATCCCTGTAAATAAATTTATCTTCCAAGTAAGTTCGAGACTGCATCATATTTTTTAGAAGTTCTCGATAGTCATCTTCTTGCATGTGATAAAAAATTTGATAGATGTCATGGTCACCTATCATATACTCTAATACAATCGTTAAAGCATGTAGTAGCTTTCTTTCTTTTTCCATTGAGTCATTCATTAGTATCTACTTTCCTCCAGATAATCATTTAGTTTTCTAACTATTTTGACTAATACCTCTTTGAGTTCTTCTACATCTTTTGCTTGTTTAATATTTCTAACAAAGTTAGGATTCTCATACTCGGTATCTTCGTCTTCCCATTCCCTAGAAAGTTCAACATACAAATCGCTTAGTATTGTAACCTTAACAAATCTCATTAGTTCTTGTGTATTTATCATGCGACCTCCTCGTCTACTCTAATAACTTCTTCGTTCTCATAGTTCTCAGTTAGTAAATCATCTTCAAACCAATCACCCTGACTAAACAGTTCTTCAGCTTCTTCCTTAGAACTAGCTAAGATACGGACACATTGTGTATAGTCACATGATGCTGTGACTTGATAGTATTTTTTATCTGTCATACTTCCTCCATAAAACTTTGGCTTGACTGTGAGTATTAAGGTTACTCGT
>CEWC01003225.1_pt1 | contig 10774 bp, 11 predicted proteins | sample 530331 | NCBI WGS metagenome assembly CEWC01 (sample SAMEA2619935, study PRJEB7988) | marine metagenome | isolation source: saline water (ENVO:00002010), including
ACGGATCAGGCTGATCAGCACAGGGTCGAAACCTGCAACAGGACCAGTTGCGGTGCTGCTACCTGAGTAGCCAGTGCCGCCAAGGGAGTTGGTGGGTGCTGCTTCGGAAAGCATACCACGCTCTTCCTTGAGGAAAGTTTCTTGGTTTTCCAGGAGGACGGAGGTCACTGCCTTTCTGTAAGTATCCTTGATAGGATCGAGCTCAGAGTGCTCAAGAATAGGGGACCACTTTTCCTGGAGATGTTCTGCGTTAAACATTTTGTCTCCTAGTTAGTAGAAAAGAATTGGACGGATTATTTGCCCCAGCGGGACAGAGCCTGCACATAGACAGACATTGCATCACCAGTGGGTGCATTCTCAACCTGCACATCCTCGGTCACCACTTCGGGTGCTTCGGGCTTGGTGGAGAAATATGATTCACGGAGGGTAGAGACCTTCGCACGGAATGCCTCTTCATTTTCAAACTCAACAGCTTCTGCCAGAGATACGAGTTTCTCACGTTGTGAGAGGCTCAGACCTTCTGCCATTTCTGTCACAATCCCATTCTTCATGTAGGTGCCAACCTCGCGATGGAGACCGACGTTTTCTTCAATGGACTCGTTGAGTTTTGTTTCCATGGTTTGAAGTTGCTCTTGCATTTCATCCACAAGATCAACTTTCTCATCGGGAAGATCAATGAAATTCTCGACGAAAACTTTTTGAATACCGCTCAGGACGGACTCTGCCATCTCAGACTTGATACCGTGCTCAATTGCGAGCTCGTTATTCTTCATCCAGTTGGACACAGCATAAGTCAGATACTCATCTACTTTCTCAGCAAGATCAGTCTTGACGGATTCAATTTCTTCTTCAAGGACTTTTGCATAGTCCTCATGCATACGCTCGAGTTCCTCGTTAAGACGGGAAACTACTGCTGCTTCAAAGATGGTCTTTGCCTTTGCTTTGAAGTCTTCGCTCAGGTCTTCACCTTCGGTCAGAGCAGCAACGTCTGCGGAGAGATCGACTTCGAGGACGGTCTCCTGTACCTCATCTTCAGCAATCACTTCGCCTTCGGGCTCGTGACCTGCCTTCACATCACCCTTGGTAGAGAATTCTGCCTTGGTGCCTGAAGCATCTGAAGGTTTTGTGGTAGGTGCGGATGCATTACCACCAGCGACGGTCTTGAGCTTGTTGCTCTCATCGTCGGGTTTGCTGTTTTGGGGCGTAGGACCACCGAGGTCTGCAACACCAGCGAGACTACTGCCGTCAGATCCGAGCTTGGGCATAGGATCAGCAGGTTTTGCGCCAGCGGTTACACTCGATTCATCCAGAGTTGTTTCAATCTCTTGTGACATTGTAGTCTCCTTGGTACAAACGTGCGTTATGCTAGTAATTATTTATGATTACAGATTTTTCAGGAATGAATGAAACGCGGAAAGTTTCATCTCTTCCAGTTGATTTCGGTGTGCATTATCGATTCGATTCTTGATCTCTTCGATTTTCTGCTCGTGGATTGCGCCACCAGCATATACCCACTCTCTACCTTCCATGATGCCATTGACAAAAGCGTCAGGGGCAGAAGGATCTGCTACGATATCTGCTGCCGTAGCAAGCATGAAGTCATCAGCGACAACTTTCACGCCATTCTCTTCCTTGATAGATCCAAGACCTCTAGAGGAAACGCCAAGTTTCACACCCTCATCGAGAAGTGACTTGGCAATGTTACCCATAGGGGTATCGAGAATTCTTGCCTTACCCACGAAGTTGTTACCCTCTTGTTTCAGAGAAGTAATCAGGTGAGACACTCTATCTAGGTTGATAGTAGGACCATCAGGATGACCCAACTCTCCCAGTGCGCGTCCCTTTTGGATATAGGACTCGTTATATTTAGCAACTTCTCTGCCGAGAGTTTCTACGGGATACATGCGACCATTACGGTTTTTGATTGCACCCTGGAGGAAGACACCTTCAATGAAGTGATTCTTCTTACCATTCTTGCCTTCGGTAATAACTACCCTGGCAGTTTCAATCTCTTCCCTGATCAGTTTCATCTGTAGTTTCCTCTTGGTCGGCGGTTGCTTCGGGTTGCTCAGACTCAGGCTCTTCCTCAGTCTCAGGAGCAAACATCTTTGCCCCCATTTCTTTTTTCTTTGCGTCGAGAGCGTCAACAGCAGCGGCATTCATACCAGTTGCTACAAAGTCCGACAGATCTTTCTGACCTGCGAACAATGCGTTGACAATATCAAGCGCGGCATCAGTAGGCATAACAATAAGTTAATTCGATAATACTATTTAGATATTTCCTTTTTTGTAATCCGCGTCATCGATTCCCTGCTCCGCAGGATCAGGCTCAGGTGGTTGGAGAGACATTGCCATCTGCTCATGCTCCATCTGAGGCATTGCCATGGGATCCATTACTTTACCCTCAGCAATCTCTTTCTCCATCTGCTTATCGATCTCGTTAAACTCTGCTTCAGGTTGACGCAGAATCTGACGGCGCATGTATTCAACAGAGAAGTAACGACCCACAAAAGGATCCATTTGCTGCAGCAGAGCCATGCGAGCATTCATGATCTCTTGCTCTTTCAACTCACTAAAGTAGTTGTCAGCAATGAAATCAAACTGGATGTGCTCCTTCATGTCATCCCACTCATCCAGTGAGAAGACACCCTTCAGCACCAGTTGAGTCTTCAGCAGATCAAGGAAGAGATCGCTAAACTTCTTGCGAAGGCGCACGACAAACTTCTGGAATTTAACTTCATCACGGGTGATCTCAGCAGATCTACCAACGTTGAATGAAGAATCAGACTCCAGACGTGACTCGGGGACGTTGAGTGCGCGATACAGTTTCTTCTGGAAATACTTGACATCTTCCAACTCACCCAGGTTTTGACCACCAGGAAGAGTTGTGATCTCAGTGCCACGACCACCTTCACGTCTAGGAAGCCAGAAGTCTTCCAGCATGGACATGAATTTTTTGTCGTCGCGGATCTCTCCAGTGTCAGCGTTATAAACCAGTTTGTTTCTATAACGGGACATCACCTCACGCAGATACTGCTCTGCCTTTTGCTTAGGCAGGTTACCCACGTCAATGTAGAAGATGCGGCGCTCAGGAGCACGAGACAAACGATAGATAACCAGGGAGTCCTCAATCATTCTCAGTTGATTGAGTGCCTTGATTGCCTTATGCAAATGACTCAGCACATAGTTGCGCTGCATATCAAGTTGACCTGAGTGGCAGAAGCAGATAGCGTCAGGTGCTACTTTGATACCATGGTTTTCATAACCACGGAGACCCTTAGGACTGTAGATGTAATACTCTACGGACTTAGGAATAAGTGTATTGACTTGAGGATCAGCAGGAGATACTTTGTCTCTGCTCTTATCAAATTCAATAACTTTTTTAATTTTACGAGGATCAATGTAGCGCAACTCAGTAATACCATCCTGAGGACGCTCTGGATTGATCATCTTATGATAGAAAATACGTCCATCGATATACCAACGACGGAAAATATCGTATGCTTTTCTATCAAAGTCGAGGAGTGAGAGGACATTCTCAAACTCTTCTCTGATTCTTGTCTTGACGGTGTTTGAGACTTTGAGGTTTGACAACTCAATGTCCACGGGGTGATCGTCAAGGTCACCTGCAATTGCTTCATTAACAATATCGTTGATCGCAGCGTCCGCTTCAGGATGAAGAGACATCTCACGATACCTGCCAACCAGATCAATCTCGCTGGACTTATTAGCACTGTCACCTAAATCAACATACTGACCAAAATAACCACCAGCAGCTATCGGCGCTGCTGCATCGTCATTATCTTTATGCACGAAAGAAGGACCCTTCTCAGAGCCCTTCTTCTTGCGATCAAGTGAATAACCAAATAATTGTGACATTACTGTCGCTCGTCTACATTATCAATTATTTATACCGTCAAAAATCAGACGGCATTACCAGCGTTAGAGTCGTTAGCGTAGGTCCAGTATTGTACCTGGAATTCTACGGTATACTCCTCAGCGGTATCGTTGCTATCCCATGCCAGATCGATGGCAGAGATGTTTGAAGGCCAGATGCCAACAAACTGATAGGTGCGGACGATGCCACCTTGACGATCATACTGACGCACAACTGCGTTAGATTGATACTCAGCGATGGTGCGAGGTTGCTGCAGGTTTTGCTGCAGTGCCTGGATCTTGGTTGACCACTCTTCAAACTTGGAGCGAAGTGCGAAACCTTTGTCGTTAAGCACGGTAACTGTCCAAGGCTCGAAGGTGCGATCACCAGCGATCTTCAGGGTGCGACCACGATAGGGCACCTCAATCACACCCACTGTCGAAGCAGGGATGTTTGCTGCCTTCACAAGGAAGGAAGACAGTGAAAGGGATGCACTGCCGCTGCCTGCTTGAGAAGCACCAGCGGATTCTTGTGATCTCTGCTCCTGGGACCCAGGGGTAGCACCCGAGTTAGGGGTGCCACTGTCCACGATACCAGGGAAACCGATCTCAACCTGGAAGAGGTTGGGACGTGCCAGGTCACCGATGCGGTTACGGAAGTCAAGGATGGGAGCATTAAGTTGTTTCCCTTCCGTTTGTCCTGGATAGACTCTTGAATCAAAATCAGCCATTGTTGTCTCCTGTTAGATGATTGTAGTGAAAGGAAAGGAATTACGAGACGAGCTCAGCGAAGGAAGCGCCAGTTCTCGTTGCAGTGAAGGTCAGAGTGATGAAGTTAATCGAGCGCGTAGGCTTGATGAAGATCTCAGCAAAGAATTCACCACGGTCAATTGCATCTGCAGGGTTGTTGGTGCCATCACAGACAACCAGGAAGTCCACAATTCCTCGGCGTGACTGGACCGAGCGCAGATAAGGCTCGACAGTATTCTTGAATTGTTGGCGAGTAAACTCGTCATTCAACTCGAAGAGGATGGACTTAGCGGAATCGGCAATTGCTTGCTCGATAACCAGGAAGAGACGACGGACGTTGATTCTGTCGAATGCTGACTGATAACCCAGACCAGTCTTATCACCGAAGAGGATGATACCCTGACCAGGGAATGCAACGATGGGGTTAACGCGAGCAGCGTAGAGCAGATCTCTGTGATCCTTCAGAGGAGAGTATGCAAGTTTGATTGCATTTCTCAGGCGACCACGGTTGAAACCAGCGGGTGAGAACCAGGGCTCTTGGTTAAGAGTGGTGCTCAGGACCAGACCTGCCATGTCACCGTTACAAGGGATATAACGATAAACATCATTGTACTTATCGTAGATATACTTGTAGTTGTTATCGAAGACAGCGTAGGAAGAGGATCCCAGTTGCTCGAAGAAGTTGATGGTGCGGCTAACAACGGTCGAAGTGTTTGCCTGACCAACCACATCAGCACGGTAAGGTGAGATGAATGCCATGCAATCCTTACGGTTGGTGGCAATCGAGATGATGTGTTGTGCCTTAGCAATGGTGTCATTGCTGCTATTCATCGAGGGACCCATCAGGATGTAGTCCAGCTCGACGGTCTCAGCGTCATCAAAGAGGTTGTATGCACCCAGGATGTCAGGACGTGAGATGGTGTAACCATCAACGCCACCTTGGAGAGCATAACGCACGGTGCCAGCACCTTTGGTGCCAAGCAGGGGCACTGCCAGAGGGTTGAGACCAGTGGGGTCATCCAGGTTGTTGAGGGGATCGTCTGCCTTGATCAGGTCAAAGGTGCGGTTGATACCCGAAACACCGAATGCACCATTAGCATTAGGATCTGCATCGTAGATGTTATTGGTCTCGTGGCTACCCCAGTGGAGGTAGGAAGAGTATGCCTTGATAACATCCTTGTAGTAGAGGTTATCGCCTTGGGGTGAGCGAGCGTCAGATGCCTTGGACACGTTGAGGTGCTTCTCAAGGAGAGCGCCAGGAGTGCCAGTCAGACCGCCATCACCATCAAGGATCAGGATGTGCATCAGGTCATTGTAACCGCCGCGATCCTGCACCCATGCAGAAGTTGTAGGACGAGGAGCGATTGAAGACCAACGCTGATTCTTACCATAGAGACGAGTCTCGTAGTCTGACTCAACGTTTGCAACCTGAATGGTAGCGGAGTTAGCGTCCACAACCTGCTGGTTTGCTTGGAATCCAGGTGATCCTGCATTCAGGGAGACACGCAGTTGACGTGAGATCGACTCAACTTCACCAGCATCGCCAGAAGCAGCGCCAGGTGATCCTGCATTGTTTGCCAGCTCGGAAACGGTATCGCCAATTTCCAGCACGTCAGAAGAGGTGCTATCGATTTCGACTTCCAGTTTGCGGACTTCGGGATCCCATGCAACGATCTTACCAGTAACACCACCAGACACAGCAGTGATGAAGTTGTCCTTCTCAAAGGATCCAACCAGATTGCTGTTGTCCTCAAGGGTGATGATGTAGGTGTAAGAGTAAACCTTACCGTAGATGTTAGCGTTGGAGTATGAAACCTCAGCGCCGTTGGTGAATTCCCACTCGTTAGCAGTAGGTTGTGCCAGATACAGGACCTGATCAGCACCAGCGTCGGTCATGACCACGCGGATGGAGTTACCAAACTTACCTGCGGTCTTTGCTGCCCACTTCCAGTTGTTAGCAGCGGTCTCTACGCTGGTCTCATACTCTTGAGCATTCTTGATCAGAGGAGCAACAACGCCAGTAGCGGTTGACTCAGCGATCTCAGTCTTCTGAGTAGTAACGTTGACCAGAGAAACGGTCGATCCATCGGTGTGTGCCTGTGCGGTAGATCCCAGCACGCCACGGGTGACATTCAGGTTGTTACCAGAAACGCCAGTGATCTGCAGATACTCGTCGTCAATTCTGACGTAGGAGTTGGTGCCACCAGCAAGTGCAGTTGCAGAGGTAACGGTCAGGGTGCCATCCGAATCGGTGAAGGTTGCGCCTTCGTTGATGGTCGAGGAGGTGCCAGCAGGCTCGATCAGGGTGATCGAAGCAGCAGCGGCGTGAGATGCAGCAGAAGTTGCCAGTTGACCACGGAGGACGGTAACGTCGTTACCAGACACGCCCTGGACGGTCAGCAATTCGGAGTCAATCAGGAGGACATCGTTAACGTCGAAGTCGGTTGAAGACTCAACAGTCAGAGTGGTGTCGCTTGCGCTGAATGATGCAACGATAAACTGTGCAGTATCAATTGCGTTTTTCAGCGAAGAGTTGTATGCTCTGACGAGCTTCAAGACGCCGCCGTAGATAAGATACTGAGCAGCGGTAAACCAATACTCGTAGTTATACTCGGTGGGGCGACCGAAAATTGCGAGCAATTCCTTCTCGCTAGTAACTGTTGTAACCTCTTCTACGGGACCTTTTTCAAAGGCACCAACGAGTGCTGCTACGTTATCAACGGTAGCGTTTACGACGTTGGTAAGATCCCTTTCAAGTACAACAACCCCTGGTGAAAGCTGTGTAGATGCCATCTGTAAATCTCCTGAATGAATCAAGTTCGGATGCTGAAATTATTTATTAAAACGTATAATTTCAGAGGGGAAACTTGACGTGATCACCAATCAGGATATTCTGTAATCCATCTCCTGGTCTGCCTTCTGGACTTTGCTACTCTCTTGATAGTGCATTGCTTGCACTCATATGAGTATGCCGATGGACTCTTGCCTCTGTCAGGTCTTGTCTTATAAAAATCCTCTACCAAGGAGAGTGTCCTCAGACATTTACGACACTGCCTCTCAACAAAGATTAGATCACCTAATTCAAACTCCTCTTCAAAATCCATTGAGTTGATTCTCTAGAATTAGACGATAGAAGTTATCTCTCATCGCTAAGAGATCTGCCTGCTCATCAGCATCTCCACCTGGCCATTTCTCACATGCAACTGAGAGTGCCTTATGAATGCACCGAATGCCATGGATATTTAATTCAATTGAAATGTATCCGTCGTTATCCATTAGCGGTAGTCCCACATAAATGACATGTCTCCATAATCACCGACAGTCTCTGTGGTATTCCATACCTGACCTTCGGGATCAACAAACGTCTCTTGATCCGTGAGACCGTCATCCATAAATCCAAAGGGTGCCATGTCTGCTTCGATTGCATCTTTCTGCTCAGCATACATTCGAGCACGCACATCAGAGTCATGCAACTCTCTAAAGTAATCTGATGTTGCCAACCATGAGAAGATAACCAGACACATAGCAAGGTCATCATTACAACCTTCTTCTGCTTCCCATGCCTGACCCTTCTGAATAAAGGTGGTCAATTCTGCAATGATATCATAGTCAGTGAAGATGAGTTTGTCATCCTCAATCAACTGCTTCATGTTTGCACACCCAGTCTTCTTAACTGTGGTGGACATCTTGACACCCAGTTGCACTTTAGATCCAGAGAATCCCTGACCTACCACCTGACCAGCACGTCCGCGCATTGATGCCATAAGGAGGTTGTCATACTCCAGATCAAACTGAAGAATGTCTGCTACCTGTCCTCCAATATCATTGACCTCCACCATGACATAAGCATGGTTGTATGTCCTAGCGACCTGATCAATAACGTTGGGGAATAGTAGCGGTTTAATTACGTTGTTTCGATACTTCGCTACCAGTTTATATGGAATGGTAGTAGTGTCCATGACAACAAACGCTGAGTAGTCTTTAGTAAGACCCCTAGCAACGTCAACCGTCATGACATATGTGTGCTCTGGTATCGGCTCTTCATATACATCTAAACCAGCATTAGATGTGAGAGGATCATCGTAGACCAGTGTCTTAAGTTTCGATGATGTAATTAGTGTGTTGACAGATCCAAGGAATTCACATTCAAATTCCTGGTTAAACTGCTCTTCTGACGTGTTACGAATCGTCTGCTCTTTCCAATCAGCATCTCTACCTGGCACCTCTGACCAGTGGACTTCTGTGGTGACGTATTCATTCTTGCCCTTCTCTGCGTCATGCCAGAGTTTGTAAAACATATTCATCCCCTTGGGCGTGGAGATGATAATCACCTTGGTTGATTTACCAGAAGAGATAGTAGGATACACAGAGCTAAAGAACTCGTCAGCAATGTGCGTCGGAATAAACGCGAATTCGTCCAGGAAAATGATATTAAAAGACATGCCCCTGACAGCAGAAGCGGAAGTAGAGGCAGCCATGATCTTACTTCCATTCTCCAATTCCAGACTACCTCTGTTCCAGTTGACGACACCTTGCTGGAGCCACTTGGGGAGGTTTTCATAAGACAGTTGGAGACGTTGGAGCATTTCTCTTGCCGTCGCTGCTTTGTTAGCAAGAATGGCAATGTTGACATTATCGTGGAAGATCGAATACCACAGCAGGTATGCAGTCACAACAGTGGACTTACCTGACTGACGAGGAAGTTTAGCGATATTGAATCGGTTGTCATTAAACCGATTGACCATCTTCTCCTGAAAATCATACAGGGTAAATGGCACCAGACCTTTATCAAGTGAGATGATCTGAATATACTTTTTGATGAAGTATACAGGATCTTGACTGCACTTGATAAATTCTTGTACTTCTTCTTTGGTAAAATCTTGCGCGACGTTAGCACGCTTTAGATTAGGATTACCAAGATAAATGTCAGTTTGATTACTCATTCTACAAGGGTGCCGTGTGCTCTACGAATTTCTCTCAACTCTTCAAAGTCTTTCTTCTTTGTGCCACCATCATATTCCCAGGCATACCCTTCGGTGATCATCTGCTCATTCAAAGATACTTCTGCATCTCCGATATATAACCAACCAAGAAGGCGACCGTACTTACCCATACCACCAACCAATTCAGTGCGAATACTGAGCTCGTCATCTCCATCGATTGCTCCCTCCAACTTGTCTTTCATCCAGTTGGTTGCGTCGATACCTAATGCTTTTTCTTCGAGGTCTCGGGTCCTTTTCTCTGGCGTGTCCACACCAGCAATTCTAACTCTCTCTTTTTTATAAAGGTCAAAACCGAGATCAATGGTAACATCGATAGTGTCGCCATCCAACACTCTATCTATCGATACTACACGAAAATTGTAACAAGACTTACGACTTGGGGGTATCATCTTGCCCATGGGATTCTCTCTCGTCTACTCCTAATATATATCTCACAACCCAAAAGACCCCGATCAGGAGCAGGATGATCGAGAAGATCACACTCCATACGGGGTCATTGATATCTTCAAGGGGGCGGAGGAGGAGGTTCATTGGACCAAAACATCTTTGGAGCATTTATATATCTAGGGTTGGTCTTCACCTCATGTGATACCATCTCTCCTAATTCATGAGCGCATTGACACCACTCTTTTCTAGCATCATCTGCGCCTAATGCTTTTTTAAGAATAGCCTGTACCATTTATGCCAGAGGTCAGAGCACTCAGCAGATTTTATATTAAGGTGCTCCTCACGGTACATTATGGATTCCTAGGATCTATCCCAAGTGATTTTAGATACTCAATCCACCAGTCGGCGTCTTTAATATATCTCCAGTTTGGGACCTCTTTACCCTGCTCGACAACATAGTATTGGTAGAGTGCTTCATCGATAGTCTGTGCTATCTCCATATTCCTCTTCCTCCTCATCAACGTCTGCATATGGATTTTCCAAGTAGGGTCCTCGCTTTCGTTGCGGTTCTCTTCTGACATAATCCGTTTCAGTTTTGATAGCGGACATCCACACAGCAATCTTCAACATAACGTAGATGATCACCAGTGGAAGAAAGCATAACAACAAAGTAATTTGATACTTCATTCGTGCTTCTTAGTAAAGGGCTCCCAATGCTCCCAACCATATTTATGTACAGCCCACATCCCAAGGATGGG
>CEWC01007300.1_pt1 | contig 10521 bp, 12 predicted proteins | sample 530331 | NCBI WGS metagenome assembly CEWC01 (sample SAMEA2619935, study PRJEB7988) | marine metagenome | isolation source: saline water (ENVO:00002010), including
AACATATTGTCGTCCCCGTAATTCATCCAGCCCTCGCGGCTTGAAAACTCCGCGTAGCTCTTGGCTTGGTATTCTTTGAGTTGTAGTAAATCCATCACTCGTAATATACGACGTTGTCAGGGATAGAAATGGTGGGTGTCGTCCATGCGGCCTCGGCGGTCACGCGGGCGGCGCCCGTTTCGCAAATGCCAACCACCGCCGCGTTTGTGGGGTCAGTGTTGGATGAGCTGTTTTGTCCGTACACGGTGTACGTGTAGAGGCCGGACTGGGTGATCAGAACCTCACCGGCCGCATCGGCGTCCGTCGGAAGGTCGAACTTCGTCTCTCTCGCGTTGTCGACCGACGTGTTGAGCACCGCCGCGTGGCTTGCCTCGGTGGCTTCGTTCGTTAGGACGATGAGGTAGTGCGTGAACGTGGCGAGGTACTTCCGCGCTTGGTAAGGCGAAAGGCTGACAACGTTCGAGGCGGCGTTTGGTGTGAGGTGAATCATGGTAGTATCAAAAAAGGGGAGAGCCAACGCCCTCCCCCTCCTTTTGTAACTATAAACGGTCCCAAGGCTTTGGCCCGGTGTTTATTACGGTGTGACGTTGAAGTCGACGTTACCAGCGGCTGCACTTGTAGCATCAAGGAAAGGAGCCGGGATAGCCTCCTCGCCTGTGAACTCCAAGGTAAAGCCATTGAGGTCGCCCAAGGCTGTGCCTGACGCGATTGTGCCGCCTGTCATTTCAGCGCCACGAGTATGTCCAATGACGAAGTAGTTGTCGTTCATGTCCTGCACCACCACCGCGAGGCGGCCCTTAGCGAGGTTCTGAATCTCTACAATGTCAGCGGCTACCGGCTTGTTGCAAACCAATGAAAGCACCTGAGAGTAGAAGACCGTGCCGTTCTCGACCGATGCGTTTACGGTTTGCGTGAGGCTTGACGTATTCTTAGGGCTTACGAAGTCCTCCAAGGCCAATGATGCAGTGCTGTCGTCAATTTCACCGGGTGTCGTTGCGCCTACAGCGCCCCAAATGCCGTCGGTGAATGGTCCAATCCAAACCTTTTTCACACCTCCGAGGGCGTCGCGGCAAGGTAATGACCGTCCTGTAATTGTAAGGCTACAAGCCATGATTTCAGAGGTTGAGAAGATGCAGGGGAGCCCTTTCGCTCCCCCGCGTTCTTCGGGTTAATCTTACGATGTGCGGCGAACGACGGCCAATGAGCCAGCGTCCACAATCTGCGTTCCACCGCTGAACTGCATGATGACGCGAGTCACGTCGTCACCGGTCACGTCGCGGAGGTTCAAGATGCTCGCGTTCACGTGGTCAGTCAACAAGTCGGTACCGAAGTACAACTGGTTGGGATTGCAGAAAATGATGGTGTCGTTAGGCATACCTGAAGGGGCCACAATGGGGAACCCGAGGTAAGTCAATGGACGAGCGTCGCCCAAGAAAGTTGGTGAGAACGCGGCCGCAGATCCCTCACCGGGCACGACGCGATCCACCAAACCGGACATGGCGCGTTGCAACATGAACAAGGACTTCTTGCTCATGTAGATGACGGCCGAGTTGTCGCTTTGAATTTCGCTTGGTGCGTTATTTACAATCGCATCCAAGTGAGTCAAGATGCCTGTTGCAGAGGCGTTGTCAGCGGTGAAAGCACCAGCGACTTCTCCGTCGTAACCAGCAGACGCTGATTGGTCGACAATTTGGTGGCACAAACCATCAAATGCATCACCCAAGATTCCACCACCTGACAAGCTCGAGTCCGTTGGATCGAAGTTACCGCCCCACAAGTTGATTTCAATGGTCTCAGCGACCTTGGCGGCCACGTACTGAGCGACGTAGGTTGTGAAGTCAGCAGGTGCGGCGCTGTTTTGGCCGTTCATCTGCATGCCTTCCCAAGTGGCGCGGAGGTCGTCGTTGCACACCTGCTCATTCACCTTGAGTGGGCTGGTAGACAAGACAGCCTCGGTCAATGCGAGTTGACCGGAAGATGGGGTTGCAAAAGTGCAGTCCTGAGCTTGGATGGCCGCGCCGGAGAACTTCCGGAGGACGGCTTTGCTGTGGACGTTTTGCATCACGCTCACGAAGTTGTTCGCGATGGTGTCTGCTGACAGGATTGCCGCCGCCACGTATGGGCGAGCCGCTTCACCTGCGTAGGTTCCAGCGCCGATGGTGGCGTTGGTAAATTTGTATTGGCTCATTTCTGAGAGAATTTAGAGTGGAGGGCGGCAACGCGCTCCGTGAGTGAAAGTTTAGACAAATCAATGTGCTCTGCTTGCGCCGTTGGGGTGGCGTGCTTGAGCATAGGAACGGCTTCTTCTTTCATGTCTGAAAGCTCGGCCTTGACGGCGGCCAGTTCCTCGGCTACGGGGTCGGCCTCTGGGGCTTCTTCCGCTTTCGGTTCTTCTTTGGGTGCCTCAGGGTTGACATCGGACATATCTTCCTTGTCTTCCTCTTTGAGGGCTTCAAACGCGGCCTTAATCATCTCCTCGACCTCGGCGCGGGTGACGTATGAGGGCTTGTCCTCGTCCTCGTCTTCCATTTCGACCTCGACCTCGACTTCAACCTCAGCTTCCTCCTCGGTAGCTTCCTCGGTTGCTTCAGGCTCGTCGGCGCTTTGTTCGACGCGATCTTCGTTGGCCTCCTCAGCTTCGGGCTCCTCAGCGGCCTTGATTTCTTCGATGGCGCCGCCCTCAGCAACCACCATCAAACGGCCATCGGCCAATTCGTAGTCGCCAGCGGGGACGGAGATGCGTTCGCCCTCGTCGTTAATGATGTAAGCCTCAGCGCCAACGGCAAACTCGTCGTCGGTGTAAACTACGGTGCCGTTTTCAAGGGTCACCTCAGCCAGTTCCGTGCCTTTCTCCTCTGTGACGGTCAGGTTGACGTCGAAACGATTGAGGATGTCTTGCACGCGTTGTTGGATGTTCATGGGTGTGCGTTTTGTATTAGACGATTTGAGGGGGGCAATGCTTACGCCTCCCTTGATTTTTTTTCGTTTTCGGCCATAATTTGTACGGCAACCTTCTCTAACTCCGACAAGTTTTCAAACTCCCTCACCTTTGAATCGGCCCACCGCTTGCCGGCTTTGCCGCCCCACAAGAGGTATGAGATGTAGCCGCAGTCGCTCGGGTCGCCGTTGTCATAGTAGACCTCCGCACGAGCCAAGTACGAGGCCATGCGTCGAATAGTCTCCCGGCTGAGTGGTTTGCGTTGCGCGAGCTGTTGAGCGCGCACCTTACCTGTTTGCGTGGCGCATTTGTTGCCTTCTCGCTCGTTAAGTTCGATGCCCCGCTTGGCATTATTAACCACGGCGTCCGGGTAGTCCGAAAACGTCTCAAGCTCTAAGGCGTTCAACACCGCATCGACCACGTCGTAGCCCATCTCAGTTTCTTTCTCGTCCTTTTGCATCTTGTCGGCGAAGTAGCCCTCGATTGAGAAACCCTTGACCTTGCCCTCTTTGACCCATTCTTGCCAAATGGCTTCGTTGTCGACTTTGACGGCCACCATCCACGTCCCGACCGGCACGTCGAGGTCGTACAAAGCCGACTTGTCCTTGTCCTTGTCCTCTACCAACCACGACTCAACAACCGTCAGGCCGTTGATGGCGTGTTCGTGTTCCAAGGTGTGGGCCGTTTGACGTCCTTGTTGGAGGTAAAGTTCGGCCGCACGACGGACGGTCGACTTAGAGAAGTAGACGTAGAACTCACCTTCGGCGTTCTGACGGTAAATAGGTTTGTCCGGGACGAGGGCCGGCCCCATGAGGATGCGTTTGTCGTTGTCGACCTCGGCAAATTGCACTTTTTGGTCTTTCAATGCCACAAAGTCCAGCTCGATGGCTGGTCGATCTACGAGTGAGATGGCCTCAATGCCGAAGACCTCGGCCTCCTCGTCAATAATTAGTTCCACAATTTTCATCCTCCGAGTGTTGCTTGGTCTTGGACCTGTTGGTTTGCTTGTTGTGCGTTGCTTACGTTTTGCGCGATGACATACGCCTGAATTGGCCCACCTTGGGCACCCTCACCCAAGAACCCGAGGTCAAGGGTAGGCGCTCCGGGTGCGTTGACGGCTCCGGTCGCAAAACCTCCCGCCGGCCCCCTGTCTTCGGTCGCCGGTGGTGGTGGGTTGCTTCCTTGGAATTGCGTCTTTCGGATGTTTTGGATTTGAGCAAGGCCGGCCGCGCCTGTGATTGCCGCTTCGATGAAACGACCACCCGGGAAAAGCTCCGGGCCCTTGAGTGCGTCGGTAATGGCTTGGCCTGTGTTAAGGACAGCCGACGCAAGGGAAAGGGCTTTGTTGCGCTTGAACGCCCGTCGGGCACCTTCCTCGTCAGTTTTAGCGAAGGCGTCGCTCAAGTTTGCCAACGCCGACAGCGCGGCGAAGGTGAGGGCGCGTTTTTGGTCTTGCAATGCCTTCTCGTCTGCCAAATCTTTGTCGCGTCGTGCTTTGTCCTTGGCCGCCGCTTCGTCCTTGAGCCTTTGTTCCTCGGCCAGACGCTCCTCCTCGGCCTTCAAAGCGTCGTCGGCGGCTTGTTGTGCCTCCTCCTCTTGTGCCTTGATTTCCTCGTTAAGGGCGAAGATGCTGTTTTGGAGTTCCGTTTGTACGGTCGCGCTTTGTTGGCGTGCATCGGCCGCCGCGATTTCGGCCTCTGCCAAGGCGTTGAGGCGCTCCTCGGTTTCGCCTTGCAACTCAATCTCCTGTCGAAGTAGGGCCGCCTTTTGTTCTTGGATTCGTACGTTCTCGTCGGCGATGGCCTTGTCGATGGCCGCCGCTTTTTGCGACGCTTCTAAGCGCTCCTCAATGCTCAACGTCTGGTCGTCGCGTTGTCGCTTGAGTTCTTCCACCTCAGCACGGCTACGGGCCGTCTCAACGGCCAGGTCGCGCTCTGCGTCGCGTAGCTTTTGTAGCTGTCGTTCGAGTTGCGTGCTTTCCTCGACACTTGCCCCCACGGCGCTGGCGTAGTCACTGACGGCGTCCGCCGCTTCGCTGACCTTATCGGTGAAGTCGGTCACGCCAAGAACGACCTGTGCCGTAGCATCTGCGGCAACCTTGCCCGCTTCCTTGAATTTGCCCTTGAACACGAGGTTGATGGCCTCGGCTAACGACGGCAAAAGGTTCAAGAGCCCCGTGATGCGGTTGGTGATGTTCTCAACAATGGCGTCCTTGAGGTCAATGACGGCCTGTTTGGGATTAGTGAACGCGCTCGCCACCGTTTCGCCCAGCCTGATGCCGAGGTCCACAATGTCGTTGAACACCGTGCCCAAGGCCGCGCTCGCTACGGCCAAGGTGTCGGCGACCTTTTTGTTCTCGGCAAATTTCATTGCCAGTTTCGCCAACAAACCGACGAGCAAGCCGATGCCCGTAGCCTTGAGGGCCGTGCCGATGCCCTTAAACGCGCTCGAGCCGGTCTTGCCCATGTCGGACAAGTCGTCGCCGCTTTTTTTTGCCGCTTTACCTACGTCCTCGACGCTATCCTCGACGGCCTTGGTTGCTTTGAGCAATTCGCCCGTGTCGGCGTCGAATTCGAGGATTACTTGTTGCTTGGTCACAGCCATTTGACGACGTTATAAATGCCCCAACCAAAGGCCCCGAGATAAGCAACGGTCAACACGATGTCCAAAGGCTGGATCCACCAAAGTGATGGCTTGCGTGTCTTGGTTGCCACGAGCAGGTCGATGGCTTCAATGATATGACGCGGGTTTTGCATTTGCTTACGTTGGTTGGGTTGTTTGTGGGCGAGGTTTGCAACGCTGATATCCGACGCCACCTTCGACAAATTGGACCCATTGATAGCCGTATAGTTCACAACACGTTTGGGAGCCGTAGTCGGTGGCGCTGTTGTTGAATGTGATGACGTTGTCTTTGACCACAAGTCCGGTAGGCGTGTCTTCACAAATGGCCACGTCGGACAAAACCTTGAGGCACTCGACCTTGACCAACCCTTCCACGTTTGCGTCGTATGTCATGCGAAGGACGCGCCACCGTGCGCCCCTCATCCAAATCTTGTCGGAGAACTCAAAGTCGGCCAACTCCACGCGGTCGAGCTTGAGATGTAGCGTCATGATGCGGGCGTCCTCGCTGTACAACTCGGCCACATATTGGGCCCAGTATTCGAAGTACAACGTGTTGGCAGGGTTGACTTTAACGGGAAAGAACGGCGACTCCATGCCGTAGTTGAGGTCTTTGTCCGTAACTGTTGCAAAGTCGGTTGAGTAGTTCGAGAACGACGGGAACAAAGAGGACGGCCCCGTGGTCGCGTGGCTGTCGTTCCTGAGATACCACTGCCCGTAATTGGTCGAGGTGCCATGCCAGTACGCCAACATGGGCAACGGGTTTTCGATGATACTTCCGTCCGACTTGATGCTCCGATGAATCGGAAACGAAGACCCCGGGATGAGGGACGTCATGTATTGCCCGAACTGCGTCTGCACGCTCTTTTGTCCGGTGGCGAAGTCGTTGTCCGCATCGAGGACGCGATACGCGCCATACGTGCGGTCCAGCGCCTTTTGGATGTTGTCGCTCACGAAGTCCAAGCCCGGGGAGTACGTCCACGAATACCTCTCTTTTTGTAGGTCGGTGGTGGGCTTGATGCTGATGTCGTGGTCGTAGTCGATGAGGTCGTTCCACGCCTTCTCCGTGCCTGCCGCGATGTAATCCACATACGGCTCAACGAGCAAGTGGTTCTCTCGGTTCTTGTCCGGCACCAACACAAGGTTGAACATACGCTGAAGGCCGACCACAAAGTCGATTTGCGACATTTCCGGCATATTCCGAGCCATGCGAACGGTCTGCCCTGACATGGGCGGTGAAGGTGTTACCGTGATGTCGGTGCGGATGCCAGTGCCGACCACGTCGTTGCCGTAGATGACAGCCGTGGCTCCGCTGGCCTCGCCGCGAAGGTCGATGTAGTCGCCGGACACGAGCAACATGACGAGCGTTTGGGTGCGGTTATACCCAATGGTTTCGGTGGTGTCGAGCTGGAACTCCTCGCTTGCGTTTCGGTAGACGTAGATATTCGTCGGTCCACTGCTGTGCCTTTTGTAGCTGTACGTAATTTCAACCGTAAAGAGGCCAGTGTAGGGCGCGGTGTAACGGTTTGAAGTGTTGTTAAAGTTGTCGCCGTCGTCCACACCGTTGGTTGCGTCGTCCGTCAACCCCAAAACGTTCAAAGAGCTTGTCGTGTAGTCCGTTTCCAAAGCCGCACGCGCTTGCCCAAGCTCCGCGTCGTTGGTGAGTGGGGATTGTGCGCCGTTGTAAGCCGGGAGGTAGATGCGGTCGAAGTTGCCCGCGCCGGTTGTGTCAAAAAAGTCGGAGTCGTAGGTATAGCCCGCCCCGTCCATGATGGCGTCGAAGATGGCCTTGGCGCGGATGAAGGGCGTGAGCTCGCCTTGTTCAAGTCCGTCGGTCGATGACCACGGCGGGTCGTCCGGGAACGACCAGTTGAACCCCTTGTCGATGAGTCCGTAGCGCACGTCACCCGAGAGCAAGTTGCCCAACCACGAGTCTTGTACGTTGGTGATGTTGAGCGTGTGGTTGTAGCTCGTGAGGTTCAGGTCGGTGAGCATTTTGCCCGCCAACTCTGCACGCAGGTCCACCGCACCCGCAAAGAACACGAGCTCGATGTCGGCGTAGTGTTGCTTTTGAAGGTACACGGCCTTCACTTGCACGAACCCACGAAGGATGGACACCGAACCCGAAAACAGCTCGGCCGCTTTCTTGGTCTTGAGGTTGACGCTTCCCGGGTCGCTCGTGTTGATTGGGCCAAACACGTCCATGTTCTTGGCCGTACCCGGCACGCGAAACGTCTGCGAAAACGAACCGACGGGGCTGTTGATGCCCTCAAGGTCTGAGAACTGGATGGTAAGGTTGACCGCCTCGTCTTGGTAGAGATCAAGGTCAACGTCGGAAACGTTGAGCCTCAACATCGGACCGGGTTTGCGTCTTCAATCGCAAGAGACACCCGGTACATTTTAGACCCCGCTGGTTCGATGACGAGGGAGTTGGTGTCAACCACGCACGGCGCCCAATCTTCGGTGCCGTAGCGGTAGTACACACGGCGCGACCTCATGCAGTATTCGAGAAGCGCACGCTCGTCGGCGGTGAATTGGTCGTGGGTCAAGGTGAACCTAATCTTCCCTTCGTTGTGGAAGGTCGTGTTTTGACGGTCCCACGTGTTCCAAGTTGGGGCGTCAGATTGCCAAGAGATGGGATCCTTGCGGAAACGCTTCTCGTTCTTTTGGATGGTCTTGGGGGCACGTCCATCAAAGCGCAAACCATCCCACCCTCCGACCGTGTTGGTCCATGCCAACTGCACCGGCTCGTGCTTGATGGGTCGACAGTCCTTGCGGACGACGTACTTGGCTCCAACCTGTGCGTTGTTGTACGCTCTCGGGGTCAATTCGATGTAATCCCAGTCGTCCGACCAATCCGCGCCAAAAAGTTCTTTCACGTTGACAGGCCCGCACGGTATCCAGTAGTAGTTCAACCGGTAGGTGGTCATATTTGAGAGGGTGAGGGTTTCGGTGTGGATGCTTGTGCCGTCGGCTTCAAACGCCTCCACGGTCACCCGTAGGAGGTAGCTCAAATACCCCAAGTAATAACCCATGACAATGCCCACGCGCGCCTCGTCTTCGTCGGCCATGTGTCGCTCGATGACCTGCGAGTTGTTTGGCAGGTCGGTATACCACAATTTGGCGGTATTCGATAAAGAGTCGGCGTAGTAGTCGGCAAAACTCGGGTGCTTGCCGTCCTTGAATTGCCAAGAGCCGCCGATGAGAAACTTGACGGCGGAGTCGTCGTTCAGGTCTTCGTCGCCGTCGTAAATTCCACCGACGCGAATGGTGTACTTTGCCACGGTTTTGTCTGTTGACTCTGCCCGCTCCACCGTGTTCTTGCCGGTCATGACAAACCGCTTGTTTCCTTGGTATTCGATTGTAGCAGGAGGCAAGAGGCGGTTGCTTACCAAGTCGCCCAAGTCGAACACGCCCTTGTCGTTCTCGTTGGGGGTGATGTAGAGCTTGGCAATTTCGGGCCCCTGGCTTGAGGTTGTGCTGGCCTCATATACTTGCACAATGAAGCGGTCCGGCGTCTCCACCGTGTCTTCCATGACGTAGATGAGGTGCTGATTGCAGAGGTTGAGGTCGTCAACCGGCTCCGATGTAAGGGACACGGCCATTGGTTACTTCGCTTTGATGGTTATACCGCCAACGATCGCCTCCAATTGAAGGGCTACGTCTTCGGCTTTTGCTTCCGCTATCTTTTGGGCGTAGCGCGGCCACATAGTGTCGTAGGCTTCCGTCCAGTATTTCACCCCCGGTACGCCGTTCCTCTTGATCGCCCGCGCGATGAGATACGCCGCCGATTTGAGAGCCGACGCCGTTTGACGCGCGAAGCCCTTCCCTCCTTTTTTTTGCAGTCGCACGGGCTTATTGCGCATCCACTGCAGGATGACGTCGGTGGGGGGTTGCTTTTTCTTGTACGAATACGGCGAACCGTGCGAACGATTGGTGCCGTTAACGCCCCAATGAACAAAGCCGGCGTAAGGAAGCGGAGAGCCGAACGTAACGCGACTCCCCGTAATAGAAAACGTAAGAGACCTTTGAAGTTTGCGCGTCGCAACACCATACGAGCGATTCCGACCAATGCGTCGCGAACCAAGCGCGCGCTTTGCCGCGAGGGTTGTTTCCCTTGCAAACTCCTCCAAAATGGCCTCATAATTGGTCACGAGTGTTCAAGCAGGACGAAAACGGTGCGGTCGGTATCGCCCAGCACCTTGTATTCCTCAACTTCAAAGGCCAAAGGGTTGGTGCGGTCGTGAATCAAAGTGACGGGCACCTCGGCGCGGTTGCTTCCCTTGACAAGTCGGAACTTGATGGTCTGCGAGCCGTGAGCCGACGTCGTGGTGATGCTCAAGTGGTCGCCCACCAAGTACCCTGTTCCTGCCCCGTCCGCTTTGATGCTGTCGAGGTCGCCGTTGGCGTCGAACACGTAGACGAACGTCGCACCGCTTCCGTTGCCCGAGATAGTCGTGGCAGGGCGTGCCGATGCCGTGGCGTTGGCGTCGCTGGTGAACGTGCCGTTCGTGATGCCGTCCTTTTGGTTGGGCTGTGAGCTTGTCACCAAAGGGGCCGGGTATTGATGGCCGTAGGGCACCACCTCCACATCCACGTCGGTCGTGCTGTTGTGCATGATGTAGCCGTTGGCCGTGATGAATTCATCAGAGGCTTGCGACGCGGTGCTTTTTACGAAGTCGTAGGTCTTCACTTGTCGTCGGCTTTGCGCGAACGGCCCAAGACGATGGCGTTCACAATTCGTTTCAAGACGTCCACCACCTTGTCGTCCTTGGTTGACTCGGTGAGGGCGGTGTAGGTGCCTGCGGCTCCGAGGATGGCGAGGGCCAACTCGGCCCAATGGTTGAGAATAAAGTCCATGTCTGTTGGGTTTAGATTTCGTCAGTGAACCAACCGTTGTCGACCATGTAGTCGTAGTCGCGGACGGTGGCGGTGCTTGGAATGATGTCGGAGAACGTCACCTT
>CEWC01007663.1_pt1 | contig 10385 bp, 16 predicted proteins | sample 530331 | NCBI WGS metagenome assembly CEWC01 (sample SAMEA2619935, study PRJEB7988) | marine metagenome | isolation source: saline water (ENVO:00002010), including
GCGATGGCTATACCTTCTGAAGATATGAAACAACAGTGGAAAAACGCGGTAAAAGAATTTAAAGAAATGGAAAGTGATCGCCGAACCTATTCAATGGACGAATGGATGGATCGGTTAGAAAGAAATGAATTAGAGTATAATGATTCAGGCCAAGATAATGTAGTGTCGCTATATGATTATAACAAAGATAAACTTCACTAGTATATCCACCCACCTCAAAGCCTACTCTATTATTATACCACAGCTGTGCGTGGTGTAAACCCCTAAAATGCATTTTTTTGAAAAAAAAGTGAAAAAAAGTTGTTTACTTTCCATAACTTATATGGTAGAATATATTAATTGATTGGAGTTATTATGGCAAAAAAATCAAAGAACGTACATTATGTAAACAATGCTGAGTTTTCTCAAGCTATAGTTGACTACGTAAAATCTGTAAATGAAGCAAAAGAATTTGGTAACGTATTACCTGTAGTTCCAGACTACATCGCTATTTGTTTTCTTAAGATTGCAGAAAATTTATCTCATAAATCAAACTTCATTCGATACACATACCGAGAAGAAATGGTAATGGATGCTGTTGAAAATTGTTTAAAGGCTGTAGAGAACTACAACATCAATGCTTCAACACGTACAGGTAAACCAAACGCGTTTGCCTATTTTACTCAAATAATTTGGTATGCTTTCTTAAGACGTATTAACAAAGAAAAGAAGCAACAAGAAATAAAACAAAAGTATATGTCTCAATCTGGCGTAGAAGCTTTTATTATGATTGGAGATGAAGAAGGTGGGCAGACAGTTGCAACTCACTTTGTTGATGTTTTGAAAGATCGTATAGAAAAAGTTAAAACATACGACACAGAAATCAAAGAGTTTACTAAAAAAGAAAAAGCAAAAAAGAAAACTAGATTAGCAGATTCTAACCTAGAGGAATTTTTTTAATTAATGAAAATCGCTATATTGAATGATACACACTGCGGAATACGTAATAGTTCTGAGGTGTTTTTGAATAATGCTGCAAAGTTTTACGATGAAATATTTTTCCCATACTGTAAAGAAAATAATATCAAGCAAATTGTACACTTGGGTGATTATTACGATCATCGTAAGTTTGTTAATTTTAAGGCTTTAAATCATAACAGAAAACATTTTCTTGATAAGTTAAGAGAACGTGGTATGTCTATGGATATTATCCCAGGCAATCACGATACTTACTACAAGAATACTAATGATTTGAATTCTCTGAAAGAATTGTTAGGCCACTTTATGAATGAGATTCATATCATAATGAAGCCAACAGTTATGGATTACGATGGATTTAAACTAGCTTTACTTCCATGGATTACTTCGGAGAACTATGAAGAGTCTATGAACTTTATAAAGAATTGTAAAGCTGATTGGTTAGGTGGACACTTAGAACTTACTGGTTTTGAAATGATGAGAGGCGTTCGCAATACACATGGTATGGATCATAAACTATTTTCTAGGTTTGAAAAAGTTTTAACTGGTCACTATCACGTAGGTTCTCTTCAAGATAACATACACTATCTTGGTTCACAAATGGAATTTTTTTGGAGTGATGCACATGATCCGAAATACTTTTACGTCCTTGACACAGCTACGAGAGAATTGGAAAGAGTACGTAATCCTCACACTATGTTTCATCGCATTCGCTATGACGATGACAGCTATGATTACACTAATTATGATGTATCTCAAGTTGATAGTAAGTTCGTAAAAATAGTTGTAGTAAATAAAAAAGACCTATTTACATTCGACCGATTTGTTGATAGAATACAGAATAGGCCAATACATGAATTAAAGATCGCAGAAAACTTTAATGAGTTTATGGGCGATGAAGTGGAAGACGAAGAAGTGTCATTGGAAGATACAGAGACACTGCTTGATAGCTACGTAGATGCGGTAGATACAGAACTGGATAAAGACCGCATTAAGATTAGTATGAAAAAATTATTGACAGAAGCACAGGCACTAGAAATTGTATGATTGTTTTTAAAAGTTTACGTTGGAAAAACTTTCTCAGTACTGGTAACAACTGGACTGAAATCCAACTCAATAAATCACGCTCTACACTTATTGTAGGACAAAATGGTGCAGGTAAATCAACTATGCTTGATGCCTTATCATTTGCTTTATTTGGTAGAGCTCACAGAAATATTAATAAACCTCAACTTGTAAACACTATTAATAACAAAGATTCACGAGTTGAAGTTGAATTCCAAATTGGTAAATCATTATTTAAAGTAGTAAGAGGTATTAAGCCAAACATATTTGAGATTTGGAAGAACGGTGACATGATGAATCAGTCATCACATTCCAAAGAGTACCAGAAGATCCTCGAACAAAACATCATAAAGTTGAATCATAAATCGTTTCATCAGATTGTTGTGTTAGGTTCGTCTTCCTTCATTCCTTTCATGCAATTACCTGCACAACATCGCCGTGATGTCATCGAGGATCTTCTGGATATTAATATTTTTTCAAAAATGAATGTTCTTGTAAAAGAAAAGAATATAGCTTTACGTGATAAACTAAAAGATATTTCTAATGAACTTACTTTGGTACATGAAAGAATAGAACTACAAAACAAATATATTAAAGAAGTAAAAAGTTTATCTACTGATCAAGTAGAACAAAAAGAAACAGAAATATTCTTACATGAAGCAGAAATAAAAGAACTGCAGCATATCAATAAAACCTTATCAGAATCAATAGAGACGATCTCTGAGGGGCTCGAAGATGACTTAAAAAATTCACATGATAAGAAACAAAACCTTTTACACTATAAAGCTGAATTTAATCAAAAGATTAGAACTTTAGTTAAAGACTCAAAGTTTTATGAGGAGAATGATACCTGTCCTACGTGTTCTCAGGACATCGATGAAGAACTTAAAAACAATAAACTGTCTATAGCAAAATCAAAAGCTTTAGAGTTTAAGCAAGCTTTAAACGATGTAGAAGAACAAGCACATGTCATTGAAGATACTATAACTGAATTAAATGACAAGTCAAACCAGATAAGAGAACACACTTCTAATCTTACATCTAATAATAAAGAGATTAGTAGATTGCAATCTCAAATTGAAACACTGTCATCTCAGATTCGTCATATACTAAGTAATGAAGGTGATATGGCAACAGAGCAAAAAGCTTTAGATAAACTTAATGAAGAAAAAAATGCAGGACTAGAAGAAAAACTCGCAGTCAATGAAGAGTATTCTTACAATACTGTTATAAGCGAAATGCTAAAAGACACTGGAATAAAAACTAAAATCATAAAGCAGTATCTTCCAGTAATAAACAAACTTACAAATCAATACCTACAAGTCTTAGACTTCTTTGTACACTTTAACTTAGATGAATCATTTCAAGAAACAATAAGATCTAGACATAGAGATTCTTTTTCTTATGATTCTTTTTCAGAAGGTGAAAAGCAGCGTATTGATTTGGCTTTACTTTTTACCTGGCGACAAATCGCCAAGATGAAAAATTCGGTATCTACAAACCTTCTTATATTAGATGAAACTTTTGATTCATCTCTTGATCATGATGGTGTAGACAATCTTATAAAAATTCTTTATACACTTGATGATGATACAAACGTATTTGTCATTTCTCATAAAGGTGAAATACTTGATGGCAAGTTCAAAGATAAATTAGAATTTTATAAGGATAAAAATTTCAGTAAAATGAAATTTAGTGGTTCACAAATCGATGAACTTGTGGTATAATAGTTTTAAAATTAACGGAGTATATAATGGAACTAAGTGAAAATACAATTGGTATTCTCAAAAACTATGCAGCCATCAATTCTAATATTGTAATAAAACCTGGCAACAACATATCTACTATTTCAGAAGCAAAAAACATTTTAGCTTCTGTAGATTTGCCAGAAGAATTTACACAAGAAATTGGTGTTTATGACTTAAATGAATTTTTAGGTGTGCTTGGTTTAGTAGATACACCAAGGTTAAAATTCAATGATGATCATGTGGTGATAGGTGATTCATCTGGTAGATCTAAAATTAGATACTACTTCTCTGACAAAGAAATGTTAACTACACCGTCTAAACCAGTTGTGATGCCAGAAGCAGATGTTAAGTTTCATTTGGATAATGATACACTAAACAAGATTAAACGAGCGGCTGCGGCTCTTGGTCATAAAGAACTATCAATTACACCTGGCAATAATTGTGTTACACTTACAGTAACAAGTTCAGATAATTCAACAGCAAATACATTTTCTATCGATGTAACAGGTGAATCGAAATCAGATACATATAACTTTATATTTAATATTTCAAACCTTAAAATGATAGCTGGTAATTATGATGTTGATATATCGTCAAAACTAATTTCGCAGTTTAGTAATACAGACAGTCCAGTAAAATATTGGATTGCCCTAGAGAAAAATTCAAAGTACGGAGAATAAACATGGCTATGGATCATGAAAAAGCATATGAAAAAATGAATCAAATCGCTCGTTCGTCGATTGCTGTTATCGATACAGTTGCACAACGTGGTGGTTTTAAAGGTGAAGAGTTTAGTACCATTGGTCAATTACGAGATAATTGCCAGCATGCGATTCAGATTGTGGAGACATATAAGCAAGATAAAGCTGCTGAATAAGTTAAGGATAACACTATATTATGAATAATGATTTCTTATGGGTTGAAAAATATCGACCTAAGAATATTGAACAAACTATCCTGCCTGAAGATCTAAAAAATGTATTCGCTCAAATAGTAAAGTCCGGTGAAGTGCCTAACATGTTATTTACTGGCACGGCCGGTCTTGGCAAAACTACTGTGGCAAAAGCTATATGTAAAGAACTAGACCTAGATTACATTTTAATAAATGGTTCTGAAGAAGGTAACATCGATACTCTTCGAACAAAGATAAAACAATTTGCCTCTTCCGTTTCATTAGGCGGTGGATATAAAGTAGTAATTTTAGATGAGGCTGACTATTTAAATGCTCAATCTTTTCAGCCGGCTCTTCGTGGTTTTATCGAAGAATTTTCTAACAATTGTAGATTCATATTAACTTGTAATTTTAAGAATAGAATTATTGAACCTCTACATTCTAGATGTTCTGTGTATGAGTTTAACACTGATAGAAAAACACTAGCGGGTCTATCAAATCAAATGTTGTTCTGGCTTAAGAATATTCTTGATTGGGAAGACATTGACTACGAAGAAAAAACTCTTGCTGAGGTCATAATGAAGTATGGACCAGATTGGCGTAGAGTTATAAATGAATGTCAGCGGTATGCAATCAGTGGTAAGATTGATGCAGGTATACTTGTAAACTTAAGCGATACCTCTTATAAAAACTTGATGGATTATCTTAGATCTAAAGATTTTAAAAAGATGAGACAATGGGTTGTCAATAACATAGACACAGATGCATCTGCTATATTCCGTGGAATATATGATAGGATGTATGATAATGTCAAACCTCAATCTATTCCTCAGATAGTTTTGATATTAGCTGACTATCAATATAAGAATGCTTTTGTTGCAGATCATGAATTAAACATTGTGGCATGTATGACTGAAATAATGGCGAATGTGGAGTTTAGTTAATGGCAGCTTATGACGGTTTAAACGACGCTTGTATATTTGATTTTGAAACTTTATCACAAGAACAAACCAATGGTGTTGTGCTATCATTGGCAATGTTAAATTTCTGTGAAGTTAGATTTGTCGGAGAGTATGCATATACGTTTGATGAACTAGTTGAATCTACACATACTATAAAGTTTGATGTAGAAGAACAAGTTAGAAAATATAAAAGACAGATAAACAAAGACACTTTAGAATGGTGGTCTAATCAAGGTGAACTTGCTAGACAGCAACTAAAACCTAGTAGTGAAGATAAATCTATAAGTGAGATTTACAAATTCTTTATACTCAATAAAAGTGTAAACGTTAAAAAGGTTTACACAAGAGGTAATACATTTGATCCTATCTTTCTTGAATATATTTGTAGACAGATCGGTAAACCTTTACCTTATGATTGGTGGGAAGTCCGTGACACTCGCTCATTGATCGATGGCTTATCATGGGGTACAGATCTAAAGCATAGTTTTATACCTGAAGGTTGCGAAAGCTTCATTCCACATGATCCAAAACACGATATCGCAATGGATGTTATGAGATTACAAACTTTAGTTCAGGCTATATCTTAATGTGGTGTACTGAAAAATATATTCCACACTTTATGGAGTGCATGTATTCAGAACATATAAAAGATGTTGTTCGTAGAGATGAACTCATAGACATGTTTGGTCTTAATCAAATGAATAGCAAATATGAACTTTTAAAAGCTATCAGTAAACTACCTAAAGATGAAGTAAAAGATGTAGTTTACTTAGGTTCATGGTTTGGATACTTAACTCACATACTTTGTAAAGATTTTGACTACACTGTTACTGAAATAGATATAGATGAAAGATGTAAAGCTGTAAGCGAAAGAGTCAATAGAGGTTTAAGACACGAACACATGACTCATGATGCTAATAAAATTGGAAGCGGTTACTTTTTACAATTTGACATGGTGATTAACACAAGCACGGAACATATGTCAGATGATTGGTTCAAAGAATTAGAAATGGGTACAATGGTTGCAGTTCAATGTAATAACTTTGACACCTGGAAAGAACACGATTATTGTGTACACAGCATTGAAGAACTAAAAGAAAGATTTCCATTAGATAGAATAATATACGAATCTACACTACCGTGTACTATATATGATAGATACACATTAATGGGTATTATATAATGAATCATTTTGATTATTTAAATTCAATAAATTTATCAAAGCAAGATATAATGATAGATGATCTTGCAGAAAAAGAATACAATCCTTTCATGGTAAATCGTGGCTTATCATACTTTAATGATACAGTCTTGATGGCTAATGAAATGAATATGTATGCTCACCTAGATAAAAAGCTACAATATCATTTTCTTATAAATATAGTTAGAAAAAAGAAACGTTTTAGCAAATGGGCTAAGCCTGAGAAAGAAAGTGATATTGAAGCGGTTAAAGAATATTATGGCTATAGCAATGAAAAGGCCAGACAGATCTTAACCCTTCTATCGCCTGAACAAATAAAAAATATAATAGAAAAGGTGAGTAAAGGTGGAAGAAGAAAATAAACTAGTTGAGTGGAGTCCAGATATGATGCTGGAAATAACTCTCAACGAGCCTGATGATTTTTTAAAAGTAAGAGAGACGTTAACAAGAATAGGTGTAGCATCCCGTAAAGATCATAAGCTATACCAGTCTTGTCATATTCTTCACAAACAAGGTAGATATTTTATAGTACATTTTAAAGAGTTATTTCTCCTTGATGGAAAAAAATCTAACTTAGAAGAAAATGATATTGCACGTCGTAATACAGTCGCTACACTAATTAGTGATTGGGGATTAATTGACGTAGTTAACAAAGAGCAGATGGATGTCATTGCTCCACTACGACAAATAAAAATAATCTCTTACAAAGAAAAAGATCAATGGGAACTATGTCCAAAATATAATATTGGAAAAAAATGAATACCGGCTATTTAAATTTGGTATAGCTATAACTATATAGATATTATAGGAGTGCGGATGATCCGGCTTCAAACTTAATCTTGCTTGTATAAGGAGATAACAATGACAGGCTTACAAACACTATTCCCACGTTCATCATTTGTGGGTTTTGATCACCTATTCAATGAATTAGAATGGACTGCAAAACACGCAAAAGACCACTATCCCCCACATAATATTATTAAAACAAGTGAATCAGATTATTTGATTGAACTTGCTATTGCTGGTTTCTCTAAGGATGAGTTATCAGTTGAAGTGAAAGATAGAACACTCACCGTAACCGGTGAACATGTTTCTAGGGGTCGTGAGTTTATCCATCGTGGTATTTCTACCAAGAAATTTAAGCGAACATTTCGGCTGTCTGAGCACGTACAAGTGCACGGAGCAGATATTCAGGATGGTATTCTTGCAATCGAACTGAAGTACGTCGTCCCTGAAGAAATGCGTCCTCGTAAAATCAACATTGGTCAAAGCGAGGAACAAAATGACACAACACATACTAGCGATAAGCAACTACTTACAGAGTCCGATTGATGCTCTACTATCTTTTTTTAAGGGCGTTAATACAAACAGACAACTTAGAAAAAGACGCAATCAGACGATAAAAGAACTACAATCGTTAACTGATTATGAATTGAATGACATTGGTATAGCACGAGGCGATATTCGCTCAGTAGCTAATAGCCATGTAGATATGAAAAAATCAGAGACCAACCACAATTTAAAGGGGTGGGTCTAATGACAGCAATAGTAAGCAATTATATATTCTCACCCTTGTCGGGTTTGTGGTCTTCTGTAGATCGATATACGCAGATAGCGGGATATTCGAGAGCGGCAGCGGAGCTAGCCAGAAATGGCTACCACGAGGAGGCAAAGAAGTGTATGCTACAATTAGTTAAGTTGAGAGACGATAAATAAAAACTTGAGGGGCCGACAGGCCCCTTCAACATCACGAAAGAAAAGCTATGAATCTATGGAACAGAATACCTGACTTTTGTTTAAGCCATTGGCTTTTAAGAATACCAATTGCAATTGTTTTCCTACAACAAGGTATATCTAAACTTCCTTTCTCTGTAGAAGATGCAGAAGCATTTGAACTACCTGCACTCGTTTGGTGGGTTGTAACATATGGAGAAATAGGAGCAGGTATAGGATTACTTGTTGGCGGTTTACTCACCAAGCCCTGGTTTCCAATCTTTAAAAAATGTTACTTGCCAATGATCGGCGATATGATAACACGCTTCAGTGGTATTACTATTTGTTGTATAATGACAGGAGTCATTTGGATAGGAGAACCAGAAAGTTTAACAGACGTACTTTTATATGACAATCTACACGTATTTCTATGGGTAGGTGGATTGTTTTTTGCACTAAGAGGAAACAGAGGATGATTAAAACTTTACTAACAGCAACAGTATTATTCACTGCTGGTTGCAGTTCGCTTTATGCAGCAGATGTAGCAAAAGGCGAAAAAGGATTTAAGAAGTGTAAATCCTGTCACTCAATAGCAGAAGGTGATAAAAATAAAACAGGTCCTAATCTCTGGAATATTATGAACAGAGGTGTTGGAACCAATGAAGATTATAAATATAGTAAGAAGTTCGCTGCATGGGCGGAAGAAAATCCAGAGTGGACAGATGAACTAATGGACGCCTGGTTGACTAATTCAAAGAAATTAGTTAAAGGAACGAAGATGATGTATAAAGAGAAGAAGGAAACAAAACGTGCGGACCTTATTGCGTATCTTCATTCAATGGGTGAACAGCCCGGAGAAGAATGATTATGACTTAAGTAAACATAGGACTCATACTACAAAGTATGAAGACTTATGTATGTAATGAAAAAGCCTACACACAGACACAGGAGAAATAATATGGCAAACCCTTACCAAATACGCTATGACGTTTTAAACATGGCAAAAGATATGCTTGATAAGCAATACGATATCCAAATGGAACTCGCTTATAAAGCTATGGAAATGTATAAAGATAACGCTGAACAAGCAATGGATGCTTATAAGAATTACATTCCGAAAGCAATAACCCCCGAAGAAATTAAAGAACAAGCTGATAAATTATATGAGTTTGTCACTGACAAAAAATAAAATTTAAGGGGTTTACAAACCCCTTTTTTTATGGTAGAATAGAGTCTAAAGATGGAGGTAATACTTTGGCATTCTATACTTCTGTAAATCGTCGTGGCAATACGATTTTATATCGTGGATACACTGATAATGGCACTGCGATTAGAGACGAAATAAAATTTAAACCAACCCTATTTGTAAAATCAAAAGAACCTAGCAAATGGAAATCATTTGATGGTACAGATATTGATTCTGTACAATTTGCTAATATGAAAGAAGCTAAAGAGTTTCTTCAAACATATGAAGAAATGGATAACTTCAAAGCATATGGCACTACGAATTATATACATCAATTCATAACAGAAAAGTTTCCTAACAATATAAATTTTGATCCTCATCACGTAAACGTTGTAAACTTTGATATTGAGGTTGCAAGTGATGATGGATTCCCTACGCCTGAAGAAGCTGCGTATCCTATCATATCAATTGCTTTGAAGTCTAGTAAATCAACCATATATCAAGTATGGGGTTTGGATCACTACGATCCAGCTAAGAGTGAACTAGACCTTGACGGATCACTTATACAATATCACCAATGTAAAACCGAAGCTGAACTTCTTGTAAAGTTTATAAACTATTGGAATAAGAATTGGCCTGATCTTATAACTGGCTGGAACAC
>CEWC01006976.1_pt1 | contig 10326 bp, 9 predicted proteins | sample 530331 | NCBI WGS metagenome assembly CEWC01 (sample SAMEA2619935, study PRJEB7988) | marine metagenome | isolation source: saline water (ENVO:00002010), including
AACTTTGAACCTAAAATGTCAAATAGGTTCATCATGTACATCGAAGGAATACCTGCGTACTTAATCAAAACGTCAGCAAGACCTGAGATTCAGAACGGTAAAGTGACAATCGACCACATTAACGTAAGAAGATATGTTAAAGGTCGTTCAGAATGGCAAGACTTAGCAATCACTCTATATGACCCTGTAGTACCATCAGCGGCACAAGCAGTAATGGAGTGGGTAAGACTACATCATGAATCAGTAACAGGTAGAGATGGATACTCTGACTTCTACAAAAAAGACATCACATTTAACAGTTTGGGTCCTGTTGGTGATAAAGTAGAAGAGTGGACATTAAAAGGTGCCTATATTCAATCAGCAAACTTCTCAGATATGGACTATACAGGAGAAGACTTAGCGACAGTAGAAATGACACTTACATACGATTACGCAATTTTACAATACTAATCATAATGTTACTTTAATATTAAAAATTGAAACCCACCAACTCGGTGGGTTTTTTACTTTTAGTTATATACTTATTAGTGTATACAAAGTAATGGTTAACCAATATAGGAGTTTAAAATGGCATACAATTTAGTAAGACGTAAAGAAGATAACGTTGTAGAATGGTTCGGTCACGGTTATACTTGGGTAGACAAAGATAACGGTGGTGAAGCAGCAACTCACTTTACTATTTCGGAAGAAACTGAAGAGATGAACTTACCAACTGACGGATGGGATTATATCGGAAGAGATAAAATCACTATGGATGACGCAGATGTACCTGAAGATAAAGAAGCAGGAGCAATCTTAAACGGTTCAGACGGAAATTATACTTGGGCATAAGTTCAAAATCTTCAAAAAACACTAACCCCCATCTTTTTGGGGGTTTTTTGTATTAATTAATCTGCTGTTTCATATATATTATAGTACAGTACATTAAAAAAGATATAAAACGAGTTTTATTATGGCAAATCAAAAATTAACTGACGACTACCCTCTTTCTAACGAAGAGTTGGTAGAAAAAGTCAAAAAGGACCATGAATCACAACAAGTTCGTGATTACAAGTTCCCCACAGAGATTATAGATTTACCTTCCAATGGTTTAATCTATCCAAAAGATAATCCTCTCTCAACAGGTAAAGTAGAAATGAAATACATGACCGCAAAAGAGGAAGATATCTTAACTACCCAATCATATATCAAAGACGGAACGGTTTTAGACAGATTGTTTAAATCGTTAATCGTAGGTAATGATAAGGGTCAATCAATCAATTATACAGATTTAGTAACAGGTGACAAGAACGCGATTATGATTGCAGCAAGAGTTCTTGGGTATGGAAAAGACTACAAAGTAGAAGTAGAAGACCCAACATCGCCAGGAACTAAACAAAAAGAAACTATTGATTTAACACAGTTTGAAAACAAACCATATGACGGGTCTAATCAATTAGAACCAAATAAAAATGAGTTTGAGTTCACTTTACCACAATCAAAGAGAAAAATTACTTTTATGGCTATGACTGAGTCAAAAGAAAGAAAAGTAAAACATCAAGTAGATGGTATTAAGAAGGCAAATCGTAAGATTAAAGATATGACTTCAAGAGAACTGACTACAAGATTAAAAAATACAATTTTATCAATAGATGGTTCTGATGAACAAAAAGACATCAACCATTTTGTGGACAACGAGTTATTTGCAGTAGATTCAAGAGCACTCAGAGCGCATATAGCAAAAGTTATTCCCGATATTGATTTAACATATGAGTTTATTTCTGAGGAGAGCGGGGAAGGGAGTGAAATGCAACTGCCTATGGATGTTGGGTTTTTTTGGCCTAACGATTAACTATAGACAACAGTTACATTCTCAAATCTTCGACCTTATATATCATGGAAATGGTGGGTTCAATTTTACCGATGTGTATAATTTTCCTATTTGGGTACGAGAGTTTTATATACAGAAAATAATCGACTTCAAACAAGAAGAAAAGAAACATCATGATAAAGAAATGAGGAAAGCAAAAGCAAGAACTCCAAGAAGATAGTAGAGACCCAACGTAAATGTTGGGTTTTTACATATTTATACTATATGAACAGAGGAATTCCTATGAAAACTATTAAAGAATCAGATTTAAAAAAAATATTTGACGCGTATGGTTTAGATGAAGGTATCTTTGATATCTTTACAAAAATGAGACTAAAAAAGAATATCAAAGCAATTGATAATGAAATAGACTCAAAAATAGAAAAAGTAAAAAACCCTAAACAACGAGACGCAATACGACAACTACAAAAAGCTCTTAGAAAAGCACATTCATTGGATGCTATATAATTAGAGGAGTACAATGGCAGAGTCTAACGAACAAAAAAAACAGGCGTATATTGAACAAATAAACCTTGCTGAAAGGTTAAAAGGTATTGTTCAAGAAACGAATATTGAAAGCGACAATGCTTTGAATATCGCCGTTGATTTGGAAGAAAAACTGAAAGACCGAATCAAATCTGCAGAAGGTGTTAAAGCGTTAGACGAAGCAATCAGTGAATTATTACTTGAACAGGCAAGAACTAAGTCTGATATAAATCAAGAAATGATTGATGAACTTACAACTACAAGAGACATTTTAAAACTTGAAGAAGAACGAAAAGACTTAATGGATGGTCTCAACGACAAATTAAAAGACGCCGCAGGACTAAATAATGACTTTGTTAAAGGATTTATGCAAGGTGGTGGTATTGGAGTTGGTATTGTCGTAGCAACAAAAGCATTAGAACAATTCCAAAAACTAATGGATAGTACAGTAGGTCTTGCTAAAGACTTATATATTGAAACAGGTGCATCTGCAGCAGAATCAGGAAGAATGGCAGGTGAAGTATTTAAAGCAGGATTTAGTATAGAAGGTCTGTTATACGGATTTGATGGACTTGCCTCAGCAGCAAAAGAATCATCTGAGTATTTTGGAACAACTCGTGGAATCACATCCGAAATGAATAAAAATGTTGCAGAATTAACAGCACTAACAGGTGACGCAGCATCTTCAGTAAAATTAAACGCAATATTCAATGAAGCATCAGGTTCAGCAGCAGACATGACTGATGAAATAAGAGCGATAGCAACAAAAGAAGGTGTTAACGCTAATGCCTTATTTAAACAAATGGCAGGTTCGGCAGGAATATTAGTTGGAGCATCAGCAGAACAACTAAAGAATCTTGCGAAAGCAACTGCGGAATTACAAAAACAAGGTGTTTCAATGCAAATGATGGAAGAGATTTCAGGAAACGTATTAAACATAGAAAGTTCTTTACAAGCAGAAATGAAAGCAAGAGCATTGGGTCTTGATGATATGGCAGGTTCTGCAAATGAATTAAGAGCAGCAGCAATGGAGTTCCAATTCGGAGATGAAGCAACAGGTATGCAAATGATGGGAGACGCACTCGCATCAGCAAATCTTAATATGGAATCGTTTGGTGAGATGACTCGAGCAGAAAAAGAAGCATCCGCAGCATTGATGGGTACCACGGTTGATGGTTTATCTGATATGATAATAAAACAGGACCAATTCCAAAAATTAAGAGAAAAGAATCCTGATTTAAGTATGGAAGAACTAAAAGCCATACAAGAACAACAAGAGGAGATGGAAGCATTTAAACAAAGTGGTATAAGTGCAATGAGTTCCATCGGAGCAGCGATTGGACCACTTATTGGTCAATTTTTGGTAATGAAAAAGGTTCAGACAGGAAGTATGTTTGGTGGTGGAAAAGGTCCTAATGTAGGTAAAATGGAAGCACCTGAAACACCTAAAAATATGGACGCTAAAAAATCAAAAGGTATTAAGGGATTCTTAAAAGGACTCAGAGATGGATTACAGTCATTTGCAAAAGGTGCAGGTAAAACACTATTAGGTGCCGCCGTTTTAGCAGGGGTTGTAGCAATATTAGGTGTTGGATTTAAAGTAGCGATGGAAATATTGGGTGATGTTGACCCTGTGGGAATGTTAGCATTTTCAGTATCAATAGGGATATTAGGAGCAGCACTCGCTCTGATGGGAGCAATAGGTGGAAACGTAATTATGGGTGCAGCAGCACTTGCGATTGTAGCAGTCGCGTTGATACCAGCAGCATTCGCATTTAGTTTATTAGAAAATGTAGACATAGGTAAAATGATTGCCTTCTCTATAATGTTACCTCTACTTGCATTAGCAGCAGCCGGACTTGGATTTATTGCTCCATTTGTCATGGCAGGGGCAGCAGCATTAATGGTATTAGGATTAGCAATAATACCAGCAGCAATAGCGTTTGGGATGTTAAGTGACTCAAACATGGAAGGTATAGTTGATAAACTTGCGACATTAGGTCAAGTAGCAGGTCCATTACTAATGGTTGGTGCAGGATTAGTTTCAATCGCAGCAGGATTGGCATTGATGGGATATATGGGAATGGGAGCATTACCTATATTAGGAATGATGTTAGCATTGTCGGCAGCAGCACCCGCTCTACTCGCGATGGGGTCAATGTTTGGACTCGGTGGTGGTGGAGATGATAGTGGTGCAGAAGAAAGTGACCCAATCAACTACGATAAATTGGCAACAGCATTAGCAAGTCAACCAATGCAAATAGTTATTGATGGTAAGGTTGTTAGTGAATTTTCAAGAATTCAAAACGTAAGACAAAGTAAAAAATATTAAGGGATAGAGAATGGCACTAAAAGATTTAAAATCTAATTTATCTGACTTTAGAAAACCTAAATCAGAACCATTGACTAAAAAGGAAAGACCAAAACCAACGTCTTTCAGTACTACCCCTTTGTCTGATAAGATACAAGATAAAAAAGTACAATCACCAAAACAAACTCCTGAAAAAGTTGGTACAACACCATCAGAAGTAAAACAAGGTGATAAATTCAAAGGTGAAACTTCACCAACAGTAGTAAACCAAACTGAAAAGTTTAAAGGTGAGACAGATACTAAACCGATGAGTTTAGAAGAAAGATTCTTAGGTCAAACAGACCCAACATTAGTAAACCAAACTGAAAAGTTCAAAGGTGAAACTACACCTACTGAAGCAAACCAAACTGAAAAGTTCAAAGGTGAAACAACTCCTACTGAAGCAAATCAGTCTGAGAAATTTAAAGGTGAAACAACTCCTACTGAAGTAAATCAGTCTGAAAAGTTTAAAGGTGAAACAACACCATCAGATTTTAAATTTACACAACAGTTCTTAGGTGAAACAACACCGTCTGATTTTAAATTCGTACAACAGTTCTTAGGTGAAACAACTCCTAATCTATCGGACAGGTCTTCTAAGTTCTTAGGTGAGACTGAACCTGTAGAATCAGACAGGTCTTCTAAGTTCTTAGGTGAGACAACACCAAATCCATCAGATAGGTCTTCTAAGTTCTTAGGTGAAACAACTCCTGTAGAATCAGATAGGTCTTCTAAGTTCTTAGGTGAAACAACACCAAAAAACTTTACATTTAGTGGACAGTTAGAAAATCAAGGACTTGAAGTAGGTCAAAAAGTCAATTTCTTTACAGATGATAAAGCACTTGGATTCTCACCATTTATGACAGGTGTTGATGATACTAAGTTTGTTGGTATTGACCCACAAAATACTAAATTTGATGGTGCAAGTTCTTTGATTGGTAATATCAATGATACACAATATCCTGTAAGGTTAGACAACGACTCAGGATTGGGTAAATTCTATACAGATAAAATATTAAAAGAAACATACAATAAATTTAATCTTAAAGAAGACGCATTTAATAGGTCAACAATCAAACAACCATTTGATTTAAGAGGTATTCAACGTAAAAAAGGTGAACCTCAAGTAAGTGGTATAGGTTCTACATCTCTTATTAGAGGTGGTGCAGAAACATCAGTAGAAAGAGGGTTAACTGACGCAGCCAGATTGAGTCAATTTTTATTAACACCTCGTGGTATCATTTGGGCAGTAAAACAAGTCGGATTACAGAAGAGTCAAAAATTTGCAACTGAGTGGAAACCTGATAATCTATTAGCAACAGTAGCGGGTTCAGGGACGGGATTACATCCTGAACGAGGTGGTAATTCACTTATTAATAAACTCTCACATTATGTAACAACAGGTGAAGAACTTACAGATAGTAAATTCGTTAGTTTCAAAGACAAAGATGGATTAAGAGCACTATACGACACGGTAGAAAAAAAATGGGATGGTGCAAATCCTGAACTAAAATTACAGGAATATAATGGTGGATTTGGTTCAGTATATGGTCTTGGATTAACTTCTATTACTCGAGTGATGAATACTCGTGTAAAAGGAACAGTTTGGGGAGAGTTTACACAAAAAGGAACTACAAAAACATATACACTTCAAAAGTTTAATCCATTTAAGAACAAAAATAGTGATATAGCGTTTGAAGAAACATATGGTAAGTCAGTTCCACCAGCAAAATCAACAGATGAAAGAAATAAATTTGGGTTAGCACCTCAAGCTCTTAAAGAAGAAAATACAAAAAAATTAGATGAAAATCTAACACTTAGCTCTGAAGGGTTCAAAACAGGAACTCAACCTGATATAGCAGACTATTCAAGAATATCGATGGGAATAATGTCGAAGATATCTAAAGATAGACATAAGAGTCCAACTAAACTAACAGACTTTAGACAAGAACAAGATGTTAAACCTGACAAAACATGGGGTGATAACAATGATGAGAAGATAGAAACTAAATTTGGATTCCCTGATTCAGGTCAACTAAGACAAAAAGATAATAAAACTCGTTCTCAAAAAAATCAGTGGGGTGATGGTGTAGAAGCATGGCAGGCAGCGGACCCAATACAAAGTTTAGATATTGGTAGTGTTGATACTGATTTAGTAAATATGATATTCCAACAAGGAACAGAGGGTAGTAGAATACAATTTAGAGGAACAATATCAGGTTTAGCAGAAAACTTCTCACCAACTTATACTGAAATAAAATATAGTGGTAGAGCAGAACCTGTATATGTTTATGATACATTTAAAAGAGATATCAGTTTTAACTTTAAAGTTTACCCAACTTCAAGAGCGGAAATGAAACCGATTTGGAAAAAATTAGAAAGACTATCTACTTATACAATGCCTGATTATCTTGATAATGGTTACACTGCGCCGGGTGAAGATGGTAATAGGGAGTTATTACTAACAATTGGTTACTTGTATCAACAAACACCAATGATATTAACTGCATTATCTTACACATACTCCGATGACACTCCTTGGGATATAGATTATGGATTACCTATGGGAATCGATATTCAGGTTAGTTGTACAATCCTTGGAAACGAATTACACAAATACGATAGTGAAAAAGTATTTTCATTTAGTACAGATATTAGAAGTTAACTATGAAAAGATATAGTAAAATAGATATTATTAAAAAAGAAGGTCAAAGACGTTTTACTGAAACGGTAAGATACCCATTAATACCACCAAGTATTGGTGATACATATATTGTTGCTATGCAAGGTGATAGACTTGACAACCTTGCGTATGAATATTACAAAGACCCATCACTTTGGTGGATACTTGCAAGGGCTAACAAAATTGGTTTAGGAACTTTAAATATAGAATCAGGAAAACAAATCAGAATTCCTGAAAATCCACAAACAATCATAGATGAATACAATCGTATAAATAAAAAACAGGAGTAAGTTATGGGATTAACGCTAGGAAACAGAGCACTACCATTACCTTCTGATTTTATGGAAACCCCTACCTCAAGAATAGGTAAAGGTGTTGGAGTTCACAAAAGAGCATACGCAAAACTAAGATATATTGGTCGAAGTAATAAAGAAGGATATGTTATAGGATGTCCAAATGACGCGGTAAAAACCATTGAAAGTAATGTTCAACAAACTCATTCTAATTTATTAAGTTCAGAAGGTGGTAGATTAACACCAAGACCTGTTTTAGAATCTGTATCTATGGCAAACGATGGTGGACAAGACCTTTCAGACGCAATGTTATTTGAACTAAGTGTAAGTTGTAAAGTATATAATAAAAATGATTTTGACGCGATAGACCAAACTTTCTTTACGCCAGGACATAGATGTGCAGTTGATATAGGATGGGTCGGTGGTGAAGCAGTTACTGTTAAAGGTGATATTTGTGGTTTTGACTTTTCAATCAATCAAGATTTATCTTATGACGTTACCATAAAAATAGGTGGTATGACAGATGGTGTTAAAGGAGCAGACTTGATTTTTGGTAAAGGTATTTCTTTTGGTAGTCTTACCTACACAGACCCCGAAGATGATTCAAAAGAAATTACTCCAACAGATATAATAAGTGCATTAACAGCAGCATCTACTTTAAATAAGTCTCAAGCATTAGCAGGTACAGCAAGACAGTATAAAAACAATATATTAAATTCTCAATTTGTTACAGTAAAACATATACAAGATGAAGGTGGTTGGTCAAACTTTTGGGGAACCAACAGAGAATCTATGGATTATATAAATCTTAAAAGTTTAGTTTCACTAATAAATAGAAATGTAAAAGACGGTAAAGTTTTTGGTGATAATCCATTTGAGTTCGACATACAATACGGTAAGAATAATAAAATGGACAAAAATATATTTTCGGCAGACCCGTATACGATGTTACTATCTCATAGTACAAGTGCACTTGAATATGGTCCAAAAGCAAAGTTAACAGGTGCACCACAGGGGTCAACACCTGAAAGTAACATATATTTGTCAATAGCGTATTTACAAACTCAATACGACCAACTGAAAAACCCACCAACAATGGGTGAAGACGGTGGAGAAAATAAAGAAAAAGCAGTATCTACTGTGAAATACTTACAAACTATATTTAATAAAATAAAAGATTGTTCGGGTGGTTACATTCGTTTGTATTTTTATTCAGACCCCGACCAAGAGGGACAGTTAATTATTTGTAATAGAGGAAATAATGTAAGTAATAACTTCACTAAAATATCTATGACGAATGGATTTGAAAAGGGTATTAGAGATGTTAACTTAACGTCTAATTTAGATTCAGATATGATTGGACTTGCTACCAACGCAGCAATGTCAGGAAAATATAGTAGTCAATTAGGAAAACTATATCCCGACTGTTACAGAAAACCCGATGATAGTCAAAAAAACGATACAGGTCCCTCTGCAGAGGAAAGATTAGACGAAGCAAAAACGGGTCTTGGTGATAGAATTAGTGAAGACGATGTTACAACAGCAAAATCTGCATTAAAAACATATGTCATGGGATTAAATGAAATTCCAACTTTAACATACAGTTTAGAAGCAACTGTAAAATTTGACGGATATGCAAGTCCTGATGGTGGTCCTAAGTATGGTGACGCATTTCAAATAGATAGATTACCCGCAAGAATGAATACTTCTAATATATTCTTCGTAGTAACAAAGATAGCAAACGATTACAGTGCAGGTGATTGGACAACAACTGTAACAGGTTTAATGATGGTAGGTAAATAATGGGAAGACAACGAATATATTATCCAAGAGGAGCACAGAGACAAGGTCTTTACACATCAGGTGGACAGTGGATGTCTGAAGATGGTGCAGAGTGGGTTGGTCAATATCATATTTACACGAACACAGGTGAAGTATTCACAGAACCCGAATATGTAAAAGGTAAATCTGTAAAATTAATACCTTACGCAAATTTGGGTGAAGAAAATCAAAGAAGAACTTTTCAATATAACAAAATCAAAAAAATAGATGATTACGAACCTACTGTAACACTACCTGACCCATACTTTCCACAACCAACGGGGGAAGATTACGATACGGGATACGTTGTTAGATACTTTCTTCAAAAAAAGGGAAGTAGAGTTATATTCGAGGTTAGTAAAGATGGATTTAGTTTTGAAGACCCTAATTACCATAAATGTGAATTAAAGTGGAAGATATCAGGTCCACTAAACGACTTAAACGGTATAAGTGGTATCATAGACACAAATCAGAGAACTGTACTCTTAAAAAGAAAAGAAATGCCTTTCATAGATTCTTATTTAACCGACCTTACTCAGTTGGCAAAAAATTAACAAAATTTAACATAAATTTAACATTAGAAATTTGGATATCTCGGCAAATTGTCGTACTTTAGTAGTGTAAGATTAAGAGATATGATAAAATCAAAAGAAAACAAAAAAGTAGGAATCGAAATCGATTTAACAGGACCCGATGGTAATGCTTATGCAATCTTAGGTTTAGCTAAAAGATTATGTAGAGAATTTGATATTCCATTCAACCCACTAATGAAAAAAATGACAAGTGGTGATTATGAGAATCTAATCAAAGTATTCGATGATAAGTTCGGTTCTTTTGTAACAAT
>CEWC01014131.1_pt1 | contig 10295 bp, 15 predicted proteins | sample 530331 | NCBI WGS metagenome assembly CEWC01 (sample SAMEA2619935, study PRJEB7988) | marine metagenome | isolation source: saline water (ENVO:00002010), including
TTCAGCCATGAATAACCCGTAAGGTTAATTGCGGGCTCAGTTTAACTCTCTAACTACCATTTCACCTTGTTCGCCCACCAGGCCGGATACATCTTGCCTAGCGCGATGTTCTTTGCGTGCCTGGCTTTAAAGCTAGCTCGCTTGCGCTTCATCTCTTTGCTTTCGCCCGGTTTAGGCTTGCCAGCAGTCTTTGCACCCTGCTCACCAAAACGGATCAGCTTGACTTGATCGCCTTCCTTAGCCAGCACAACATGGCTTTTGGTCGGATGGCTAGGCGTCCGCTTTGGCTTGTTGAAGCCAGACAGCCCATATCGATCAAGACGTGGATCGCGTTTTTTTGCGGCCATTATTTTTTAGATTTGCTTTTAGGAGCCGCCCGCAGCTCAGAACGTTTTTTCAGAACAGGGTTGCCAGTGCTCTCAGATTTAATAGCAACGATCGGATCACCCTTCGCGCCACGCCGCGTTACGGTGCCGCCACTTGGCCCCTTAACGCTGTAAGAGCCTTCCCCTTTGATGCTGGTAACAGTCCCAAAGGTCCGTTTCCCGCCATAGATCCAGCTGACACGAGAACCTTTCTTCATTTCTTTTTACCCCCCTTTTTTTTGTTGATTTTAGATTGAGGCTTCTTGGGACCGCTGTAACGAGGCATCAGGAGTCTCCTTTAGGCTCTTCCGTTTTAGCGGTTTTTTTCCTCGAAGCAGGTTTTTTAGGGGGGCAAGACGCCGGGGCTTCTTCCGCCTGAGGCGTGAATTGATACTTACTTGGCAGTGGAGCCATTTGGATAACGGCGACGGAGTTGCTCTAAGGTTAACTCCGACCCGTCCTCTCGAACAAATTTGCGGATCGCATCAGTTGGCCCATATTTTCTGGCGAGTCTGTTGAAGTAAGGCACCTTCTCAAGGCCTAAGACATCGGCTTTTACTTTTTTGCTCTGATCATTGAGCCACTGCCCATAGGTTTGCTCCTCTGGCACCATCCCCCCCTGAGCAGCACGTTTGCCAGGTTTTGGAGGAGTAAACCCTAAACGCTCGTAATCGATAATCGGAACAGTCGTAGATCTGCAGTTGAAATGTTGAGGTGGAACTGGCCCTTTGCCGTAATCAAACTCTTTACCGTCCAATGCCCGACAGATTGCAGAGGTTCTGCTGTCAAGTGTCGCGGTATATCGGTATTTAGTGGTGATGTCCTGGTTTGCCTCATAGACCTGCTGGCTAGCTGTATTTGCAACCTGATTGACCGAAGTGCGCACTAAGGCCATGACCTGACGATTGGCAACCACTGTCGACTCACCTCCCGCCTGCGTCATTTGTCGGATGCTGCCTCGCTGCCTAAACCGCAAACGACCTTTCAGACGGCGAGCGATTTTGTCTGTCGATTCACCAGTCAGCAACCCGTTACGGACAGTTTTTGCAAATAACTCAGCTTGCGCGATTGCTAAACCTTGAAACGTTTTTTCGATAATCCTTCCGTTTGGCAGTGTAATTGCTGTCCCCTGCGCCGCTGTAAGGGAAAAGGTTTGTGGTGCGCCCGTTACCGCTGCCTGTAAATCATCGCTTAATGAGATTACATTTATTGCTGTGGGATCGACCATAGCGACAGAACGTGCAAACGCAGGGCTGATTGCAATCGACCTGATCTGATCGCGCAGCTCATCAGGAAGAGCCTTTCGCAACTCCTCAGTTACAAACTCCGATTGTAGTTCCGCTAAGCCTTGCAGCTCTTCTGTCATCAGCAATGTACTGGTACCAGCCCAGCCATTGAGGGATTGCTTAAGCTGACTAAGAATCCCTCTGAGCCGAGCGGCCTGAGCTGGCGCTGATAACTCGTCGATACTCCGGAGACGGTCAACTGCCTCAAGGATCAGATCGTTATATGTCAGCGCAATACGCCGAGCCACACCATTGCTGAACCTGTTCAGATCAACAGCATTACGGAAAAGCGCAGCAGGCGTGCTCATTTCGGCTTTAACCCCACAGCATCAGCAGATTCAACGCAAACCACCGAAATGTCAGCGCCATGAGTCAGAGCATCACGAATCAGGCTGGGGATTTCGGCAACAGCCTCTTTGTCATAACGAGAAATGCTTGATTCAAAAACATCGCAGATCTCACCGTTAAAGAACCAAGTGATTCGGATGACGGCGTAATACTCGTTCTGCAGCTCCTCCTGGGCGAAGTAGACGATCTGCTTACGAGGCGGTTCCGGCTTGCGGACCTTACTCAGCCAGCTCATCAGACTCATCAGTACTCTCTGGCATTGTGGCCTCTGCAGGCGGAGAAGACTCTCTTTCAGTCATCCCGCCATTTTGAGTGGCATCTACCTCTTCCTCTACATCGAAATCATCCCCCAGAACCTCACCTGCTTCCAGCTGTAGAAGCAGGGTTTCCTGTGTAATCGTTCCTGCTGTGTAGAGCTGCAGCAGTGCCTGAATCTCCTGCGGCTCCAGACGCATCCCCATAAAGTCCCGATTAACCAGGCTGCTACCTGGGTTCGACTGTCCCAGATAAGCGGCATGGAATCGCAAGCAGTTATCGATCAGATCCTGCATCTGCTGAGCGACAACCATCATTGTGCTGTCACCTTGGCTGCGATCGATTCGCTTGGCTTCTGCTGTCTCGCCAACCAGCTTTGCCCCAAGCACAGCCGCAAGACCAAGCTCGTTTATCTGGCCTGCAATCTGCTCTAAACGCCGGAACTGTGCGTCATAGCTGTTGCCAGCCGGTTCGATGTATTGGGCAGATGATCCCTCAGGCAAAGCCATAGCTTCACCCGGACCCGCGCTGATCTCCTCAGCTGCCTGCGGAAAACCAAAGATGGCGAGCATCGGTACGGCGCTGATATGCAGCTGATTGCCTAAATCCGATTGCACCTGATAATGCTGCAGGTTCAGCTCAGCAATATCCGCAAGGGGTGGGATGGATTCCAGGATCCCCATACGGTTGGAATAGGCAACGCTGAATGGGATCTCGTTAAGGCTGGTGCGACCTTCATCAACAACCCTGAAGTCACCCTTCTGATCCTTCTGATGAATCTCATAAGCGCCAGGGGTCAGGACTCGAACCTGCTCAACCTCCTTTTCTCCATATAAGCCATCAGGGATAAGAACCTTTTCCATCAGCCGCAGCTGAATCAGTTTCTGTTCGCCGTCTGCCTGCTCAGTTCTCCAGCCCAAAATATCTCTGGGCGTATAGCTGGCGTAATAGGGTCTGCCGCTTTGTCCGGCTACAGGCGCATCAACCAGAACACCGACATGCCCATAACGGATACACAGACGAGCAGTTGCGAAAAGCCAGGTCTGTAAATCGTTTCCCTGCAGGTCAACGTTAAAAAGCTGCTCTCTTATCTGATCCGGCACATCATCAAGCCGGACTGGCTTGCGGGTCAGCATCCCCGCCAACATCCGCTCAAGCCTTACGTAATAAGGGCTGAGTACAGAACGCTGAAGCCTGTTGTCATAAGCCTCATCTAGTTCTCTTGGCTCTTGCGGCAGATATTTGCGGTGCCCCTTTCTGATCTTGTAAGTGCCGCCCAGCAGTGTCTCAATTAGGCCCCAATGGGGCTCCATGTTGACCCATGCGGTATTTGGATCACTGACCTGGGTAACGTTGCCGACCCGCTGACGCCCGCCAGAAAAACCTGAGTACACAGCAGAATCCCGCCCGATGGCAACAGTTTAGTAAAGACGGATTCCGGTGCCCCGTCCAGCTCGTTCATGCAATGGATTAAATGCGCCGAGGATTAAGTAGCCCAGGCCATCTGTCCAGTGTTCAATGTTTCCTGTCTTATCAATCACGTACTCCTCAGCCCCTTGCTTGTAAGTGACGTTCCTTAGGGCCTTAATGGTGTGCTTACAACGCGGATGGACAAACAGCTTCATGTCGCCATTAACAGTGCGGATCATCCAGTTGGTTGCGTTGATCTTGTCTTTTACTGCCCAACATGATTTCGGGCTGATGCAGCTGAACCCTGCCCGGCGAATAATGTCATGGTCTGTACGCCCGGCGGATGAAGTCTTGCGAGCTGATCCGGTCGGATCGGGGTAAGCCAGGATCTGACGATCAGGGAATCGCTCCTTCAGCAGAGCACAAACCTCGTCGGTGTTGGATTGTTTAACGGCCAGCTCATCCCAAATATGCAGCGTGTCACCCACCCTGCTACCCAACACACCCGCCATAACGCTGACGTTGAAATCAGAGCCCCAATAGATCGGGCCGCCCATATCTTTTACATCGCTGCGGATGTTGTCATCACCAAAGCCGGGATAGACCCGACCAGCCAGTGTTTCAAAGCTGGCGAGGTATTCCTGTTGGAAGGTGCGCTCATCAAGAGTGTTTCTGGCCGCCTCAATCTCCTCTGCTGAAACGTTGCCACCGTCAATGGTGGTAAATGAAAAGGTATCCCAGTCAGCTTGCTCCTGCGCTTGCTGCCATAAATCATGAAACCAGTTCAGGCCAGCAGGGGTTGTAATGAACCATGCAGGGCCACCCTGGTCTGACAAGGCAGGGCGTAACACCATCTCCCATGCCGTCTGTTTTACATACGCCGCCTCATCAATTACCAGAGCTGAAAGGCTGACGCCGCGCAGGCTGTCTTCGTTATCGGCACCGCGCAATGCAATCAGGCTGCCGTTAACCAGCTCGATCGATAGATCTGATTCGTTCCGTTTGACCACCAGCTCTTCCGGGGCCATCGTCTTCAGCTGACGCCAGGCGATCTGCTTTGCCATCCGATAATTAGCCGTGACATACCAGCAAAGGCTTCCGGGCTTCTCCATTGCCCAGCAGATCAGGCGGGTAATGCAGAGATAGGTTTTGCCAAAGCGTCTGCCAGAGCAGAGCAGCTTAAAACGTTGCTCCGTATCCCAGACCTGTCGCTGTGGCCCAGTAAGCCCCTCGACTAAGCCATCAACATATTCGGCATAGTCCTCTACCTTGAAGGCTGAGCCTGCGATTACCTCCGATAGGACAGAACCACCTGGGACAGCCGCAAGGATGCTCATCAGTCAAGGATGCGAGCAATCCTCGCGATTGAGTTAATGCAGCCCAGGGTTACGGATGGCTGGCTTGATTTACGGGTCTCCTGAGCCAGTGACGTAAGTTGCGCCAGCAATTCAGCGGTGAGCTGACGCCGATCAATATCCCAATCCTTAGTTATGACCTCATTAGCCCAGCTGATGTAACGCATTGCCTGGCGGGTGCTAACCCCCCATTCGCGTGTCATGTACGCGACGGCCTCAGAGGTCGGAACGTTGCGTGCTTTAAGAGCTGCAACCCGAGCGATTCTCCATTCTTTTTCGGCGTTAGTGGATTTCTTGCCTGCCATGGCATCGACCTATTTTTCTAAGGGTAATCAGTCAGCTGAATCAGCAGCCGCCTGTTTTTCTGCCTGTTTACGCAGCTTGAGCTGGACTTTACTCTCCCAAGCCTTTTTGTATTCAACATCCTCGAAGAGCTTGCTGAAGCCGGTGATGTGCTTAAGGCGCAGGACTTCTTCTGCTTCCATGCCGAGTTCTGCACAGATCTCTGCTTCTGACCAACCATTCTCAAGCATTTGAAAGACCATGTTGCTCATGCCATCAATGCTGTGCTTACCCCGTGCGCGGTTATGACGGACGGTGCTTGCCATGCGGTCGTTAATGGGTTTATCAAGAACGACGACTGGTAGGTAACCCAGGTTGCGATCACGGATGTCCTGATTGTTCCGACAGGTGAAATAACGGTGAAAGCCGTCAACGATTACGTATTTCTCTTTCTCGGCATCCCAAATGGTGACGACCGGCTGCGTATAGCCGTCATGAAGGATTGAGGTATAGAGCAGCCCAAGCTCGACCTTTGCGACGCTATTGGGGTTGTAATCGTTTGGCTCGACCATATCGACCGGCACCCAGCGGATTCGATCGACTGGCTGACCGCAAACCGGAGACAGGTTATGCAATGCCTCTCTTGCCTGTTCTATTGCCTCTAAGCGAGCTTGGCCTTCCAGCTTTTCGATCTCGTCGAGATTAAAGATTGTCATGCTGCTGTAGTGGGTTGAATGCCCTGCTGGATTGCAAGACGGATGTAGAGGTTTTTGCTGTTGTTCCGGTGGGTCTTGCCCTTCATCCAGTTACGCCAATCTGCCATTTGTGGCCGTGTCTGCCAGTTGTCTAGTTGGGTGAAATGGTAGTCGTTGCTCAAGATGGATTTGATCTGGGCTTTATACATCTCATCTTTAGCCGGGAACAGCGATAGTTTCTCGTCCATCTTGTCGAAGCGTTTGCGGAACTTCTCCTGCTGATCAGCATGAAGGCAGATGTATTTGAGCAGATGATCTCGATATTCGCGCCAAGATTTAAACATGCTTGGCAGGCTCTTAGGGCAGGCGTAAGCGTCAGTCTTTAACTGACCAAGGGTGTTTACCCCCGGCAGCCTGCGACAGAGAGCTTCCCATGTGTGCTTCTCAATCTCCTGCAGATAGAAAAGGCTGACAAAGCTTGTTTCGTGATGCAGGTTTGACACGCGCATCTGGTTAATGCCCATGCCGTATCGGTATTGCTCATCGTAGATTTTGCAATAGGTCCAGCCATTGCTATGGATCGCGTTCCAGATGTCGGTGTAACTCCAGTCGTACAGCGGGTAGAAGGTGTAATGCCCTTTCGTCTTGCTAAGCGTTTGGCCCCAGGTTATGTGCTTGTAAGTGATGCCGGTGGTTAAAGCCATTGCTCGTGCGGGTGATTCCTCGCAGCGGACACCAGCGACCCAGGCCACACGTTTATGGCCCCATTCAACGAGGCTGATCTTTCCGAATAGCTCCTTAAACCGATCGGAGCCATAGCGGTTGACCTTTATGGAGTTTGGCTCCTGGGGCCGGATCCATTCCTCTCCTTCTGCCCAGCAGTTCAGCCAATCAGTGTCTGATGATGCGCTGTTAAACAGCTTCAGCGGGATCTGAAACCACCACATCTCAACTTCGTCCATGTCCCCAACACTGCGGACGTAATCGACAACCGATTGCCATTCGGCTTCCTGATCAAGAAAAACGACTTTGACAGGCAAACGATTTAGCTCTCGCGCAACCTGCAACGTCATGTTGAGCGTTACGGTTGAATCCTTACCGCCAGAGAAGCTGACAATGACATCATCAAATTCGCTGTACAGGTATCGGATCCGATCAAGCGCGGCTTCGTAAACGGTCTGATCCTGATAGAACCTCATTTCTGAGTGACGACGTAATTACCGAATCTGGACACCTTGCCATAGTTGGCAAAGTTATGGCTGATGAGTGGCGGCGGGTTCTCGATGTATTGATGAGTAATCGGAGTGTAATCAGGTGCGATGAACATCATCAGCAGTTTGCCTTTAGGCCGCAGCAAATCATGGACGCAATCGAGCGCCGCTGGATGGATGTAGGAAGGCGATCCGAACAGCGAGATGATTAGGTCATATCGCTTCGTCGAAAGCCTGGATAGCGATGCTTCAAACGTCTGGCAAAGGGTCTCCCGATCGGGATGCTTCAACAGCAGCTGATCCAGCATTGCTTGTGATGGATCGACACCCAAATAGCTTTGGCAGTTTGGGTAATGGTCAAGGAATAAGCCGGTGCCACACCCAATGTCCAATACATCGCCTTTGGTGTAAGCAATGCGTTCCATGATCTGACGATCCTCTTGAAGCGCCTGCGGCGAACTCCAGATCCGATCGTATTGGCCTGCGACTTCGTCGTAAGGATGAGTCAAGATCGAATAGAGAGTCATTGATCGATTAACTGCTGTTCGATGGACAGCTGTGGTGATTCAACAGGGATTGACTTGTCTTTAGCGATCTTTGCGCGATTCAGCAGGATGGACTCATCAGGATCGGTCGTCATCGGCCAATAGCGCCATTCACCATGATCGAAGTATCGACGCACGGTTTTCTTTTTGCCCCATTGACGAAGCTCACCGTTTTCTAGGATCCATGCGATGACATCCCGGTATTGATTGCCATCAGCCCAGGTTTCCTTAAGCGTGTAGTAATGCGGGATCCATGGCATCGTTCTGGCGAACTTGTATTGCTGCTGTTCCAGCAGTTCACCGACTTCTTGAGGAGTCATGCGATGTTGCTTTTATCGACGGTAAAGGATTCATCGCAATGTGGACAGGTAATCCGAGCGAGATTCTGTTCTGATTTCCCAGCGAATTGATTAGAGAGTTTCTCCTGCTCTCGTTCAATGGTTGCGTCTGTAACGCCTAAGCCAGCACCCTGCGTAGGGTTTGTAATTGGTTTGTAGCTGATCTCCTGCTCTGGCTCCGGGATACTTCCAGAGAAATCGAGAAGCCGATTTAGATCATCGTCTAGATCGAGCCCATGAATTGAGCTGATCTCGTCAAGCAAGATGTCGTAATCCCAAGTGGATTCCTCAGAGATCTTGTTATCAGCGATGACATACGCCTTCTGTTCCGCCGCTGTTAGCCCGCTAACGACCCGGCAAGGGACTTGATCTAGGCCAATGCGGCGAGCCGCTTCGAAACGAGCGTGCCCGGCAAGAATGGTCAGCTTGTCATTAACGATGATTGGCTGGGTAAAGCCAAACCGCTGGATCGCTGAGGCCAGGCTTTGAATCTGGCCTTCAGGATGTACGCGGGCATTTTTGGCGTAAACGCTGAGATCTTCTACGGGGAGTTCTCGGGCCTGAACTTCAACCGATGCCATCAATCGTTTCGTTTTTCAGCGTCAAGCTAGCACCGTAAACAGGATCGGTAACTGCCTCATAATCGTTTTGGATCTGCTCTTGATAGCGAGCAATGGCACGCTCCTCTAGCAGATCAACGAGATCAAAGAGAAACGACTCGTAATCAGGCATCGCGTGTTGAGGCGTCAAGGGAACGGATAACAGCGGAAACGAGTGCTTCCATTTGCGGTCGAGGAACACCGCTATAGGTCTTACAGGCGGCCTCGACTGCGGCTGCATATACACCTGAGCCTTGCTTCATCCGAAACGCTGATTGAAGTGCCCTTTCGCGGATGAGTTCACTGCGGCTCATGTTCTGCTCAGAAGCCTCTTCTGTGAGCTGCTGCCTTTCGGCGTGGGTTACAAACGTTTTAAGTGCAACGAGGTGTTCGCTCGTTTTAGAAAGGATCGTCATCGATAGTTGCTTGCTTTGGCGGTGGGAGTTCAGTCTTTATAGGACTCGCAAGGTCGCGAGAGGAGGGTGCTGCTTCCGGTAACTCGGGGTGATAGTCCCGAAGCAGGTTTTTATGCTCGATGCCGATATAGCCCTGCGGGAAGACAGTGCGATCGACTTGAAGGTTGTCACGCCAACCTGGAGGTATTTTATCAAGATCTTCGATGTTCCAGTAACCCTGGTTGACGCCGTGTTGCAAAGCGCGGCGTATGGATGCGGTGTCAAAAGCTTTCTGCATTGGGGTAATAACGATCGTTTAATAGCGAATCCAGAGAGAAGCCCTCTTTCATCATCTTTTCAGCCCATTGAGCGAGCTGTTCGGCTTCTTCGTCTGATCCGACGAGCCGCCGCGCCCTTCTGCGAAGAGCTTTGCTGCAGAAGTCGACACGCTTCTTCTGCTTGCGTGGTCCCCGTTTTTTATATGGCCTGCGATCGAGATGAAATCGACCGCCGCCGTCTTCAACGATGACCCATGTATCTTCTCCTGTTTCAGCCTGATAGGCACGAATGGTGCTGACGTTCCCTAAGAAATGTTCATGGAATATCCAAAGAACGTTTTTAAAACGTTTTCGGTGATCAGCTGTTCGATCTTTGTATTCCTGCAGGGAAAGATGTGATAGCTGCACTTCGACAGCGATATGTCCTTCATAGCCGTCAAAATCAAGAGTCCGGTGTTCTCCACGCAGTATTTGCTTTTGGACGGTACTGGCGATCGTCGGTGACTCAGCGATCAGGAAGGCAACATCAGGTTCACGGAAGCCAGGATCTTTTTTATATCGCGGCATCGTTGTTGCAATTAGGTTTGGCGGATCAACCCTCATAACTAGGTTCCGTCTACCCGCCGCTAGCTCAGCGCAGAACTGATGATGACGAGATTCGGTTGACGCGCATTTAGCGTTCTTCGCCTTGCCTGGCAGATGCGTGAAGCAACTGGGGGAGAAAACCTGTTCGTCGTTGCGGTGGTAGATCGTTGAACGGCGAAAGCTTTTTTCTGCCGGGATCTGCTCAATATCTAGTTCAGCCAGGATCGCCTCAATCGGACGAGCAACGCCTGTGCGATCAAAATCAGCCTCCATTAGGCATTGGACGCAACCGAAACGCTTTCCGCTGAACTTCTGCATCAGGGTCTCTTCCTCATGCAGTTCACACAG
>CEWC01002546.1_pt1 | contig 10124 bp, 1 predicted proteins | sample 530331 | NCBI WGS metagenome assembly CEWC01 (sample SAMEA2619935, study PRJEB7988) | marine metagenome | isolation source: saline water (ENVO:00002010), including
TCAAATTAAAACTCCAGATCAAACCGGCAAAATAAAAGAAGAAAAACAACGCGTAGTACAGGGTCGGGAAAGAGCACAACGGTCTCTTGAAAGAAACAGAGACATTTATATGCGTGCACAGCGTCTTGTCAACGCTGCAGAGGAAAGAAACCGTCAAACTAACTTTGACATGCAGACGGTTGAGCGTGAATCTTACCGAAACGCACTGACTCGTGATTACAAAATCCAGATGGACAATCTGGATCGTCAGAACCAAGGCAGGCAGCGTGAGCTGCAAGAAATTAGTCAGCTCAGCCAAACTGCCTTTGGTATGATTAGCGGCTATTTAGAAGAGCAGGAACAAAAAAAAGTCGCAATTGCACACGATGTCATTGCAAGATCCGGCTCGACTTACGAAGAATTAATCAAAATTCAAACGCTCAATGACAACCTGACAAAGGCTGAGTTTGCTGCACAAGACAGTGTCCAAAAAATGTTGGGACCAAATGCTGCACCTGACCAGGTTGATGCTTTATTTACGATCTACCAAAATAGAAACACTAAACGGTGGATTGAACACAAAGCATTCTTTGCTAATTCTTTGAATGCTTTTCCTTCATTCCTTGACGCAAAGATTAACGAGATTCGGGAAGCAACAGGACAGCCGATTGATGATTTTGATTCTGTCATTGATGAGGCAAAGCGTGAGTTTATTGGCATACACTTTGTCGGCACGGCAAGGCCAGAGGTTCTTTCTGGACTTGGTGTGTATTCCAAACTGGATGAGTTAGCTAATGACCGTAGGGATGTCTTTGTCACAGAAAGACGAAAGCTTCACAAAGAAGAGTTTGCACGTGACCGCCATAATGCGTTTTTGACAACCTGGCAAACAGAACGCCTTCAAGGTGTCCTTCGGTACAACGGGCAAAACCCTTCTTACCAAAAACGTCAGGACATGGTTAAAGCCATTGAACTGGCAGTTGAAGGTGGCGGCGCTTACACTTGGGGCGTTGAAGATATTGAAAATCTTTTAAATGCACCAGGAGGAGGTTCTAACGGAAAAAGTATTAGAGAGTCTTTTGCTGGCACTACAGCTGAGTTAGAAGAAATTCAACGTAAGATCCTTAAGCGTGAAGAAGATGCTTGGAAAGCCGAAGCAGCGCGGGAGCAGCGCGAAATGGAGTCTTTTGTTATTGACCGAGCAAACGAGCTGGGCATGGATGACGGTGTTTTGTCAGAGGCTGATGTTGATAGGTTGCAAATAGAGCTGCATCGTACGTATCCAGGAATGACTTCCAAAGAATTTGCAAAAGTCAAAATGATGACTCCTGACGCTGCGGTTGCTCTTGAAACAGAACAATTCAATGAAAGGTTGTCTCAGGCTGGTCGTCTGACCATGGATCATGTCAACAACGGTAAGTACAATGACATCAACAGGCGTATTTTTTGGGAAGGTGTTGCAAGGACTCAAGAAAAACTTTATGCACATGAGGGATCTAAAACAGACCTTTTAAAGCTTAAAAACGAATTTGATAATCATCCAGCAGTCACAGCTGCAAGGGCTGTCAACCCAAAAGCTAATGAAATAAATTACGCGCTTGCTATTGCTGACTATAACAGTCGGTACAGAACGTACACGCAGAAGTTCATGGCTGCAGACACAGAGATGAATTATGATAAAGCAAGAAAACAGGCTTATGATCTTGTCTTATTTGAAATGCAGGATGATCTCGAGAAAAGACATCAACCTAAAGGAGGTTTAGACGCGTTTCGTAGAAAACCTATTGATGCTGATCAAGCTGGTAAGTTCAGAGGTATTGCAACTACTGGCGAAGAGAACATTAAAAAACTTATTGAAATTGCGCGTGATGGTAGCTTGACAGACGATGCCAGAGCACAGCAAGCCGCAGCTTTGATGAATCACAAAGAAATCGAGATGTTTGCACAAAACTACACTAATCCTAACTATGCAATACCCCCTGCAGTAGTTGTTTACGCAGATGCTATTAACAGGACACCGCTTGCTGCTCTAAAGATTCTTTCTACACACATTGGAGACGGCAACCTCAAGTTGTCAATGGATAAAGTAGATAAAGAAATGAAGGCTAAATATCAGCAGTATGTTGATACGCCGTATACATATATTAGAAACAAATATCGCACTGCTGAACGAACTGGACGAGCAAACATTGGTGATAACAAGTCGGCTGCTACGGCACCGATGAGGACATCTATGTTCAAAGTTGTTCAATACGTAAGTGGTGATCCTGCAATTCGTGGTAAGTCAACTGCTGATGGCCGTATTGTTTATGACAATGGCGATGGACCTCGTGGTCATGGTGGAAGAAACTACCATAACCATTATGAATTCGAAACTCCACAACAGGCTGCTGCTGCAAAGCTAGCTTTTGAACAGGCAGGATTTAGGGTTACTTCTTACTTACGTCCTAACGATACTGGAAGTGCACATTCTCGTGGTGTAGCTATCGACGTTGCTCCGCCAACCACTCTCCCGTACACTGATGAAGCAGAGGCTGCATGGTCTGCAGCAGCAAACGCTATTATCGGATTTACCCCATTCGAAGATGAATGAATTTCTAAACAATTTTACGGAAGGGTTACCTAGCCGTGATACGGAGTTCATCGAGCAACAGAAAGCTTTAGAAGAACTCAGAAAGCAGGAAGAAACTGAAGATACTGATGAAGCTACGGCGACATCTGAACCTGCACAACCACAAGTTTTGACACCAGAAGAAAAAGTTGAACAAGTAGAAACTACTCTCAAAGAAGAGGAAAAAGAAAAAGACGACGAAGATGAAGACGAGGACGATCAATCTGCAATTGAATTTGTAGGTGAACTCGCTGCGGCAGCACCTGTCGGTGTTCTTGATTTTGGTGCTGACCTTCTCAACCTAGTCCCTGGTGTAGAGATTGAAAAAGTTCCTGAGTTTGAAAGTGAAATCACACAAACAGTACGGGAAATGTCTTCTATCATCATTCCTACTATTGGATTGAGTGGACTAGGGACTGCTGCTCTGGCAGGCAGAGCTGCTTCTATTGCGTCTAAAGCGTCTAAAGCGTCTAAGCTTCAATTTCTTGTAGACCCTATGGTCAAAAAAGTAGGAGGCATGGCATTCAGTGCTGGTACTGGTGCCTTTGTTGACTACACAGTTGAGATCAATCAAACTGACGACAACCTTACTGGTGTTCTTAAACAAACCTGGCCTAGATTTTATGGTTGGATTCCTGATGACCTAGCAACTCTAGCGTCTGATGGTGCTGACATGAAACGTGCCAAGAACGTTACTGAAGGTGTTTATCTGGGTGTAGGTACTGATTTGCTAGTCGGTGCAGCAAAACTTCTTAACGGTAGAAGGGGACTGACTACAAACTACATTCCTAAAAACGAAAAAGCTGGTCAGTATGCTGCTAAATACAATGCAGAACAAGCTCTTGATCCAGAAGAATCAGTTAATTTTTCGGCTGCTAAACGCTCACAAGCCTTAGACGATCTTGGCAAATGGAATCTAGACGAAGCTGTTGAAAAGGCTGGCGGTGATGTTGAGCTTGCCCTGTCAGAGCCAATCTACGGAGTCCACGATCTATACGGTGCACAGGAAGTTGTTCAACGCTCGTTAGATGGTGATGTAAACCTTGCTGCAGTAGATGCGTGGCAGGTTGCTACTAATAAAGGCGGAAGCGTGAATGGCCGAGTAGGTAGCATGATTACTGAGCCCTTCCTTAAAGACGGCTTGAAGCTTGATAAGGACATGACTATCATGCTCAAAGGCATTGGCTCACAGCTAAAAGACACAAAAATGGATGTCAAGTTTCCTAATGGAGACTATGCCACTGCTGCTGACATTGCCAAGGTTGGCGATGAAATGGCGACAGAATATATGCAACTTCCTTGGGAACAAGTTAAAAAGCTTTTCATGGAAGACGTCAAAGCATCTGGTATTGTTGATCGGCGTGCTGGTGTAGAAGGCCTAAGTGAAGTGGGCATGGAAGCTGCCCGAAAAATGATTAAACAATACACTACTGATTTGATGAATCTGGATGATGTCAAAGCAGAAACGTATCTTGCGACATCTCTTGCTGGTCAAGTTTCTGACATTGCACAAGGTGTGCGGATGACAGAGGGCACGCCTGCTATTGATAATGCATCGAATTTAATCATTGACCGCATTGAATACCTTATGGCAATGCGTGGTCGGTCTGCATATATCCGTGGTCGGGCGCTCAACCTTACCAACATGTGGAATCGTTTAACTGCATCAGGCAGTAAGGCAAACCAAGCTGCTTATGCCAAGCGTATTGACCGTATTCTTAAGGAAGAATCAAACGAAACCTTGCGTGCAATTGACAGGATTCGTCTCGATGCAAAGTTCACAGCCGATACACTTCGTGAAATTCGCACAGAAAAGCCAGAGTTTTTTGCACCTTTAATTATGGCATATGAGTTTACTGATGGCAAAGTAAACACAATGGTGTCATTAAATAAGTTCCTCAAAAAATCTACTGGTATTTTTAGAAACTCACTGGTAAACGATGATCCTGGAACACAATCAGTAATCCTGAACGCATTCTGGTCTAATGTTTATAACTCTACATTGAGTGCTTTTGCAACCCCTATAAAGGCTGGCTTTAGTAACATGGCTGGTCTGGTGGAAAAACCATTAGGTGCACTTATTGGCAGTCAGCTATTAGGCGATACCGCAAACATGCGTCGTGCTCTTTATCAATATAACCTAAACTTTGAAGTCCTTCAGGACTCACTGAAGTATATGGGTGATGTTTTCAAACGCAGTGCTACAGAACTGAACGTTGCTGATTTGCAGCGTGAAAACATTACGATGAAGAACCAAGAGCAAATTGAGATTTTAGAAGCAATTGCTGTTGCAAAAGACGCAGAAGGTGATTCAGCACCACTCGCTGCAGTTGAACGCATTAAAGCCATGAACGACTTGGCAAACCATCCTTGGCTCCGTTTTGGTAACAGGGCTATGCAGGCGCTTGACGGCTTTACTCAAAACATGATTATGCACGCAGAAATTCGTGGACGTGCATTTGATAAGGTTACTAACAACGGTGCTAAAGAGTTTGACGGCAAACTTGCTGAAAGCATGTATGCTGAAATTAAAAAAGAAATGTTTGATGAAGATGGTCTTATCAAAGATGAAATTGTCAGGCATACTGCAGGTGAACTTGCAATGTCTTTGGATAACGAGTTGACAAACAGCGTTTCAGGTTTTATTTCACGTTTCCCTGTACTCAAGCCGTTTGTGTTGTTTACCAAGACTCCTATTAACGATCTTATTCTTGCAAAATCTTATTCTCCCCATAATTTGTTTATGAAGGAGTACAGAGATTTCCGCATGAAGCCTAACGAACTTCCAATGCAGCAGATTGACGATATTCTCAGAAGTCGCGGCATGAAAGAGATGGAAGTTAACAAGATGAGTGTGGAAGAAAAATACATGCGGTACGGTGAGATTCGTGCAGATTTGTATGGGCGAACAGCTATTGGCACTCTTACAGTTATGGGTGCTCTTGGTTTGTTTGTAACCGATAGAATTACTGGCAACGGACTTGCTGACAAACAAAAACAAGCTTTGCGTCGTGAAACGGGTTGGAAACCACGTTCGATTCGTTTGCCAGGTGGTAACTGGATTAGTTACGACAACCTTGGTCCTGTAAGCAATTGGTTTGCTGCTGTAGCTGACGTTGCTGACAACATGGATTCATTGACTCCAAACGATATGGCAGAACAATTCCGCAAACTTGGATTTATTCTTGCAGCATCAATTACTGACAAATCATTTATGGCTGGTCTAGAGCCTTTCATGGATGTTGCACGTGGTGATGTTGGTGCGTTGAGCCGTTGGGGAGGTCAATTCGCAGTTGCAGCAAATGTGCCTGGATCTAGTTTGATGGCAGAAATGGGTCGTTTGATGGATCCTGGACTCAAAGAAGTAGAGTCAACTATTCTTGACATGGCACGTAACCGCCTACCACTGTTTAGAAGTCAACTTCCACAGAAGTACGACTGGATTGACGGGGATCGAATTGGTTATCCAGACAAGGCTGGCAATACGTACGAAGGGTTCATGACTCGTGTCTGGAATAATTACATGCCTTGGAAAATTAGCGGAAAAATTTCTGACGAGAAAAAGTTTTTGCAAATGGTTGAGTATGATGCTTTGCCTAGATTGCGTACAAACGGCCGTGGTGTTGAGTTGACACCTGATCAACGCTCAGAAATCACCAACATTATGGGTCAAAGAGGCTTTTTCAAGGAAGGAATTAAGCGTGTAATGAAGACAACGACAGGAAAAGAGTTTCGGAAAAAATACATGAAGGCTGTAAATATGGGCTTTAAGCCAGATATAAATGATGTAGGTCAAGTCCATAGGTTGCTTGACGCCGAACTCCGGCTTGCCATGAGAATGGCATCGGCTTTGTCTTCTGACAAGGACGTTGTAGCCCGTAAAATGGCTATTAACCAAACAGTCGAAGCTTATTTAGAAGCAGAAAACTTTGAAGCTGCTGAAAGGTTCCTGAAAATGATGGAAGAGTATTCCTACTAACAAACAAAACTAAAGCGTAATGGCTAACACTTTTATTGAATACACAGGGAATGGTTCAACCACGAACTATTCTTTTACATTTGAATACATCAAAGAAGCAGAAGTCAAAGTCACCATTGACGGTACTGCCACAACTGCATTTACATTTGCCAACGCTACCACCCTTAGCTTCACTACTGCACCTGCAAACAATGCAAAAATCCGTATTTATCGTGAGACGGATGTATCTAATCTTAAGGCTACGTTCTTTGCAGGTTCTGCTATTAAAGCAGAAGATCTAAACGATAACTTTACTCAAAACAACTTTGCTGTTGAAGAACTACGAGAATCTACGTGGGACTTTGACACTGAAACTATTAAAAGTGGAGAGACGTGGTCAAGTGTTGACACACAGATTGCTACTACAGAAGCAATTGACAACCGTGTCTCTGCCACTATTGACACCGCAATCACTAACGATATCGGTACTGATGGTACCGGTGTTACTGTTACAGATGATGGTGACGGCACTATTACGCTAGGTCTAGCACAAAACACTATTGACCTTGACCGGTTGAAAAATAGTGACATTATTAACAATGCAGAGCAAGATGCACAGTCTCCTGCTCCTGCAGATACCAATATCTTTACTGCTCTTGCAGCCAAGACTCGTCACGATACACTAATTCAAACTGGTACACCGGCTGGTTCTACTTATCAAACCGGTAAGTTCTGGTATCAAAATGATAGCGACAAAACCTTCCATGTATGGAACGGGTCAAGCTGGGAAGGCATTACCTCTGGTGGTACGTTTACCAAACTTGAAAAAGTTATCTATGTTGATAGTATCAATGGTGACGATACCAACGATGGTCACCGTATTTCTACACCAAAAGCCAGTATTAAAGGTGCTGTAGAAGCAATTAACGATGATTCAACGTATGGTGATGGTAGTGTTGTCTTGGTTGCACCTGGTATTTATCAGGAAGCTGCACCTATTGACATTGAAAAGCGTGATGTTGCAATCATTGGTGCTTCTATCCGTAACGTTATCGTACACCCGACTGCTGCTACTGAAACCAATAGCTTGTTCCGTGTAAACAGCGGCACATACCTGCATAACATGACGTTTACGGGTATGAAAGCTAGTGGTACCCGCGGTGACACTGGATCCTTGTGGGAAGATTCTACTTATGGTCTTCCGCCAACTCAGGGCTGGAACGTTTCGTTCTATCCCGACGCGATGATCTACAAGTCTCCGTACATCCAGAACTGTACTAACTTCTCTGATTCTGAGATTGATAACAGCAACCTGGCATTCTATGCTGGTACAGAAGACAAGGGACGTGCCGGTGATTTGGACTCTGCTCCTACTGGCGGTGGTCTGCTAGTTGATGGCTCTACGCCTCACGACGACTCACCTCTCCGGTCTATTGTTGCTGATAGCTATACCCACACTGGTCTAGATGCACCTGGCATTTTTGTGACCAACAATGGTTATGCACAGTGTACAAGTAGCTATGCTTTCTTTAACCATTTTCATATTGCTTGCTTAAATGGTGGTCAAGCTAACTTGGCTGCATCAACTTCTGACTTTGGTGAGTTTTCGCTAATTGCTGATGGTCGGTCTACCAGTGCAATCTTTACTGCAAGCACCACAGCCTCTGCTGCTGATGGTTCTACTACATTTACTATTGACGCTCCTACAGCTGCCTCTGGTTGGCATGGTTCTGCAACTCGCCCGCAAGACAACATGCTTGTGGACATTGGCGGTAACACGTATCCTGTGCTTTCAGCAGTTGCTGCAGGCAGCGGATGGACTGTAACTATTAGCCGTCCTGACACCAGCGACCGTACACAAAACCTCGGTCTTAATGGTGCTGTAAGTAGCGGTGCTTCTGTGTCGTTCTTCCTGCGTTCGATGATTGCTTCTAGCGGTCATACGATGGAGTACGTGGGTAGTGGTACTGATTATTCTGCATTGCCTGAGAACGGCGGTGTGCCTGATGACACTAAGCAGATCAAAGAGCTTAACAACGGTAAGGTCTGGGCTGCTATTACTGATCATCAAGGTACCTTTAAAGTTGGTGAAACATTCACTGTTGACCAGCAAACTGGTTTTGTTAACATTCCTGCAGGTGCTTTGTCTGTACAAACACTGCTGGAAAACCTGGATGTCAACGGTAAGAAGATTGTCAGTGATTCTAATAACGAAAACGTTGTTATTAGCCCCCATGGTACGGGTACTGTAGACGTTGAGTCTAGCCGCATCACAAGTGTCAGTGATCCTACTGGTGCACAAGATGCTGCAACCAAAAATTATGTTGATAATTTTACAGGTGGTACATCTAACATTGGTGATAGTTCAGTAACTAACGCTAAACTTGCTAGCGGAGCGGTTGACACAACCAAAATGAGTGGTGCTACTGTTGTTACTAACAGTGAGCATAGTGCTGCAACTACTAACGATACTAGTTTCTTCACAACCTCTGCATCTGATGCACGTTATTTCCGCCAAGACAGTTCTGAAACTATTGAAAGTGGTGACACTTGGAGCAGTAATGATGCTCGTATTGCAACCACTGCAGCTATTGATGCACGTGTTATTGACCTAGTAGATGATGTTGGTGGTTTCGTACCAATTGCAAGTGAAACCAGTTTCCCGACTTCTAACCCTGATGTCAACGATGGTGCTGGCACTCTGATCAGTATTAAGGAGATTGGTACTAGCCGTACTCCGTCTAGCGGTACTGTCACCATTGCTAATGGGTCTGGCTCTAACACCGTTACGATTACTGGCTGTGGTACTACTGTTCTGTCTGCTGGATTTGGTGCAATCGTAGAAACTACCTCTACGCTGCATACCTACACATTCCATCGCCTGACTCCTAAAGCTACTGAAGTTACTACTGTTGCTGGTATTTCTAGCAACGTAACTACGGTTGCTGGTGTTAGTTCTGATGTCACAACTGTTGCAGGAATCAGTTCTGACGTAACGACAGTTGCGGGAATCAGTTCTGATGTAACTGCAGTTGCAGGGAGGGCTACTGAAATTGGTCGCCTTGGTACTGCTGATGCTGTTGCCGATATGAATACTCTTGGAACAGCCGACGTTGTTGCAGACCTAAATACACTTGGTACTGCCGATGTTGTGTCTGACATGAACACACTGGCTACGTCCAGTAATGTCACGGCAATGAGCAACTGCTCAGACGACATCAGTAACATTAATACTGTTGCAAGTGATATTAGCAATGTCAATACGACTGCTGGCTCTATTAGTAACGTCAACACTGTTGCGTCTAACATTAGCAGTGTAAACGATTTTGCTGCACGTTATCGGGTTAGTGCATCTGCACCTACCACTTCTTTGAATGATGGCGACCTGTGGTTTGATACTACTAACGACACGCTTAAGGTTTACGATGCGTCTTCTAGTGCCTGGGTTACTGGTGTAACTGATACCACTGGTTTTGTCACCACTGCTGGTGCAACCATGACGGGTCAGCTCAACACTATTACTCCAACTTCTGGTGATAATGCGACCAACAAAACGTACGTTGATGGCACGATCGA
>CEWC01024633.1_pt1 | contig 10104 bp, 13 predicted proteins | sample 530331 | NCBI WGS metagenome assembly CEWC01 (sample SAMEA2619935, study PRJEB7988) | marine metagenome | isolation source: saline water (ENVO:00002010), including
GCCAGATTGTGTTGAAAAATATATTGTCCCTAAATTTAATTTCTTACAGTCTGTTGGAAGTGCAATAAATTATTTCAAACCAGGACAATATTTACCACTCCATAATGATCTTTATGGAATGTATCTTAAAATTAATAATGTAAAGTCAAAAAATGTAGTAAGATATATGGTAATGCTGGAGGATAGTAGTCCAGGACAAATTTTGCAAATTAAAAATAAATGTATTTCCTCATGGAAGTCTGGTGATTGTTTTCATTGGCAATATGATGATGTTCATGCATTTTACAATTTTAGTATGAAAGATAGATACGCAGTGCAAATTACAGGAATTATTGATGAAAAGTAGAAATGAATGGGATCAACTTAAAAAGGTGATTGTTGGCAGAGCAGATTATGCTTGTATGCCAGAAATGGAAAGAAGTTATCGTCATATTAATTTTGCCGATAAAGAAGATGTGTCCAACGTCCCTAACGGTTTGTATCCACCACAGGTAATTCAAGAGGCAAATGAGGATCTTGAAGTATTTGTACAATTTTTACTTGGAGAAGGTGTAGAAGTTCTGAGGCCTGAAAAAAAACCAACTGGATACTACAGTTTTTGTCCAAGAGATGTTGTAGTGTCTCATGGCGATGTTGCATTTGCTGCCCCAATGCCATTACGTGCGAGAAAAGATGACTGGAAAACAATTGCACAACACTTTGATAACTTAAAAAGAGTTGAATGTTCTTATGATGATCAATTGTATGATGATGATTGCATCTGCGAAAAAGATATTCTTGCTCTGACAGAACACTCTCCTGCATTTGATGCCGCAAATATTCTGAAAGCAAATGATGATATTTTATATCTTGTATCTAACAGTGGTAATAAAAAGGGATCAAAAAAGTTGCAATCCATATTAGGTGACGATATTAATGTTCATCTTCTTGAAAATGTCTATAGCTACATGCACATTGATACCACTGTAGCATTTTTAAAAGAAGGGCTTTTATTGGCAAACCCAGAAAGAATCAAAGATAAGAACATGTTACCTCATCCATTTAATAAGTGGGATGTAATTTGGTGTCCAGAACCTGTTGATATTGGATATTTTCCAAACTACAATAATGCATCGCCATGGATCAATATGAACCTTTTTAGTGTTGATCCAAATTTAGTTGTATTGGAAGAAAACCAAAATCCTACAAGAAAAGAATTAGAAAAACATGGCATAGAGTGTGCTATGCTTCCAATGAGACATGCTCGTACATTAAGTGGATGTTTTCATTGCGTCACCCTTGATATTGATCGTGGATAATGAATCTTAAAAATAAGTTAGATAAAATTCCATCAATCTATTATGTCAATTTAGATAACAGAGTTGATAGAAGAGAATACATGGAAAACCAGTTTGACTATTGGGAGATAGATAATTTTAATAGAGTTTCTGCGACAAAATATCTGGCATCTGAATTTGACGATTGGAAACATCTCATTAGTAATAAAAAATACTATCAAATTCCAAATAAAAATGCTGTTGCGGCTTTTTTGTCGCACATAAAGATGATTAAGAAGTGGTTAGAAGAAACAAATGAAAAATATTTTATAATGATGGAGGATGATTATGATCTGTCCCTAATTAAATATTGGAATTTTGATTGGACGTTTTTGATGAATCAAATCCCATTTGATTGGGATTGTTTGCAGTTAGGTTTTGAAAGTTTTGATTATATCAATTTCTTTTTACATCCTAAAAGACATTTTACTTACTTTGGTGCATGTATGATTAATCGGCACTATGCAGAAAAATTAATTAAATTATACATGGATGGAGAAAAAGTCATAATTGACAATGAGATAAATGACGTACATCACCTTGAAAAAGGACATGGAATTGGAGACGTGGATTACTCGATTTGTCATAACGGAAAAACATATTGCATACCATTAATCCCACAAAACCCTAACATAAAATCCCATGAAAATTTTATTGAAAGAAGAAATTGGGGGCATGTATTTAAAACATATGATTTATATTATGATTGGTGGACTAATGATCATCACAAATTTTCTTTAAGAGATTTTTTCACATATGGAAAAATTAATGATGGTGCGATGACTAAAGAATTTAATAATGTGGGTATGAAAATAGCATATTGATCTTTTTTGGTGTATAATAAATATATCACTGATACATTTTGTATGGACTTACTGAAGCTGTATTCTATTCCCTTTTGGCAGGTTATCTTTCCTGATTTTGAAACTGAGAAAGACGATATTCTAAAAAGAATTGAACATTTAAAAGAAAATCAAGATTCAGATGAGTTAGATCATAATACTAACAATTTTTGTGTCAAAAATTTGCAGCAGGATCCTACCTTTTTTAATAGTTATCAATTTATTTGCGAATTTGGCGGTAAATGTGCTGAAGACATTGGATTTGAATTTTGCGATGTAGCAATGTCTAATTCATATCTGGCAGTCAACAACAAGAGAGAATCAATGTTGTCTGAACATGTCGATGATTTTGTTTTTAGTGGGTATTATTTCATTAAAGTTCCTGAGAATAGTGGAAAAGTTTGTGTAAAAAATCCTGTAATTAATCAATTGTGGGATGGTATGAGTTTAGTACAACGTAAAAATGAATTTACCTCAAAGCTTATTAAAATTACTCCGCAAGAGGGATCAATAATACTTTTCCCATCATATGTCCCATCTTCAGTTGAAACAAATACACATGATGATGAATTTATTTTTGTAAGATTCACACTTTCAGTAACTAAACAAGGAGTTTTTGATAAATTGAATTTACAACCAACTGCGGATTCATTAAAATATGATGTGGACAAAGAAAATTCTAATGACGAAACTATCAATCCAGAGATATCTATAGAGGGAGTAGTAGACGAAAACGGCAAACCTCTTGAAATTGTAGATATAAAATTATTGCAACCAGGTGATCCAGGATATGTTGATTTGAACAATTATGTACCCGATCCGAAATACTTAGATGAACCAGAGAAATTGAATGAAGTTGAATGAAAGAGTCTATCTTTATAGCAACTCCGTGCTTTGAACATAAAGTAAATACCTCTTATGTTTTATCACTTTTAAGTTTTAATGATTTGGAAATAGATATATTTCCAAATTTTATGCACGATAGTTTATTGCCAAGAGTAAGAAATGAATTGATTACGATTTTCTATGAAAAACGAGAACAGTTCACTCATTTATTATGGTTAGATTCGGATGTTAGTATACCTGCTGTAGGACTTAGAAAACTATTGGATAGAAATGTTGATGTAATATCAGCACCCATCCCAATTAAAGAAAAAAATATTAATAGAATATCTAAGAATCATCAATCAATTGAGAAAGTGTATAAACAAATTGATGAAAATTTATACCTTACTACAGCTGCAGCAACTGGCTGCTTATTGATGTCTAAAAAATCTGTTGTTGATATTATTGAGTGTTCAGATTTTTATCACGACAATGATGATACAGCAAGAAAAATCTATAACGTTTTTGAAACTAGAGTAAAAGATAGAGCATACTTAAGTGAAGACTGGGATTTATGCTATAAACTTAGATCAATCGGTTATGACATTCATGTTGATGATTCTTTTCCATCATCTCATAATGGATTTTTTAGATGGGATAGAGTGTGTCCTAAAAAAATAAATTTTAATTATAATTGATGAAAGAATTTTACTTTATATCTGGACTTCCTCGATCTGGATCAACTTTATTATCTACCATATTAAAACAAAATCCAGAGTTTTATGCAGATATTCACACTCCTATGGATTTGTTCATTGATAGAACATTGCATATAATCGATAATTCAGAATCAAAAAACGTTATTGACAAGGAGCATCGTAAAAATATATTAAATGGAATTTTTGATGGGTATTATAAGCACGTTGATAAGCCAGTCATATTTGATACATCAAGAACTTGGACTAAAAAAGTAGATTTATTAAAATGTCTCTTTCCTTATACGAAAATTATTTGTACAGTAAGAGATGTTGTTTCTATCTTAAATTCTTTTGAAGTTTTAGAAAGAAAAAATTGTTTAACTGCTAGAGATATAGATGACAATGTATTTTTCAGATGTCAAAAATACATGGAGGAATATGAGGGTGTTATCTCTAAAGCATTAGTATCTTTAGAACAAGGACTTTCCTCTAATCCTTCATTGATTAAATTGATAGAATATGAAGATTTATGCAAAAACCCAGAAAAAGTTTTAAGAGAAATTTATTCATTTTTGAATAAACCATATTACAATCACTCTTTTAAAAACTTAGAATATTCAAATAAAAAATTTGACATGAAAACTACACTTGATGGATTACATACCATTAAAAGTGAAGTAATTTATAATCCACCTAAATGTATATTACCGGAATCAATTGTAGAAGAATACAAAGATATGGAATTTTGGAGACGAAATAAGAATAAAACAGATTTTTCGTACTCATGAAAAAATTATTTGTTCATATTCCTAAAACTGGGGGAACATCAATTTTAAATAGTATTGATCAAAGCATGTGGAATAAATCTCATCATGCAGGACATGATCCATATTTTATTCTTCAGAAGCAAAATGATCTGAGAGACGTATTCTCCTTCTGTGTTGTTAGAAATCCATATACAAGAACCTTTAGTTATTATAATCATTTTAAGAGAGTTAATAATTATGAGTGTTCTTTTATTGAATTTTTGAAAATTTTAAAAACAAAAAAATTTTTTGCAAAAACAAGAATGATGTATTATCCACAATCTTTTTATGTTTTTGATCTTGGAGGAAATATTGGAGTTAAAAAAATTTATTATTATGAAAAATTTTCTGAGATAGGGAAAGATTTAGAGATAAAAATTGAACATTTAAACAAAGGGAATTATAATCACATCGAGTATGAAAAAGCTTATACTAATCCGAAATGTATTGAATTAGTAAAAGAATTGTTCTCTGTTGACTTTTTAAATTTTGGATATGATATAAACTATGAATAAACCATTCTTCATAAGAGAGATATTTTCTATAGATGACACTTACAAAAATAAGTTAATAAATCTTTTTGACTGTGATTATGATAATGAATTTGATCATCTACATAATAGAGAATATTTTTTTAAAGATGTAGATTCATCTTTTATCATGCATAATTTTGATGTATGTAATGAGAAAAAATTTCTTGATTTTTGTAAAATATCTAATAGATTTATTTTAAATATTGAAAAACTATATGGAAAGGGAAGGCCATATAATATACAAATATCAAAATTGAAGAGCAAAGGAAAAATTCCTGAACACGTTGATCATGGATTATCATATATGTTTTCTCATAGAATTCATATTCCACTAATAACAAATGAAGGTGTTATATTTTCTATTGGTAAAAATAAATATAATCTAAAGGAGAATTCTGTTTATGAAGTTAATAATACAAGAAGACATTCAGTTATTAACAGTACAGACAATTTTGAGAGAGTTCATTTAATTTTAGATTATATTACTGAAGATTATTTAAATTATTACGAGATAATATGAATATTCCATTATTTACAGAAAAAAATTACGCAAGCATTTACGTTTTTCCAAATTTTTTAACAAATGATGAGATAAACAAACTTAAAAACTCATTACAAAAATATGGATTTCAAGAAGGTGGTGTTTGGGGTAATGAAAAAACATCTACCAATATGATTGACGATGATTATTGTCAAAAAATCCCAACCATAGGAAATCAACCTAAGGTAAGAAAATCTATTATCAAATGGATTGAACATGATGAGAGCACAGAGTGGTTTTATGATAAGATAATTGATTTAATTAAAGTTGTTAATGGAGCTCATTTTAATTTACAATTAAAGGCACTTGAAACTTTACAATATTCAATTTATAGAGATGGAGGTTTTTACAAAAAGCACAATGATTCTGGCGACGTAGATGAATATAAGAATTTTCAATCAATTAGAAAACTCTCATTTAGTATTCAGTTGTCCGACAGTAGTGATTATGTTGGAGGAGATGTTGTTTTAGATAATGTATCTGATGAGTATAAACTTTCAAAGGACAAAGGATCTATTACTTTTTTTAGATCAAACATGGATCATGAGGTGCTACCAGTTTTAGAGGGTGAAAGAGAATCAATTGTAGGATGGGTTGTCGGCCCTAATGTGAGGTAATATGACTTTTGATCAAAAGGGATTTCAAATAGTTAGAAATATAATTTCTCCACAACTACTACTCCATCTTAAAACAGAATTTGAAATACTTAAAGAAGTTTCTTTTTATAGATCAAAAGACAAATTTGCTTTCGATAGTAAAGATAAATTTGCATTCGGAGATAGACAAGTTCCATTAAGTTTTTCAATGTACGCTCCTCAGTGTTTTGAATCATTGAGTAAAATTTTACTTAATCAAATATCTGAGATAGTAAGTAAAAACTTAGTTCCAACCTACACATTTGGAAGATTTTATTATGAGGGTGCCATCTTACATCCACATCGTGATAGAGATAGTTGCGAGTATTCAGCGACAGTTTGTATTGATTCTACTGACTTATGGGACTTTTTCATTGAAGATCATCAAAAAAATATCAATGCTGTCAAATTAAATCCTGGAGATATGTGCGTATATTCTGGGTGTGAAGTTAAACACTGGAGGGAAGAATACAAGGGAGATCAACAAATACAATGTTTTCTTCATTATGTTGACTCTGATGGAGATAATAAAGATCACATGTATGATAAAAGGCCTATGATGGGAATTGACACTAAAGTGCAAAAACTAATTTCAAAACATGATCTCGAATATTCATGAAATTTTTAGCATTAAGATTGTGCGAGCATGATTCTAATATCTCATATTCTGACGGAAAAATCGTAAAATATTACAAATCAGAGAGAGATTTTCAGATCAAACATCATGGTTTTGAAAATTTAAAGGATTGGGCATTTCTCTTAGATAAATGGAATATAGATTTATCTGAATTAGATTCCATTGGAATAGTCCTTGATAGTTTTAGATACAAAAATATTAAAACAAATGAATCAAAATTATTTGAATTTATAAATGTACCAAGGTTTGATCTAATGGGCATTAAATGTCCAGTCTTTAGGATTGATCATCATCTAGCACATGCATTAAGTTTATGGACTTTAGATGTAAATCCGGATCATAACTTTGTATTTGATGGTTTTGGAGATGATTTTGTAACTCATTCACTTTTTGAACATAATAATAGAGTTTTAAATTATAAAAATAAAACACACAAAAGTTTTGGGAAAATATTAGCAGAGTTAGGAACTAATATAGGATTAAAAGGAAATGATCTCGATCACGCTGGTAAAGTGATGGCTTTAAAGGGTTTTTCTAGTTCCAAAATTAATGATTACTCGAATTATGATTTAAGTAATCTAAGTAAATTATGGAATGAGAGCGATGTTTCGCATTGGGATAAAAATTTTGCAGAAATTTGCAACCAAGTCAATCATTGTCATCAAATAACGGAGGAAGTATTTGTTAATCATTTCTGCAATAATTCAAATTTAAATGATGTGATTGGATATTCTGGAGGAGTTGCTCAAAATACTATCATTAATACACAAATAAGAAAAAAGAGAAAAAATTTACATATTCCTCCACATTGTGCTGATGAAGGAATTTCATTGGGAATTTTAGAATTTTTAAGAATATATTACAACCAGGAGAAATTTAGCACAAAAGGATTTCCTTTTTGGCAGAGCGATCAAAAACCAGTCTCTGATCCATCATCTCATACTATTAAAGAAATTGCAGAATCATTAGCAAATGGAAAAATAGTTGGATGGTATCAAGGGAATGGAGAAATCGGATCTAGAGCTTTAGGGAATAGAAGTATCTTAATGAGTCCACTAATTAAGGATGGAAAAGATATTATCAACAAAAAAGTAAAGCAAAGAGAAAAATTTAGGCCTTTCGGTGCATCCATTATAGAAAATAGGACTTCAGAGTTTTTTGATTGGCAGGGAAAATCCGAATATATGCTTTATGTAATGAATATATTAGATAAAGAATCGTTTCCATCAATTACACATGTTGATGGCACGTGTAGAATTCAAACTGTGTCTGACAAATTAAAAATCTATCATGAACTTATCAGTGAATTTGAAGAACTGACTGGTGTTCCAATGTTGTTGAACACATCACTGAATAATGGTGGTAAACCAATTGCAGGATCTAAAAAAGATGCATTACAAGTATTTGAATCAACAGAATTAGATATTTTAGTAGTTGGAAACGAAATTTATAAAAAATAATAAATAGTTAAAAAATTTTTCGATAATGATACTTTACTTCGACGAATCTCAAATTCCTGTAGGAACTGAAGCAAATCGTAGTCCTGTAGCGGGACTTTCAACAGAACACTCTGGAAAATCAGATGAACAACTAGCAGCCGCAGGTATAAGAAAATTTGAGATACCTGATCTGGTTAATCATAGATCAGGCATAGATATGGAGGAATATGATTATTTAACATGGACTCACGGATATAAGTGGAATGTTGGAATTGGATCCTTTGAAATTACAGAATTACCTGAAGAACAGAGAGTAAAACTTATTGATTTTAAAGCATTTTGGGAATATATTTCTATTGGTAAGTATGATCATCAAAACGATCAACTGGTAACTAATACAATATATCAGACGATTAGAAATGCATCTAAAACTGATTTACCAACAAATGTTGCGGTTACTGAATTTATCTCAGAGATGTTAAACGCTCGCATTGGTTACCCCAACATATCTAGAATTCAGTCTTCATTAAATGAAATTTTATCACTTGTAACTTTAAGTTCAGATGATTTGACTAAATTGCAATCTTATATGACAGAAACTGGTGTTTCGACTATAATTAACCTTCCTTCTTGATTTTTAAAATTATTAATGATTGACTATAAAATTATAGACGATGCTCTTAATGAAAATGATTTCAAGAATATTGAAGAAAATATACTGAATCCAGATTTTCCTTGGAGTTTGACACCAAAGATCACAGATAATGAGGAAGATCTACCCATATACGCCTCTTTTTACTTTACCCACACCTTTTGGCAAGGGTTTGATATAGAAGTAAAAAAATCTCAAATTTTTGCACCACTTTTAATTTTGATGGATTGCAATTCATTGCTTAGAATTAAAGCTAATTGCTATCCATCTACTCCACAAACTATCATTCATAAAAGTCATACAGACTATGATTTTTCACATAAAGGTGCAATCTTTTATCTCAATACTAATAATGGAGTGACTATTCTTGAAGATAAAGTGGAGATTAAATCAATAAAAAATAGATTATTGTTATTTGATTCATCAAAACCACATAGAAGCACAACATGCACTGATGATAAATGTAGAATTAATGTAAACTTTAATTATTTCTAATCACTGAAGAAATCATGAATGGGAATTTGAAAAAAACTGATATTTTTACAACTCCTATTTGGGAGTGTTTTTTTGATAATTTTGATGCTCAAAAAAATAATTTTCTAAAAGCAATAGAATTATATAAAAAAAGGAATCGGAGTGTGCATGTCTCTAATCATCATGGATATCAATCAAAAGATATCACACATTTGAAAGAATTTGAAAATATTTTTAAATTTATTGAAAATAAGACACTCCTTATTATGAAGGATTATGATTTTGTTGAATGTGATTGTAGTATTGAAAGTGCATGGTTTAATATAAATGATAGTAGAAGTTCATTTAACTCCCCACATATTCATGGCAACGTTTTTTCTGGAGTTTTTTATCTGAAGGTTCCAAAAGAAAGTGGAGAACTTTTTTTTCCGAATAGATCAATTAATCCATTATGGAGAGGATTTAATTATTTAAACAAATACTCTAAAAAAATCGGAACCCTACGTAACGTAAATCCGGAAGAGGGAAAAATAATAATATTTCCATCATATGTTGAACATTTTGTTTCGACAAATAATCATGATGATGAAAGAATTTCAATTTCTTTTAATATCAAATTAACAGTTAAAAATTTTTCATATGACAGTTGAATAAGTGGTACACACCCGTCAGGTTTACGCTTGACGGGTTTTATAATATGTGCATA
>CEWC01002453.1_pt1 | contig 10095 bp, 7 predicted proteins | sample 530331 | NCBI WGS metagenome assembly CEWC01 (sample SAMEA2619935, study PRJEB7988) | marine metagenome | isolation source: saline water (ENVO:00002010), including
TGCAAACAGTAGATATTAAAGGAAACTTTCAGGGCATGACTGAAAGACTTATAACAGAGAGGACGTTTCTTCCAGTTAGTTTTACATTTTATGTTGATAATGATTATAGATTAATAAGATTATTTGAAGAGTGGATGAACTATATAAATCCACTTCATGGAAGTGGTGGTGCAGGAACTGGTGGTGCATATTCTCCAACTACGATTGGTCATGGAAATGCTAAATTTAGTAATGATATTTCTAGACTAAGATATCCAGATTCATATAGAAGAATTATTTCTATCACAAAGTTTGAACGTGACTTCAGAGAACAACCACAGAGGTCTGGAGGGAAATTAGGAGATCAGTCATCAATAACATATCGTTTAATTGATGCATTCCCAACACAAATAAGTGGAGTTCCTTTATCTTATGAAGGAAGCACTATTTCCAAAGTTACTGTGCAGTTTGATTACACTCGTTACGTTTACGAGTTAAATCCAGATAAACGAACTTTCCCTGCTGGCACAAGACCATCACCAAAAGTAGAGAAACCACCAGTAAACTTACCAAGAAATGCATCTCCTGTAGAAGAATATGGTAATACCAATGGACCAGGGACTAGATTTGTACCAAGAGACAGTGCTACAGGAGCTCCTATTTAACTGCTAAATAAAATTACTGAGTTGAAATACTATGCCATTACCTAAGATTAGTACCCCTACTTATGAATTGGAATTACCCTCAAGTGGTAAAAAGGTCAAATACAGACCATTTCTGGTCAAGGAAGAAAAAGTTCTAATCATTGCACTAGAAAGTCAAGACACAAAACAAATTACTAACGCAATTAAGCAGGTATTGAAGGATTGTGTTTCAACAAGGGGAATTAAAATTGAAGAATTGCCAACTTTTGATATTGAATACCTCTTCTTAAATGTAAGAGGTAAGTCAGTAGGTGAAGCAATTGAATTGGTTGTAACTTGTTACGATGATGGTGAAGGAACACAAGTTCCTGTTACTGTTTATACCGATGAGGTTCAAGTTCAAAAGAATCCAGAGCATAATCAAGATATTAAACTTGATGATTCTCTTGTTCTTAGAATGAAGTATCCATCACTTGAACAGTTTGTTAAAAATAACTTTGATTTCTCAGAAGAGAGTGAAGATAATATCGAAAAGTCTTTTGATATTATTTCATCATGTATTGAAATGGTTTATAATAATGAAGATTCTTGGGCAGCAGCAGACTGCACTAAGAAAGAACTGAAAGATTTTGTTGAGCAACTAAGTTCTAAGCAATTCAAAGAAATTGAAAAGTTTTTTGAAACCATGCCAAAACTTTCTCATACAATTAATGTGAAAAATCCCAAAACTGGTGTTAATAATGAAGTGACGTTGGAGGGACTGACGAGTTTTTTCGGTTGATAATGTCTCATATGGATCTTGAGGCATATTTTAGAATTAATTTTGCAATGATGCAGTTCCACAAATATTCTTTGACTGAAATCGAAAATATGATTCCATGGGAAAGAGATATTTACGTTGGAATGTTACAGCAACACATAGAAGATGAGAACTTGAAGGAAAAGCAGAGACAAGCAGCAGCAAATGCCTAGTTACTTCCCAAATAAAAGAAACAGACCACTAGGAGGGGGGATAAATCCCCGTGCTGCTTCAAATCGTGGAGGAAGAAAATATAATTTCAGTGGGAGTATGGACCCTGCTGAGTACAGCATGATGATGCGAAAGAAAAAGGGTGATGCATTAGCAGACGCATATGGAATGGACCCAGAGCAGTTTGATGCACATATGCGAGATAAAATTTCTAAAGCAACAAATTTTGTTTCTGGTGGTCGTAAGATAGGTGAAGGAGTAGCTGCATCTGCCAAGAGCAACATTGTTGGTTTTAAACGTTCTGGTGTTCGTGGTTCCAGGAAAGGATTAGACGCACTAATTAAGACACTTTCTTCTAATATTACGAGCAACGTTGAAAATATACAAAACAATGTCACTAACTTTGGTAAAGGGAGAGGGGATAATGCAAGAACAATATCCCCATCTACAACAAAAAGAGATGTTACTAATGTAACTAGAGTTGTAAGACCTCAAGTATCAAATTTAAATAAGACTGTAAACAATGTAAGAAATCAGTCATTTAACACCATCAAGGCATTTAGAACTGCTGGAGAAGGAGATGGTAAAGAAGATACTGGACTGAAAGGAATAATTGGAAGACTAAAAGATGGTTTTGGGTTACTAAAACTTTTAACTAATAAAGCAACTCAAGAACAATTAAGTAAGTCAATAAAGAATCTTGAGCAATTTTTCACTGATGCGTATAGAGTTGCATATAGATTAAGAAGCAATCTATTAAAAATATTTAAAGCACTCTCAAAAATCAGAGATAGCAAAGGTGCTGCTGGTCGTGCTGCTGGTGGGTTAATTGGTGGATTTGGTGCTGGTCTTGGTGCTACTGGACTAGGAGCAATGTTTGCAGGAGGAAAGCAAAAACCGAGAAGAGCACAACCAAGAAGAAGAGGTAGAGGTAGAGCAGGTTTATTGTTAGGTCTAGGTGCAGGTGCTTTGGGAGCGGGAATGGCAACCAATGCACTAGCAGGTGAAAGTCCACAAATACAATCTGCGGAAACTGCTCCAGTAATACCTGAGGGATTTATAGATAGATTCCAAGGTATTATAGAAAAATTTGGTGGAATCATTGATGGTCTGTTAAATGCTAAACCAAAACCTGCACCTGGTGGAGGTAGTGGTGCATCACCATCACCAACAGCATCTGGATCCAAAGATTCTGTTGCTGGTTCCATGTCTTTAGGTGGTGGTGCAGAAACACCAGAAGAACAAGCATGGTTAAAAACTATTAGAGATGCAGAAGGAACTGCAGGAAAAGATGGATATGGAACAGTATTTGGTGGGGAAGTAGTACCAGAATTAGCAGAAGGCAAAATGACTGTTAATGAGGTCATTCAACTGCAAAAAACTGGTAAAATGCCAGAACGTCTTGGTGGTAGGCAAGTTAATTTTGGAGAGTATGATGGACGTGTAAGTGGTGCATCTGGTGCATATCAGTTCATGCCTAAAACATTAGAAGGTCTTCTTAGAAATACTGGAACTTCTGGTGATGCTGCATTTACACCAAAGATGCAAGACCAATTTGCTCTTGAGTTGCTTAGAGGTAGGGGTATAGACCCCACAAAGGCAGCAACTATCGAGGGTATGAATAAGGCACAGGTCGAATGGGCTGGTCTTGGAACACATCATGGTCAGACAAAAAGGACAACAGCAGAATCACTCAGAATGTATAATACATATCTGAACAACTCTGGTGTCCATACACCAGTTACACCACCACCTGCTATTGACCCTGCGGGAGATCAGTCCTCAGCAAGAACAATGCAATCAAGGTCTATTGCTAGAACTGCTGCATCACAGAGGCAAACAAATGGACCTTCAATAGTTCCTATCAGCATAGGTTCAGGGACACAAAGTCCTGCCCCAGCACAAAGTTCTCAACAAGTTGATACTTCACCTCCAGTAAAGGCACCATCAATACCTTCTTTACCTGCTGGTGATAGTGATAATTTCTTTGCTATGGCATCAAAACTAGCATATAACATTGTTGAATGATGGCAGTATTAGAATCTCCCATAAAATCCTCAGTCAATAATATTCGCAAAACTTCTGCGTTTAGACGTAGAACGTCTAACCAAAATAAATTGACGACAGACTTTAAATCTTTAGAAAGAACATTAACTGTTGGAAATTCTAAGTTAAAACGGATAAAGAGTCTTCCAAAAAATAAAAAGATAGACAAACTTACATTGATGATACTTAGTAGTCGTCGTAATGAAGATAAGAAAGGTACTGGTACTGCTTCTGCTGGTCTTGGATTTGCAGTTGGTCGTGGTGTTGGTGCAGTAGGTTCTGGCTTAATGGGTCTTGCTGGTGGTGCAGTAGATTTGGTTGGTGGATTATTTGATAGAGGTGCAAAGAAAGGAGCACAAAAAGGAGTGCAAAAGGGAGCACAAAAAGCAACATCTAAGGCAGCAACAAAAGCAGCAGGAAAAGGTATAGGAAAAGGATTACTTAAAAAACTTCCTCTTGTTGGTCTTGGATTAGGAGCAGCATTTGCATTAGAACGGGCAGCAGGTGGAGATATGGTTGGTGCATTAGGGGAACTTGCTTCTGGTGCAGCAGCAATGGTTCCTGGATGGGGCACAGCAGCATCCGTTGCTATTGATGCTGGGTTGATTGCAAGAGATATTGACAAATCAAATAAAAATGATAAAAAAGTTGAAGAAAAATTAGATGAGAAGAGGAAAAAACTTCTTGGACCAACATCTACAAGAGCAGTAAATGGTTTGCTTCCCGCATTAAACAAGTTTGAAAAATATGTAGAAAATTTTAAATCTTTCTCCGTTAGTGGTAGTTTTAATCAGGATATTGCACCAGGAACCGCAACTGATAGCATGGGTTCAAAAAATCCCAACATGCATACTGGTGATTATCCAGGTTTTGATACAATGGAAAGAGTTGCACCTTTTGTTACTGGTCATGTAAGTACATATCCTGGTGCTCAATTTGGTGCTTCTAGAGGTGGTGGTACTAGAACTCACCTAGGACAGGACATTGATAAACAAGACCCAGGAGATCCTGTTCTTTCCATAATGAAGGGAACGGTTACGGAAGTTGGTACTGGTTTTAGATTCCAAAACGGTCAGGGTACAAGCCAAACCATCGGAATTCAACATCCAGATGGAACAATGAGTAGATATGTTCATGTTCTTTCAGATGTTTCTGTTGGTGATGAAGTTCTAACAGGACAGAAAATTGGAACAGTATCACCAGCAGACGTTGCAAGTAGTAAAGATTTTCCTCACTTGCATTTTGAACTATATGCAAAAGGTGGTGGTGTAATCGACCCAAGACCATTCCTAAATTCTGCACCAAAGGGAACTCCAGCTGTTGCTCCAATTGCTCCTAATGGTGAAACTAAGATAAAACCAGAGAGGGATGGTGCTGATGATAGAGAGTCTGCACCAATGGATCCAACTGTTGATCCAGGCAACGATGGTTATGATATGACAAGAACCAGGGAAGGATTCTTGCGTAGTGAAGTTATGGATGATGATACAGGGTTTACCCGAGGTGATATGGAGGATATGAGGGTTGCCAAGGAAAGAAGGCAGGCAATGGTAAAGGCACTTGGAAGAGATGGTTTCGCACAAGCACTTGATAACCTAGGAGGAAATGCAACGGTTGAAAATTATTCAGCAATGATGAAAGCTGCTGGTATGGAAGACCAATTGAAAGATATTCTCCAGCAATATAGACCAGGGCAGTTAATTGATAGTGGTGCTGCAGCATCAACAAGGGGTCTAGTTGCTAATGACCCAATGGGAAGAAGATTTAGTGCAGAAGCACAAGCAATATTAGATTATGAAATTCCTAAGTTAGAGACATATCCAACATACAATCAGGAAGGTGGTAGTCCAACATTTATAATTATGGATTCTGGTGGTCAATCACAACCACAATCAAGACCATCACCACCTCAAACAAGGAATAGGGGTAAGTCAGAAACTGTCTTTGTGCCCATAGGTGGTGGTGGATTAAATAGAACTATGGATGAAATGTTACTAACTAAACTCTCTAGGTCATAATGGCAAATATAATCGAAGCACTTCAAACTAATTACATAAACATTACATTATCCGATGGATTTGTCTTTAGTTTAGCAGATAAAGTTTTATACATTGATTACTTTGAGGACATTATGTCACCTGGTGTAACTCTTAATATGTTCTTATCATCATCAGAGTCAATAGTACAAGGTTTAAAAATACGTGGAGGAGAAAGAATAGATATCAATTTAAATGTTGCTTCTGGCACATTTCAAAAAGATGAAGAATATTCATTCTATGTTTATAAAGTTAGTAATTTAAATTCTACAGATACTGCAGAAAATTTTAACATTCATTGTGTAACAAAGGAAAGTTTAAATAATGAGTTACTAAGAGTAGCAAAAAGATATGATGGGTCTTTGAAAACTACAGTTGAATCCATCTTGGATGATGTATTAGAAACAGATCGTTATGATTCAGAGAATATTGAACAAACTGCTAACAACTATTCTTTTATTGGAAATAATAGAAATCCACTGACTGTATTACAGTGGTTAGCACCTAAAGCTGTTCCAACAACTAGTGCTAGTGGTGCATCTGGTGATCAAAATGGAGAAGCAAAGGGAACTGCTGGGTACTTATTCTGGGAGAATAGTGATGGGTATAATTTTAAAAGTGTTTCTAGTTTAGTTTCAAAAACAAAACTGGGTGTAAATTCTGCAGACAATAAAAATATTCCATCATACAAGTATAGTGGTGTAATAAAAACAACGAATGTAGAAAATATTTTCCAAATATTAGAGTATGACGTTGAAAAAAATATTGATTTAAGGAAAGCTCTGCGATTGGGAACTTATTGTAACGTAACAGAATTTTTTGACTTGTATACTGGTTCTATGGATACATATACATATAAATTATCAGAACAATTACGAGAAAAGTTAGGAACTGAGGATAAAATTCAGGTAGATGATGCGTTCTCAGAAAATTTTAGTAGAATAATGGTCAGAATGTCCGATAGGGGTGTTCTAGATAATGATGGGGTCACTACTGATTCTGGGAGAGATATTGCTGATATGGCAAAATCCACATCACGTTACAATATCCTCTTCTCTCAGGCAATAAATATCACAGTACCATTGAATATAAATCTCAAGGCAGGTGACCTCATTAATGCGATTTTTCCAGCAATTGAGGCATCGGAAATAAAAAGACCAGATGCTAATCAAAGTGGTAGATACCTTGTTCAACAAGTCAGACACCATTTCCAGAAAAATCAAAATTTATCTTATCTGCGATTAGTTCGTGATAGTTATGGACTATATGGTAAAAACTAAGGAGACAAAAAATGGAAAGTATCGAAAAGCATATTGAAAAGGATAAAGAAATCCTTCAAGACCCAACGACAAATCCACAAATGCGTCGTCACGTAGAAGAAGAACTACGTGAATTAGAAATTTATGCTGAAAATCATAAAAAAGAGATTGCAGCAGGGGATCACCATGACCCAACAGCACTGGAACTATTCTGTGAAGTAGAGCCAGATGCAGATGAATGTAGAATTTACGAAGACTAATACTAATGCTTGAAGGATCTTTATTACAATCTCATTATCTCGGAAGAGATGGTTTCGTATGGTGGATTGGAAAAATTGCTCCAGCAAAAGTCTGGCGTAATGAAAAATCCAGACTAGATGCTGGTACATATGAACCTGGAGAGGGTGAAGATTCTACTGGTGGTTCTTGGGCATATAGATGCAAAGTAAGAATTATCGGTTATCATACTTTTGTACAAGATGAACTACCAGACGAGGATTTGCCATGGGCACATGTCATGGCATCCAACGAAGCTGGAAGTTTCCAAGGTGGTTCTGGACAAACACATAAACTAAGTGGAGGGGAAACTGCTTTTGGTTTCTTCTTGGATGGTGATGATGCTCAACAACCAGTTGTTGTTGGTGTATTACATAGAAATGCTTCAGTTGAAAATGTTCCCGATGAAGATGCTAAGGATAGATTTAGACCTACTACTGGACATAAAGGAAATTTGAGTCAATCACCGACTCAAATTAGAAAGAGAAACAAGGGACAGCAACAACCAGCAACAACTTCAACTACACCTGCTACTGGTGTTGCTCAAAAACCACCAGTACTTCCAAAGAATAAAAACGCAAAACGTAAAGAATCTCCCCCTGGTGCAGACCAAGCAGTAAGAGAAGACCTAGCATCACAACAATTTGCTGCGGAAGCAGCAGTAAAAATTGTTAGGGAAAATGGTTGCAGTGACAACCTTATTGGAAAAATATCACAAGAACTTAATAACTTCATTCAATTTATCTCAAGAATTGAGGATTTTATTGGTACTTACATTGACCCCGTTCTGAATACCTTTGTTGATATTGTTCAGGAAATTAAAGGGTTTGCTAGCAGAATTGTTGGTATCATTAAATTCATCATTAACAATATGAGAGGTGCGATTATTCAGTTAGTCACCTCATTGTTTAGAGATTTTATTGCTAAAATTCTCCCAATGCCACAGCATCCACCAGTGGCAGAAGCAACAAAAAATATTATTAACATAATATTCTGTCTCTTTGAAAAACTTATACCACTTCTAATAGATTACATTGTCAATCTTCTTACAAACATGATTGGTAAGGCAATCAATGCCCCAATGTGTGCAGTAGAAGAATGGACTGCGGGTATTCTTTCTAAATTGATGGACTTTATTGAGGACCTTTTGGGTCCAGTAATGTCTGGTCTTGATTGGTTACTAGGTGGAATTGGTCAAATCTCCGCAGTATTGGGTCAGGTATCATCACTCGCACAACAAATTTTAAACTTTATTGGTTGTGACCAATTGAAATGTGAGGCATCAACTACTTGGGATTCAAAATCAAAAGCAGCAAAAGCACAAAGAGATAGTTGGAATAGAACTCTTGGCAACATGAATGTTCTTAAAGGTGTTAATGATGACCTTGACGAAGCAATGGGTGCTATCTCATTGTATGGAAATACTGGTACATCACCATTCCGTGATTGTGCAAGAAGAACTGCTAATCCAACAAAACAGTCTGACCAATCACCAATGCCTCCTGGCATGATTGCACCAAATTGCATACCACCAGAAATTGAAGTTTTTGGTGATGGTGTTCTAGGACAAGTCCTTCCAATTGTTGGTAAAGATGGTGGAATTTTAACTGTAAAGGTTATTAATCCAGGTAAGGGTTATTCAAAACCACCATCAATTAATATTATTGATAATACCAATCATGGTAATGGTGCCAGATTACAAGCATCTATTGAAGATGGTAGAATAAGCAACGTTTATGTATTAAACCCAGGTTCTGGGTATTGTCCAGGAAATTATTCATCCATAGTATCTGATCCATCTTATGTTGTTTTTGCTGATAAGTATTCTGTATTTGAAGGTGATAGTGTAACATTTACTATTCAAACTGAAAATGTTCCTGATGGAAATAAAGTAGAATGGTATTTTAGTGGAGATGTTTCAATAGATGACTTTGATTCTCCAACTGAACTGAGTGGTGAATTGGAAATCAAAAATGGTGAAGCAACTCTTATAGCAAAAATTAGACAAGACAGTGTTACTGAACCTGTAGAAACACTATTTTTCGACTTATATGATAGTGGTGGAGATTATGTTGCAAGGACTAGGGTCTTCCTCAATAATAGACTTTCACCAGTTTTAACACCAGAACCAGACGAACCAGTAGAGTCTCCACCAGGAACACCAGTTCCAAAAACTCCAGACGGTGGTACTTCTCCTGGAATTGGAACTGGTGGTGGTATTATTCCTGGAATTGGAACTGGTGGCACTGGTGGAACTGGAACTGGAGGTGGTGACCCTGGAATTGGAACTAATTTTGTTGGTATTATTACTAATATTATTGTTGATAGACCAGGATTTGGATATTCCACTGGTGATAGTGTTGAATTTGGTGGTTGTGTTTATAACCTTAAGGTCACTGAAACTGGTTCTATTGTTGGGGTTGAGTCTGCATCTTCATGTAAAAATGCTTACGAAGAAAATCCTGGAGAAGGTGTTATTACCACAACTAATGGTCAAGCAGGAAGATTATTCGCAGTCTTAGAATTCACTCCTCTTACTAACAAAGTCACAGTTGTCGATGAGTTTGGTGTTATCTCAGTTGTTGATTGTGTCTAATAAATATCTAAAAATCCTTTTATAAAATGACAGAACAACCAAAAGAGTGGTTTAGACAAGGATTCGGTTACAGAGAGCAATCTGGTGTCTACATTGAAGGTAGAGAAGTTGGATACTCTCTAATAACTGATGAAGGTGTTGGGTATACTTATTACAAAGATGGTGGAAAAGAAGATGTTGTTCTGGAGACTTCTTTAGAAGTTTGTGGTAGGAGAGTAAAAGATAAAGAACCAGCAAAAGTCATCTATGCAAGAAATGGTGATATTCATTTTGAAGCACCAAATGGTCA
>CEWC01003170.1_pt1 | contig 10047 bp, 13 predicted proteins | sample 530331 | NCBI WGS metagenome assembly CEWC01 (sample SAMEA2619935, study PRJEB7988) | marine metagenome | isolation source: saline water (ENVO:00002010), including
GAAACAGATTATACATTCGTAGAAAATCCATCACATCCATTACATGGAGTTAAGTATTTAACAGGTGACTATAAAGATGTGACGGTAATTTATGGAACAGTTAAAATCAAAGAAAGCCCTGAGCTCGATATGGCGAGCTTGGGGTTTACCTTTCAAATAATAGACCCCGCAGATTGGACAGTAGATGAGCTAAACGAGAGTGAAAGTTTTAAAGATTATATGGGTGCAGTATTACAACATATAATTGAAAATAATTTAGAGGATATGAAAATTGGAACAGCTACAAACACACATACTGAGTCACCTTCTTAATAACGAAGAATATTGCAGAAGAGTTATTCCTTTCGTAAAGAAAGAATATTTTGAAGGCTCACATAAAACAGTTTTTGATCTAATCGTTTCTTTTGTTAGTCAACACAATAAACTACCAACAGGAAAAGTATTAGAATTAGAACTTAGAAAGATCAATGCACATGAAGATGTATTGAATCAAGCCTCTGTATTGATTACAGAGATCACAAATAAATCAGATGTTGATACAGAATATCTAATACAAGAATCAGAAAAGTGGTGTAAAGAAAGAGCAGTGTATAATGCTATCATGGAGTCTATACAGATTATTGATGGCAAAGATACAAAGAGAAGTGAAGGTGCTATACCTGAAATACTATCTGATGCTCTAGGTACATCATTTGACCAAGAGATAGGTCACGACTATATTGATAACTCAGAAGATAGATTTGATTTCTATAATACAAAAGAAGATCGTATACCATTTGATCTTGATTACTTTAATAAAATTACAAAAGGTGGATTACCAAACAAAACATTAAATATTGCTCTTGCCGGGACGGGTGTTGGTAAATCTTTGTTTATGTGTCATTGTGCCGCATCAGTCCTGGAACAAGGCAAGAACGTTTTATATATTACAATGGAAATGGCTGAAGAAAGAATTGCAGAAAGAATAGATGCGAATCTTATGAATCTTCCAATCGAAAGATTAGGGTCATTACCTAAAAATGTATTTAACGATAAGATACAAAAAATTGCAAAAGCATCTATTGGTAAACTAATAGTAAAAGAATATCCAACAGGTGCTGCACATACTGGTCACTTCAGAGCTTTATTAAATGAATTAAAACTCAAGAAGAATTTTAAACCAGATATAATTTATATAGATTATTTAAATATTTGTTCTTCCAGCCGTATGCGTGGATTAGGTGGAAGTATAAATAGTTATTCGTATATCAAAGCTATCGCTGAAGAACTCAGAGGATTAGCTGTGGAATTCAATGTTCCGATAGTGTCGGCAACACAGACGACGAGGTCTGGGTATAGTAATACTGACGTTGGCCTAGAAGATACATCTGAATCATTTGGTTTACCAGCAACTGCTGACTTGATGTTTGCTATTATTAGTACAGAAGAGTTAGAAGAATTAGGACAGTTGTTAGTAAAACAATTGAAAAACCGATATAACGATCCAACTAAATATCGCAGATTTGTGGTAGGAGTGGATCGATCTCGTATGAAGCTTTATGATGTGGAAGAGTCGGCTCAGTCTGATATAATGTCAGATATGATTCCCGACAAACCAATAAATAAATTTGGAGAAAGAGAACAACCAGACTCTTTCACAGATTTTAAAGTATAATAAAATAAGGGAGAAAAACTTATGGATATGATTAAGAATTGGGTCCTAGCAAGATGGTCAGAAAGAACCACTTGGGACGGCGGTGTAATCATCGGCGTCAGCTTATCTTACTTACTCTTAGGTGGGTTAGTAGATTGGCTAGCATGGATAGCCCTAGCTTATGGTGTATACACACTAGTAAAAGCAGAATTATAACATAATCACGGGGAGCGTTCAGCTCCCCACTTTTAATTGTGACAATTGTGTGACAATTTCAAAAAACCGTTGACATTTTCCTTAAAACCTGATACTATAGACATATAAAGTTAAATAAGGAGTAAAAAATGAGTAATTTTGTAAATGACCAAATCCTCGAGCAGATAGCTGAAGAGGTCGCTGAAATGTCAGGAATGGCAGTAGTGAACGAAGTAATGGATAGACCAGAAGGCTCACCTTCACCGGCATCCGATTCATGGGACGAGTTTTTCGCCTTCGCAGATATGGACAAACTAAGAAATGACTTAGTCATGAAAAGATTTGAGGAGATGTCAGAATGACTTGGAAGATATTAGCAGAACAATCTATTGTCGACGGTAAACAAAAGTTTACCGAAGATGATATTCGAAGCATGGTCGGTGCACCAAGCTTAGCAGAAGAAAAGGCAGATCAAGAAAGAGCTGCCAGAAACGAATGTGTATGTGGTACTATTGATTGTAAGACCGAATACTCATGTGTAACCTCGGGGTGGTAATATGAAAGCAACGTTAAGTAAAGACGATTATAGAGAATTCAACGAAAGAGTTGATACTCTATCAAATAAAGGTGTGGAAGTACCACACGTTGTCACTAAGATCAGTGATAACCAATTTGAAATAGAATTACTTGGTTCGCCTGATTTAGATGAACTAGATAGGCTATCATAGTGGAATATTTCATTTTAGTCTTAGTAATTATAGGGTGTGGTTATACATCCTATAATCTAGGATTCAAGCAAGGCGTCAGACAGGGAGCTGAGAATACCGTTGATGTCTTACACGAAAACAAAATCATTCGCTATAATCACAAAGGCGAAATCATACCTTACAAATAAACAGTTGACAAAAACTGAAATCTCTGTTATTATAAATAGAAATAACATAAACTATTTGTTAAATGGAGAAACATGAAAAGTTTTAAAAGTTATACTAAACATTCACCTAAACACGAAGTAGACGTTGATTTATACGAGTTTAAATTTCTTAAAAAACTCGGTGGAATGTTTATTAGAAAAATCAAAGCGACATGGACTGCACTAAAGTCCGCCATAAGTAAATTATTTAAAAGCCAGGTAAAAAATGCACCTCTATTTAAAGAGGTGGTTATTAATATACCTAGTCAAATAAAAGAGGATATAATGAAAGATGATAAACTAACTTTAAATGAAGATAGCGCAACAATTGCAGCAATCAAAGGAAATTATAATGAGGCTTTAGTAGTACAAAATATCTATAACTATAAGGGTAAAGGTGTGGATATATCTAAAAAATATGAAGTATATCGTAAACCTGTAGATGATACTGTTAAAAAATGGAATAAAGATTTAAAGGCTCTTGGTGGTAAAAGTTATGCTAAAAGTATAAAAATAATTGATAAAGGTAGTAAAGATATGACTAATTATTTAATATCATCAGCCGTTAACGAAGAAGGTGTAATAGTAGGTGCATACCTAGATAACTTAGCCTTTCAAGATGGTATAGATTTTAAAGCAGATATTAGAGTGGCGATAGTAAAAGATGGCCGTGAAAAATTAGAAGGTTATTCTTTAAAATTATATAGTACAAAAGCTGTAGGTTTAGCAAATACAACAGCAAAAGGATTATGTGGACATTTAGGTGGAAAAGCTGCAGCTGAAGCGTTTGAAGCAAAAGCAAAATCTGATAAAGAACTTTTGACTTTGATACATAAAGCAAAAATGTTAAATGCAATTAAACAAGATCACAAGAAATATTTAAAAGGTGATGAAAAAGCTTTAAATAGATTATTGACATTAAGAGGATTGACTCAAGATGAAGTAGATAAATTAAATCAAAAAGATTTAGAAGCACAAAGAAAAGAAGCAAGAAAACCTATAAACCCTAGAACAGCTGCATTAGTATACGAGGTATTAGAACCCTTATCAGGTACATTAGAATTTGGTGAAAGAATATTAGATATAATGGGATTCAATGATAAAGAAACAAAAATGCTAATGGCTATTACTACAGATAAAAAGAGTGAGGTATTAACACAACATCCTGATTTAGATTTATCAGAAATAACATTAGAGGATCCAGCTGGTAGAGTATCTTTAAATATTGTTGGTCCTACAGGTAAAAAGATTGTCACCTTTGGTGTTAAAGAAGGTGAAAAGAAAGCAGTATCTGGAAGTGTAAGCTTTTCAGGTATAGAACCAGAACAATACGACGAGTATATATGAGAAATTTTAGAAACTATTTTGAAGAAGCTCGTAATATGGTTTTTAAACCTCAGGCTGAATTGAAACCAGCTAAGTACGAAGACATAGAAATATTTGAAGAAGGTTGGCAAGAGATACAATTACCAACACCACCAAATGAAGAAAACGAAATAGACAAAGTTATCTTAGCCGTACAACAATCTACTGATCAAGATAAAGAAGAATATAAAAATTGTGATAAAGATGCATCATATTATATTAAAGAATACATGGATAAAAAAGGTTTAGATTATGACATGAAAAATATAGAATACATTGAAGAACAATGTGTTCCTATAATAAGACATTATAAAAATTATTATAATCGACCAAGGCCGTATCAGGTTGCAGATAAGATGAATAAAGTATTGAATAGATTTAATACTGAAACTGCAACAACACCCGCATATCCATCGGGTCATACAACACAGCCATTGGTCGTAGCATATCATTATGGAAAGATATATCCAGAGCATAGAGACAACCTAATAGAAGGTGCTCAAATATGTGGATATGGAAGAGTGATCGCAGGTTTACATTATCCATCAGACTATGAGGCTGGTGTATTACTTGCAAAAAGACTTATGGAGTTTATGGACCATGAGAAGTTTTAGAAAGTTTTGGCTAGAAGCAGATAGTAGAACACCTCGTAAGAAAGGTCAACATAAAGGTAGTTCAAGTCATAGTGATTTGTATACTGACGAAGACCCAAGAGGAACTATACATGGATTAGGATTCAAAGATGCTGCTACAGCTAAGAAGGGTATTAGTATTATTAATAAAGCTGATAGAGAACACGCTCACAAAGTTCAAGCAACATTGGTGATGCAACAAAGAGCGAAAGAAGCTATTAAGAGAACTAAAGACCCAGAAAAGAAAGCGAACTTAACAGCCGCATATAAGATTTGGACAGACCATTTAGAAAAATTGAAAAAGAAAACTAAGGAAATGAATAAATGAGATTTCAAGAATATATAACCGAAGCTAAAAATACTCACATGACACACATTGAGGATTTAGTTTTAGACGGTGGAGTTAAGGGAGCCCGCCAGGCTATCAACGCACTCAGATCAATGCGTGATATGTTGAGCGGTAATGTGAAAGCACCAATAGACATTACCACAAAGTGGGACGGGGCTCCCGCCTTATTTGCAGGAACTGATCCGAGTGATGGTCAGTTCTTTGTTGCAAAGAAAGGTATTTTTGCCAAAACACCTAAAGTGTATAAGAACCATGACGATATAGATGCAGATACCTCTGGAGACCTTAACAAAAAGCTTAAGTTGGCATTCGATAAATTAAAAGACCTTGGCATCAAAGATGTAATACAAGGCGATTTCATGTTCGAAAAGAAAGACCTTAAAAATGAAAAGATCAATGGTGAAACACATATCACCTTTCACCCAAATACGATTGTCTATGCTGTACCTAAAACATCAAACCTAGGTAAGAAAATAAATAAAGCAGACCTAGGTATTGTATGGCATACTAAATATTCTGGTTCATCTTTTGAAAACATGACTGCAGAGTTTGGTGTCGATATAGTAAAAGATATAGGTAAATCATCTAAGGTATGGATGGTTGATGCGACTCTTCGTGATCTATCAGGTACTGCTACATTGACTGATGCTGAAACAAAAACGTTAAATGCAAACCTATCTGAAGCAGGAAAAACATTTAGAAAAATATCATCTGGTGTATTAAAAGATATAGAAGATAATAAAGAACTTAATTTAATTTTAAATATCTACAATAATTTAAAAGTAAGAAAGGGTCAAAGAGTAGAAAATACTAAAGCACATGCAACTGGTTTAGTTATGTATGTAAAGAATAGATATGCAAAAGAGATCGCAAAAAGAAAATCACCGGCTGGTAAACAGAAACAAAAAGATAATAGAGATGCATTATTAGCATTTTTTAGCAAAGATAACATAAAAAACTTAAAATTAATCTATGATTTGCAAAATTTTATCATCAATGGCAAATTAATTATTATAAATAAACTAAACGAACTATCAAATATTGATACATTCGTGAAAACAAAATCCGGGTTTAAAGTCACCGGTGTAGAAGGCTTTGTGGCTATAGACCAAACGGAAGGTGGTGCTGTTAAGTTAGTTGACAGAATGGAATTCTCAACTAATAATTTCAGCAAAGATATTATAAAAGGCTGGGACAATCCTGGCTAAATGGGTAACCGAGGATATAAATGTCAATTAAATCATTTAGTGATTACATAGTAGAATCGAGTAGAGAGGCAACCTTTACTTTTGGAAGATACAATCCACCTACTATTGGTCACGAAGTACTATTCAATAAAGTGAAAGATATTGCACGTGGTGGCAAGTATCGCATATACGCATCTCAAAGTGTAGATCAAAAAAAGAATCCATTAGAATATAAATCAAAAATTAAACTCTTGCGAAAGATGTTTCCAAAACATGCTAGAAATATAATAGAGGACACTAAGGTCAGAAATGTATTTGATGTTCTAGTACAAATGTATGATGAAGGCTTTCAAAGAGCAACAATGGTTGTTGGTTCTGATAGAGTAAAAGAGTTTGAGATATTAATAAACAAATACAATGGAGTCAAAGGGAGACATGGTTTTTATAAACTAAGTTTCAATGTAGTAAGTGCCGGTGAAAGAGATCCGGATTCAGATGGTGCCGAAGGCATGTCAGCCTCGAAAATGAGAATGGCCGCTCAACAAAATGATCTAAAATTATTTAGCTCAGGATTACCAAGTAACTTTAAAAGGACTGAAGATTTATTTAATGCTGTACGTAAGGGTATGGGATTATCAGAAAGTAAATCCTTTAGGAAGCACATAGAACTTCCACCTGTTTCTGAAACAAGAGAAGAATATGTAGAAGGCAGTCTTTTTAAAGTTGGTAATTTAGTAAAGATCAAAGAAAATAACGAAGAAGGTCGCATCGTCTATTGTGGTTCAAACTATGTAATGGTTGAATCAAATAATGTAAGAAAAAGATATTGGCTAGATGCAATAGAAAATATACAAGAATATAATGAAATAGGTACAGTCAAAACATTACGTAAGTATCTAAAGATGACACCACAGAATGAGAAACAAGACCCAGATATAAAAGATAGAAAGGGTACACAACCAAAAGGTTATTTTGCAAAAGATGCAGAAGGTAAGAAGATGGCTAAGTCTACTAAAGCAGCTAGAGATAGACACTTCAAGAAAGGTGCAAAGATGGACGACGATAATCCAGCAGCTTATAAGCCAGCACCCGGTGATGCAAGAGCAAAAACTAAACCATCCAAACACACAAAGAAATTCAAACAGATGTATGGCGAAATGGCAGAGTATGTAACGTTTGAAGATTTTTTAATAACAGAACAAGACGCTGATGCAGCTCTCAAAAAGAAAGCTGATAAGTCTGGTATGCCTTTAGGAATACTAAAACAAGTATTTAAAAGAGGTGTAGCGGCATGGCGTACAGGTCATAGACCAGGAACTAATTCAGTACAATGGGGATTGGCAAGAGTCAATTCTTTTGTAACGAAATCATCTGGTACATGGGGTAAGGCTGATAAAGATTTAGCCGCTAAAGTAAGAGGAAAGTAAAAATGAAATTTAAAGACTTAAGAGAAAAATATAGAAGTAAGTTCCCGACTTCTCTCGTTGCAGCTGCAGTTAAGATTGCTCTTGACATGGGCGGCAATATGACAGGGGCGTATAAAAAAATCGAAGCTATGAAGCGTGGGTTAGGGGACGATCCTGCAGTGAAAGATGCTTTGAGATTAGCAAACGAAGAATATAATATGAGATCAGAAGCGAAAGTTGAAGTTGACATGGAATTTATCGGCATGATGAATAACATGATGAAACACAAACATGGTTCACCAGCGTTCAAGAAGGCTAAGCAAGAAATTGAAGATTATATGTCCAAAAAATATAAGAAGAAGTAGGAGTCAGCATGAAAACATTTACAGAGATAAGAAATTTAAGAGAGGCGGTCAAAACCTTAGGTCCTAAATGGCAAAAAGATGGAAAGGTATTTCCAATAAATCCAAACGCTTGGAAAAAAGAATGGAAAAATAAATATAACGTTGAGTTTTTAAGAGTAGTAAAGAAGAAAACTCTTCCAAATAGACCAGAACAAACATTTGTATTTGTAAAAGGTGAAGAAAAAGATTTAGCCAATTGGTTTCAGAAAGTATATGCAAAACAACCAGGTTTGAATGTTCCATTATTAAAAAGTGCTTCTAAGACTTTAGATATGGTTAAAGATGCTGATGATGGCCATAATTTTGGTTTTTCAATAGAATCAGTTGAAGAATCAGCTGAAGAGATTTATGAATTTGCAACTTCAATGACATATTTTAATAAGAAAGGAGCAACCAAAGCAGAAAAAATTGCAAAGGGTTTAAAGATTTATAAAAGTACTAAGGAAGTTGGTAAAGCACCAAACTTTGCATATACAGTACATGTTGATGGACCATTTGATAAAATAGAAAAATGGAGTCAGCTAATATGAGAAAATTTAAAGAATTAAGAGAAAGTTTTTTAACTGAAGGATATTCTAAACATCTAAGTGACAGAGAGATTGATAAACAATTTAAAAATTTCAGTAAACCAGAAGAATTTTTTGGACCTCTTGATAAGGCAAGAGCTGAAATGAGGCAAGACTATAGTCCAGCTAATTCTGCAAGACCAAAGGCTTGGAATTCTTTAAGTTATCCTGTTAGAGATGGTGATTATTACTTTGCGTTTATATCAAAGAACGAAAAGAAGAATGTTAAATTTAATGACCAGATGAATGATCTTCTTAAACATTACTTAAGAGAAATTAATAAACAAAACAAAGCAGTCAGAGCAGTTGACGTACGTGATCTTCTATGGGATAAAGCAAGTGAACATGCTAAAAAATTACCAAGAGATTTAGGAGCTGGTGATACAATGACTAGAGAAGAAATCTGGATGTCAATTGGTCATATGCTTGGAATGAATGAAGATGTCAAAGAAATGCGAGATGCTATGAAAACTAGAGCTGGAATTAGAGTAGGCAAAAGAAGGCCAGCACCTAGATATGAAGCAAAAGATATTAAAGAAGGTAAACTATCTGATGAAATAATTAGACGAAACTTTCCAAATGTTTGGGCTATGAGTGCAAAAGAACCTAAGATATTAGATATGTTCCATAAGACGGTAGATACAAATAATTATAGAAAGAAATTACAAGCTTATAAAAAATTACCGATTGGACCATTTATTCGTGATGAATTAGGTGGTGGTTATTTGGATCCAAGAATAATTAAAAAACTGAATTTAAAATCAGAATCAAATTTACAATCTCTTAGATCAAAGCTTGATAATTTAAAAGAAGCAACATTTGAATTCGTTGATTTAGATAAAACACGTAGAGAAGTTGTAATGAAACTTGCTAAGAAGCATGGATTAAAAGTTAAAGAGAGAAAGAGAGGCGGTTTAAGTAATCTTGATCTTGAAGGGCCTAATAATAAAATGGGTAAGTTCATGGAACAGCTTCCTCCAGATGCTTTAGAATCTGTAAATGAAGATAGAGAATTACAGATGATAACACGTAAACATAAAAGAGAATTACAAAAAGCTCAAAGAACTGGTAATCTTGAATTATCAGATAAGGCTGAAGAAGATTTAGTTAATTGGGCTATGGATAACGCAGAGATTAGAGGCGACGATCCTGATGAATTTATAGACTGGCTAGATAATAATTTAGATCAATTAGTCAAGGGAACAGGGAGATTATAATGAAATCATTTAAAGGATATGTAAACGAAAACTTCAAAGAGTTAGTAAAAGTTAGTTGTGCCGTTCACCCACAGAACACATCAAAATTTGAAGGACTATTAAAGAAAGAAAACTTTGGTTATAATGGACCAATGGATAGCTCAAGATATGAGAAATTAGGTTTAGATGAATTTATCATAG
>CEWC01016816.1_pt1 | contig 9633 bp, 3 predicted proteins | sample 530331 | NCBI WGS metagenome assembly CEWC01 (sample SAMEA2619935, study PRJEB7988) | marine metagenome | isolation source: saline water (ENVO:00002010), including
CGGTATCCAGTCGGGTTGGTTTCAGTGTTATCGACAACACCGCTGCTATTTAGAATGTCAGCGCCAGTCAGTGCATAGAGGTCACTACCGATCTGCATCAACATGTCGTCGGTAGGACGGGTGCTGAAGGCTCCAGATCCAAACCAGCTAGACGGTGCAGTTGCTTTAGTGATGTCTACATAAAGATCCCCCGCAGATGCTGCCTGAGAAGTGACAGTCGAATAAAGAGCAGACGTGGACTTACCATCAGCAATCAAACCATACCGACCGTAGTCAGTGGTGCAGTTGCTGAGGTTGACACGACCACCGTTCAGTGATTTGCAGTGGTAGTGGGTGAACGTTCCAAAGAACGACACGAACTGAGCATAGGCGTTGTTACACACCAGTGCGCCAGGACCGTCCAAGTTGATCTGAGTAAACGAGTCAACCACCATTGAGCGAAGCGGAGACGTGCTGGACACGTCGTTACCGTTGATATAGAGACCACCACCAGTCATGCTGGAGGTACGGTCACCACCGAAACCACCTTGGTTGACGTTGTTGGGATCAAAGAAGCCACCAAGGCTATTGTCAGCGTTGTATTCCGCCTGGGTGTGGTTGTAAATCCCGCTATCCATGAACGTTGTGCAGTTCTGGATGTAGGGACTCTTGTAGATGACAGAGTTAGGGTAGAAGGCAATAGCCCAACCCTGGTTAGCAGGTAGACCGTAGGTAGAATCACTATCAACAGCGTGACCACCACGTGTACCGCTAGCCTTCATGCCTGCCATGGAGAAGTTAGCGATTTGTGTACCGCTGTTTACACGGAACAGAATGTTTTCTTCAGTAGCAGGGGTAGGGTGAACAAAGCAGCTACGCAAAGACTGACCAACAATAGACAGGTTGTTGACCGTAACGTCAATAGGAGCAGCTTCTCGGTACACACCAGGAGCCACAAGCACAATGTCACCTGCATCAGCAGATGCCACAGCAGCTTTGATGGTCTTCATGGGGTCAATAACCCGGTGACCGTCGTTGGTGTCATCACCGTTTGCCTGGTCAACCCAGATTACAGTCGGTTGACTGATAAACGTACCACCAGAGGAGATACCAATCCAGTTACTGCCACTCCAGACAGACAGAGTTTGGTCACTGCCATGGGCGTACCAAAGTTTGCCAACTTGCCAATCAGTGCCAGTAGGTGTGTTGTTTTGATAGAGAACGTCGTGACGCTTTTCAAGCGCACCAACAGTAGCCAAAGCATCGTCCAGACCCACCCAAGAGGGTGATCCAGCGTCCTGCTCAGCAATCGTGATAATGTCATCAGCCTTAATCTTAGCAAGATCAACTGAACCATCAGGGATAGAAAGCTCAACCTCACCGTCTGCAGGACGGGCAATACTAATAGGCTGGCTAGCCGTAATCTGAACAACACCTTGCTGAGATGCAGTACTCTTATCAGCAGTAATAACAGCATCACCAGCAGTGTAAGTCACACCAATAGCATGACCTTCGTTAATAGAAACTACACCTTTATTGGTTTTAGAGCTGTCTTCTGCTGAAATTACAGCGTCACCAGCGGTGTAGGTAACATCAATACCTTCACCTTCATTGATGGAGACCACACCTTTGTTGGTCTTAGAGCTGTCTTCACCAGCGATAACAGCGTTACCGTTGGTATAGGTTACATCAATGCCCTCACCTTCGTTGATAGATACAGCACCTTTGTTAGTTTTGGAGCTATCCTCAACGGAAATGGTGACTTGCTTGTTAGAGTTAGTACCTCCAGTAGAATCAGCAAGGTCAATAGCCTCACCTTCTAGCAAGTCTTGAGTGATAACCTTACCCAGCTGTCCACGGTTGACTGCATCGTCATCCGAGTTAGCATCAGCAAGGTTTTCAATACGCAGTCCACGAGCGTCTACAGACTGTGCGTTTTCACGGGAGGGGGTGATAGCATCCTTAGCGGTGTTAACGCCCTCCTGAGCCATGAAACGGACCTGCTCAAGAGCTGTGTTGAGTTCTTGTGCTCGGATCGTAGAACCAGGGACAAACGTGACTACGGAATCGTCGTCAGTAGTACGTTCAATAAAAATAAACGCCCCATTAGCTGGGGCGCTATTGAACGCAATGGTTGTATCGTTAGCAAAGGTGTAGTTAATCAGAGCTGTGCCCTGAGTAATGTCACCAGAGATAACTTGTGGGTGAGTTGGATCGGCAGTAGAAGTAGTATTCTGTTGTAGTTGAAGAACATCGTCGACGTAAACGTCTACGTCTGCCTTCGCAATGTATTCAAATGGAAGGGTGTACTGGGTTTGTGTCCCGTCACCTGTAAATGTAATTTTGGTAACTGCCATTACTCATGGTAATTAAGAGCTGGTTGGGTGGAATTAGTAGCCGTGTTTTTTGAGTTCTGCAAGCCTTTCCATGTTACCAGACTTACCTGCTGCTTTTTTAGCATTACGGTCGTCAATACGCCTTTGAAGATCTGGATTGTTTCTAAGGACTTCAATCATTGCTGCGTCCTTAGCTCGTTGGAAAATCTGGTTAACACTTATGTAGAACTGTTGACCATACAAAGCTTCGCCTGCTTCAGCACTAAAAGGCTGGAAGGGACCAGCACCTTTTTTGTACGCATCAAGGTCTTTACGGAACTTAGGATCGTCCAAAATAAGCTTTTTAAGCTCTTTCCGTATATTACCTTTTGCCATGTACTTCTGCAGCTCAGAACGCTCTTGAGAGTTAAGAGGCTCACCTTGGTAGGTAGACGTAACTTGAGGGATGTTAAACCTCATTTCTACCAGGGTCTCCTTGATTGGATCACCTTCTGCGTTGTGAATAGAGATCGGCATAACCATGTTAAACAACCGCACCAAAGGGTTTTCTGCTGCATAGCTAAGAGGTTTGCCTGTACGATCTTCAGACAGGTAATCGTATTGGGGAGGGAGAACAGACTTAAGAAGTGCGTCTCTTTTAACCAAGTGTTCAGTCAGTTTGTCTGCTTCACGTCGATTGGCATCCATTAAATCACCAACCTGACCTAACAATCCAGCGTAAGGGAGGTGAGAGCGGATATACCGGCTACCAGTTTGAGTCAGAAGTTCAGCAGAAGTTTCTGAGTTCATCAAACGTGCCAAATCGTCTACACCAGAAAGCATTGACTTGTCAACAAGAACAGCACTAACCATAAAGGTTAGTTTCTGCAGCCATTTTTCAGTGTAAGCTTCTCCAAGAACATGTGCGTTCTGGATTACGTTTGCTGTAGCAGAGAACAGAGTATTGAATGGTTCAAGATCAGCATAAGAGATATAGGTATTACCAACCTTAAAAGAGTTTGGCTTTTTACCAGCTCTTTGCCAAGCTTCACGGTCTTCTTGGTTAACTGGATAGTCACCAGTCATGTTACCTGCCAAAGCGGCAACAGTAGCCATACCAATAATACCACGACCCATATAGATCCTACCGTTCATCAAAGCCTGTGCCTGAGCAAGGTCTTGTTCACGGATACCATATTTGTCTAGGTTTTGACCAGACATAATATCCTTGTATTTATCACGGAATCTAACAAGATCTGTGTGAGCAAAGGTTAGCTCAAGAGCATTAAAACCAGTACGGACAAACGGGAAGAACGCCTTCATAAAAGGGATGTTTGAGATCAACTCAAACCCTTTGAAGTTTTCTTCAAGAGCAGTAGTCATAGCAGCTTCATTACCAGCAAGGCGTGCTGCTTTATCACTTACCACAAAACGACCATTAGCATCTTTTTTAAAGATACCATCAGGACCTGTCCTAAACTTTTCTTCAATGTCTTTCGCGAGTTTAGTTACATCTTTTAAGTCAGCGCCCTCATCAATAACTTGACGTGCTGCACGCATTCTCATTTCATAACGACCAATGATCGTACGAGCAAGAGAGTCACCAGCACCCATAGCGTTTTGACTGTACTTCATCCAAGGAGAAGTATTAGCCTGTACAACAACGTTCAGGGCATCATAGGCACGTTTCTCTCCATCTGAGCCATAACGTTGATAGAACTCAGCCATGTTATTCCACTCAGCAAGATCAGACTCAAGGTCAAACTTACCTTCGTAGCTCATGGTTTTGCGGTTTGCTCCTAGATCGTAGTTGTACTTAAACATACGGAAGCCTTCGGCAAACGCTTGTCCAAGAGAATCGATCTGAGCTGCCGCAATCGCAGCCTCTTTCTGGTTACGCATGATGCTAGCACCAAGGTAAGACTGGAAAGGACGCAGAATACCAATAAAGTTAGTACCAAACACAGCCTTGACAATAGTCCGTGGACCGCTTAAGACAGAGTTGTAGAACACACTTTGAAGTTCTGTACGGAGGCGACCTTTGATTGCCTTACCGTTGACCTTACCACCCATGAGATTAGCCCGCAGGTAGTCATGGATGTGCTCCATAGTACGGATGTTACCATCAGAAAGGTTATGCAGCTCCATCAGGTCACGCATCTGCTGATACTTACCCTGCTTGTTCATCTCGTGGAGAGCACTAAAGTACTCATCCTGTTCTTTGGTTAGCTTCTCAATCTGCTTCTGAGTAGAGTCCTTGACTGATTTAGGAACCATACCCAGCTGCTGAAGCTTACCATCAAGACCCCACATGAAGCCCATCTTCTTGTGCTCAGTCATTGCCACCTTCATGGCGTCAAGGGTCATCTCGACCTGACGATTGATAGGCAGCTCGTCAGCAATAAAGAGGGTACCATTAGCAATAGCCTGTGCTCGCAGAGCCAGACTACGGATAGTCATAGTCAGGGCAGCTTTTTGGGTAGGAGAAGCTGTAACAATCTTATTACCATCAGTGATATAGACACGGGCGTCCTTAGTCTTATCGACAAAGTACTCCTTAAAACGTGCTGTGATGTCACCACCTTCATCGATCATGGAGGTCATTTCGCTGGTTTGCTTGACAAACATCATGACAAGATCGTCATAGTTCATCTCAGCAATGCCTTCTAAAGCACCACCTTTCTGGAAAGCCTTATCTGCCAGCTCTCTAGCGGTCTTAAGAATCGTTTCTTTGATTGTTTTATCACCACGTGCAATCTGCTCAACCATAGAATCAGTGAGCATCTGGCTGTGGGACTTACCTTGACCACCAAGCTTAGCATCCTTGACAGACTCACGTGCAACCTGAGTAGCACTTACTGTGTTGTCTACAGTAGCACGCTCAGTGTTGTCAAACTTACCAGGGTTAACAAAAGCTGCAGGCGGGTTGTCAGGGTCAGTTTTGTCAGATTGTCCACGACCTTCGGCTTCGTGCTTTTTGCCCAGCTCATCAGCCTTTTCAGCATGACCATCGTAGGACTTCTGCAGATCGTCGTCTTCTACTTTATTGCCAATGGCGTTAGACTCATCTACACTCTTACCTGCTTTACGGGCTTTAGCTGCAGCCCACGCTCCTTTAGCATAAGCACTGATGCCCCAGCCAACCCAGTTCAGACCAGCACCAGCAGTGACAGTCTTGATACGGGCAAGCCAAGGGTTATCTTCAGGATCATTTGCAAGGGCTTCAGTGACCCAAGGAGCAAGCCATGGGGTGTGTTCATTGAGAAGGTTAGCGAGGTTTTCAGTCTCAGAGCTACTAGACACAAGGTCAGCAACACCACCTTCTGCACCAATCTTAGCAGCCTTACCAATAAAATTAAGGCGACGACGGGTGTCTAGACCAATACCAGCAGCACGAGCTGCACCACCAAGGCGGGCACCTACACGGAGACCACCACCTACGGCACCACCAATACCACCAGTAGCAGCAGTCAGGGCACCAAACTCAACCAGACCACGGGCAAGTTTACCCAGTCCAGTCTTGTTTTCAGGAACCCAATCATCAGGAATATCGAGCCAGTTTGCATCACCAGACTCGTACTCAGAACTAAATGGATTCTGTGTTTCGTCGACAGGATCGCCAAAAAGCTGGCTAATACCAGTTTTAAATGTGTCACCTGTCAGCTCAGCAAATCCACCAACGCTCTCTACAGCATCAGCTACACCGCCTCCAATGGCAGCGCCAGCTTCAGACAGGAATGTAGGATCGGGTTCCTTTTGTTCAACAGGTTTTACTTCCTCTTCCTCTGGTGGAGGGTCAGGAAAACCAGCAGCTTGATTAATTAGACTGCCAATACTTGATCTATCTGCGTCTGTCAGTCCATATTGAGGGATGTTATGCTCTTGTTCCATCAGGGCATACCTCCTTTGTATTTACGAAGAACAGACATTGTGTACTCTTGCATATTAGGGTAGCCAGGGCCACCACTGTAGTTAGGGTTATCGTATTCATCCATAGCACCAGCACCACCATACCAAGCAGCTGCAACCATGCGAATCATATTATCACGACTATCGGTTTTGCTAGCAGCAGTCTTGAAGTAACCTTCAAACGCTTTTCTTGCTAGGGTTTCTTGGTACTGTGGATTATTTTTAAAATCCTCTTTTGTGCCAGGATGAGGCATTCCGTACTGCCTAGCCCATGCTTTGACATTAGACCAGAGAATCTGGTACTTACCCAAAGCAGGGTTGTCTTTACCATAAGCGTCAGGGTTGTCAGCTTTATAGTTACCAGAAGATTCTTGGAAACCAATAGCCTTCATAAAGTTAGGTACACTTCCGCTAATCTGTTCCATACCACGGTTGATACGGTTGTAGCTTTGGTGATTTAAGAACAGGGGTTTAAGTTCAGGGAACTGCCTAAGAGTACTTTGAACAAGGTCTGCTTCTGGAGGAAGCTTGACAGCTGCCAGTCCTTGCTTAGCACGTTGGGCATTAAGAATTTCAAATGCGTCAGACTCGCCATCTAGGCGAGCCAGGGCAAAAAACAAAGAATCAGGTTTACCATTAGAAGTAAGTTCAAGACGTTCAGCGGGGATTTGAAGGTCAATGTTAACAGCAGCTCTGCTAGTTTGATTAGATTTTGACTTGTATCTGTCAACAATGTTTTGAGTTTCTGCGTACGCCTTACTAATTGTAGGGTTGTTGTGTGCAAAGAACTTTTTAAAACCTTCGTTACTGGTATAATAGTATTGACTATCTTTGTTCTTTTCGCCTTCTTTAATGTACTGAGCAACTCTATCACCAGCAAGCCTGATAGCCTCTGATTTAGAAATAGGTTTACCAGCTTGTTGAGCTGCTTCATACAGCAGCTGAGCTTCAGCTATAAGGCTTCTTTGAGCAGCGCTGCGTGCAGCGATAGCATCATAACGAAGAGCGGTGTTCGTGTCTGCAGCCTTAACTGCATTACGAATCTCACCATCAATTTTTTTAAACTGTTCTTGGATGTTGTCTTCCTGACCATCACTAAACAGACTATCAACCATGTACTCGTCAAACTCTTGTACAACGTTAGCGTCAAGGTTCAGCAACTGCTCACGGGTAATTTCTCCACCTTGTGCTTGGACAAGAGCGTTGGCATAAGCACGGGATTCTTCTTCACCCATACGCAAGTTTACATGACTAACAGCATCAGCTACCAGTTTAGGATGCAGAACTCCATATTTTTCTTGAAGTTCTTGTAAAGCTAGTACCTGTTCAGTACCTGACAAACCATCATTGACAGAATTTTTATAAGCTTCCACAGCTTGCTCAGCGTCAACTAGGCTGTCTTTTTTGCGAAGATTATGATCTTCATACTCTTGATTGATGGCAGCAGCTGTAAGAGCGTTAGCACTAATCTGCGAAGGGTACAAATCAAACAAGTTCTTCTCGCCAGCAGGGTGCCCTTTAATAGTGACACTATCTACCATTGCGATTAACTCATCAACGTTTTGAGGGTTAGCAACAGCCCGAGCTTTAAGACTGTTAATCAAATCATCCTTAGCAGCTTGCCTAGGATTAGCAACACCTTGACGTGTGTATGCATCCTGTGCCTGTACTAAGAAACCATTGATAGCAACATCAGGAGAAGGAAAACCAGCAGTACCGTTTAGAGACTCAGCGAGGGTGACGTTAGCAACCTCAAGGTCTAGGGTAGCAGACTCAATCGTCTGCTGCCTGTAGTATTGCTTACGGTGGATAGTAGTAGCGTTGTCAACCCCAGGAACAAGAACAGTATTGACAACCTTGGCGCTAAGACCAGCAGGGTTGTGATTTTTAATGTAGTTGTTCTGCAGGTAATTGACTGCGGCTTCATACTGAGCCTTACCTTTATAATCTTTGATTCTAAATGAAGGACCACCAGAAGGGTCTTCAATCAAAGTCTCGTTACTGGCCAACTCGTTGTCTAAATAGACACCAAAGTTTTGACCAGATTCTTTCATAGCAGCTAGTTGATAGCCGTGCTCTTTCCACCGAGAGAGTTTCCGAACACGGTTTGCCCCTTCTTCATCAGGGATTTTACTAGCTGCTTGTGTAGTCTTGATGTCCAAGTCGTAGCTACGATCAGCTGCGTTTTGAACATCTTCTTTTTGTTGCTGGAAGGCAGGACCCTGCTCTGCATAGATCCTCTTTCCTTCTGCAATCTCATCTTCAATCCGACGTTTCTCCATGTCGGCAACGTCTTCTTGTAAGAAGCGAGTGATTGTATTGCTGAACTTGGATAGTGCTTTTAGTTCGTAATCAGTGTTGCTAGCTTGAATGTCACTAACACGCTCCATCTCACGAATCTCTTGAGAAGCTTGCCTCTCCATCGAGCGGGTCCGCTCCTTACCGCGTTGCTCTACTTGAGCAGCCTCTTGGCGCATACGCTTAGAGGGATCAGTCACAGTACGGTTACGGAAGCCCACTGACTGTGCGCTACCTTGATATGACATAGTTATGGTCTTTGAGAGATGTTGTAAATACTTGATTCCATGCTCATGCCTGCGCTTACGCCAGAGACACCAGCACTAATTAGGTTACCTGCAAGTGCAAGACCAGAAGGTCCAGAAGCCTTGATAGGCTTGACAGGAAGGAACGAAGCCTCAGGGGCAAGGGGAGCAGCAGGAAGTCCATTCCAAGCTGCAGTATTGGCAGAGTGTTGATCCAGAAGAATACCTTCTTTCTCAATACCAGAGGCACGACGAGCATCGTACAAGGTTTGCTCAATCTCAGCCATCTCAAAGCCTAGCGTACGCTCAGCATCCAACGCTGCAAGCAGTTGGGATTGACCAGCTTTGCCCGTAGACAATACTTGACCCTGTGCTTGGATAGCTGCAGCCATATTACGTTGCACGCTAAACGCTGAGGCTGTTCTTTTTTCTTCTAGTTTGTTGTTAGCTGATGCCAGTGCTCTTGTGGCTTCAGCCTGGTTAGCAGTCAGCTGAGCGTAGTAAGCGTTCTTAGCGGCAGTGTCTGCCTTTAGTTCTGCTTGATACGTCTGCTGTTTAACACGGTCACGTTGAGCTGCGATCTGTAGATCACGTTGATATTGTTGTTGTGCGATAGCATTAGAGCGAGCAACCGCAGCTTGCTGCTGCTGATGCTGCCCAATAGCTTGCATACCACCACCTACAGCAGTTAGCACACCGATTGTCGCACTTATTGGTTCACACATAGTTTAACAAATTGAATTAGGGGGACACCGTTGTGAACGTGATAGTTAATGAATGTAAACTTAAGAAGCTTAAGCAGCTTGATATGGCTCTCATTCCTCATGTCTGCGTGATTCCACAGGTATGGGTTATGGAGACTGTCAAGCCACCTTCTAGCTTCTCTT
>CEWC01023214.1_pt1 | contig 9425 bp, 7 predicted proteins | sample 530331 | NCBI WGS metagenome assembly CEWC01 (sample SAMEA2619935, study PRJEB7988) | marine metagenome | isolation source: saline water (ENVO:00002010), including
ACTGGATATCATAAATTTCATCTTTTCACATCATCTGGCATTTTAACTGCGACAGGTTCGGTGCCAACCAGTCCAAATGACTTTGTAATGGTTCTTGTAGGTGGAGGTGGTGCTGGAGGATATTGTCCATCATCACCATCTACTTACAGCTATCCTGCCGGTGGCGGAGGAGCCGGTGGTGTTATCAGACATACCGCACCAACTGTACTGCTTTCTAGTGGCGATCATATTGTAACGATTGGTGGTGGTGGAGATAGTAGTCCATACACTAATCCTGGGAATGATTCATCAATTTCACATCCTAGTAATACTTATACTGCCCGTGGTGGAGGTGGGGGTGGTTCCCCTACAGTTGACCCAAATTCACCATGGTATGGAGATCGTTATAGAGGTGGACCTGGAGCATCTGGTGGTGGATCTAACGTTCGTTATGGTCCACCACTGCCAAGTGCCCCACCACAGAATTACTTCGAAAATACTGGTCCAGGAGGAGCTGGTATTGCTGGACAAGGAAATCCTGGTGGGGGGACATTTAGACAATCAACTTATAACTATCCTACCCAGACAGCAGTTCCAACTTCAGCTGGTGGAGGTGGTGGTGCTGGTGGTGCTGGAAGTCATGCTTCAAAACCACCTTATGCTGGATTTCCGTCAACACCCCCTTGGCCAAGTAATACTCCCACATATTACAGATCAATGCAAGCTGGAAATGGTGGAAATGGTTTAGCAAATCCAGAATTTCCTGTATCAGTTATAGCTCCACAATTACCCACAACTTATACTGATTTTGGAACTGCTTTAGGTTCAACAGGAACAGTTGGAGGTGGTGGAGGTGGTGGAGGTCCTTCTACTCCATCTCAGTGGAATCCAGACACTCCAAGTCCAAATAGAAACCTTATTCCTGGTGCTGGTAGAGGTGGATCTGGTGGAGGTGGAGATGGTGCTATGATTAAAGCAGCACCATTTCCTGGACAAGGGCGTAATCCTCAAGAGAATCCTACTGGTCCTTCCGCTCAACCAGGAGTTATTGCAACGGGTGGCGGTGGTGGTGGTTCTTCTTATGTGCCTCCATCTTATCCAGGGGCTCAACCAGGTGGACAAGGTGGTTCTGGGATTCTTATGATTCGTTATGCAAGTCCAGCACCTTAGTAAATAAAGTAATAGTTATTGTTATTGCCACATTAGTAACCTGATAAATAATACTAACGAAGGTAATCTATAGATTCAGATGCCCCTTATTGGAAATCCCTATCTTATAGGGGACACTACAGGCAACTTTAAATTACTTGATGATGTATCATCGTATATTCTGACGTTTAATCCAGCGTCAGAATTAGATCTTTCTGCTGATACAATCATAGATTATGATCACCGTTTTATCGCGGGGCAGAGAGTTGTTTATAATAATGGTGGTGGAAGTAATATTGGGGGTCTTTCATCTGGAACTGAATACTACATTATAAACAATGGTATTAATACCATTAAACTAGCATCATCATATAGTGATGCATTACTTGGAAATTCTATTGATTTATCAACGGTTGGTTCTGGATTAAATCATTCATTAACACTTGGATTTGATGGTGTTAATACAAAGTTCAGAGCAACTTATAATGGTGGGCAAAAAGCAAAGATTAACGGTGCCGCTCAACTATTAGTTAGTATTAACGGAGTTCTTCAGAAACCACATTCAAGTTCTAATCCACCTGATGGATTTGGAATTGAGCATCCGAGTGTTATTGTATTTTCAACAGCACCGACTTCTTCTGATGTCTTTTGGGGAAATATCATTGCGAATAGTTTCCCAACTTATGATATTACAGATCATCGCATTGATAATTTTATTGGTAATAACTCTCTAACTAATTTCACTCTTTCTAAAGTTGTTCCCAATAGTCAAAGTATCTTAGTTACTCTTGACGGTGTAGTTCAGAGTCCAAATGATACCACTACAAGAGATTATAGTATTTTTGGTAGTGTTTTATCCTTCACCAATCCCCCTGGTAATAATGTAAAAATCCAAGTTAGACATCTTGGATTTGTTGGTGCAGTATCTAGTAATGTTACTGGATTCTATGGTAGAACTGGTAATGTAGGATTAACTACTTCTGATAATGTTGAAGCACTAACCGCCAAGATTGGTACAGGAACTACCTTCACTGAAGATCTTGTAGTTCAAGGTGATGCTAGAGTAACTGGTATATTAACTATTGGAACAGGAACTATTGTTCTTGATGGTGATACCAATACTGTTAATGTAGGAACGGCACTTACATTATCACATACTAATGGTGTTATTGCAGGTAGTTCTAATCTTCACACTACAGGACTTGAGATTCAGGATCTCAATGTAAGTGGAATTTCATCATTTGTAGGAGTTGGTACTTTTGTAAATAGTTTATATGTTGGTGATACTTTACATGCACCAAATATTATCGTATCCGGTAATACTTTTGGTGAAGATGTAAATACCAGAAATATTAATGCTTCTGGTATTATTACCGCCACAAATGGATTTAATCTTGGAATTAGTTCTACTGGAACTAGTATAACTAATGGTGAATCTGTAACCACATTAAACTTTGTTGGTGCTGGCAACAGTATTTCATATAATTCTGGAACAAAAACCGTTGATATTAGTATTACAAGTGGAAGTGGTGGTTCTGGAGTTATTGTTGTTGATGGTGGTGATTTTAATTCAGCTAGTTCTATCGCTGGCGCTGGTACAGAAATAAACGGAGGAGAATTTACCTAATGGGCGTTCCATCTACTCGTACACCCGTAAGAATTGCTAGGGGTACATACGCAAACTTAACAACAGTCAATGCACTTGCTGCTCTTGAAGAGGGTGAAATCTGTTTCGCTACAGATTTGGGACGCCTTTATGTAAAGCAGGGTAGTATTATAGAAGCTGTTTCTGCCACTACAAACGCTGACCCAGCACCAGGAGATGTGACTGCTTCTCCTGCTTTCGTTAGTGGAACTGGTACACAGTCAGATCCTTACATAATCACAAACGGTGGTGTTCCTTTTTCTGGTGGAACATTAGAAAGTTCACAAGAAATCACACTGAATGCTACTGCTGGTGATATTGTTGTATTAACTGATAATAGTGCATCTGGATCTGGTACAAGATTTGCAAATCAGGATGTTGGTATTGTAAACAGTGCTGGTAAATTCACTTTCAAGTTAAAGTATTCTGATAGTCCTGGAACGACGACCAACAATACAACATATACGGGAGACCTTCAAATTGGGACGACCTATTTTAGTTGGGTTGTTGTTCAGTCTAATTTCACTCAATTATCAGAAGCAACTGCAACAACTGTTTCTACTAGTGGTCTTGGTGTTGGAGATACTGCTACTGCTACTGAAGGTACAGTAACTGGTGGTACTTCACCTTACACATATTCTACTCGTTGGCAGAGATCATTTAATGGAACTGATGGATGGTTTAATATTGGATCGACAGGGACAACATATACTTTTGCAGGTCCTGATGCTGGATACTATGTCCGTGCCGTAACAACGGCAACTGATAGTACTGCATCTAATCAAGGTGGTCCTTTAACATTTGATCTTGCTAGTGCTTCTACATCTCAAATTAATACTCTCGGTCCTGCAACTGTTGGATCTCTTACACTTTCAGAAGATAACTCTTCTGGTCCACGATATACATCACAATCATTTAGTGCAGTAGCAGTATTAAATCCTGAAGGAGTACCTAAAACCACAAAGAATCTTAAAGTAACTCTTAGTGGAACATTTAGTACTTTTCCATCTACATCTAACATTACTACTATTACCGAAAATGATGATATTGGTACAAATTTAAATAGTCAGACAGTACAAACCACTCAGAATGGTGGCGGTACCAGCAGCAGTAGTTATTATGAATGGTGCGCTCCTATATTTTACAGAGGAACTGGTGGGTCTGGATTTTTAAACTTCCCACACAATATGAGCAGTACCAATAGCCCCCAATTCTGGAAGACACAGGAAGGAATCATTAATAATACGCCTTATCATCAAGATGCCGTACAAAGTGCTTCCAACTCTTCACAACTTAATGCATATAGTTATTACACTGATACCACACTTACACAATCTAGAAACTGGTATCAGGATACTGCTGGAAACAATTCTTCGAGTGATATACAAACCTACTGTATGTACAAACCTGATTGTATAATAATTAATAAGGGTTCCAATCTTGGTGGATGGCAATTTATTGATAGTATTTCTACAAAAAGTTCTGAAACTTGGAGACCAATACTTCAACATAATAATTTAGCTAATGCTGATTATTCAGATTATTTCTTTGCTCATGTTGGTACACAGTATGCTACATTTTGGTCACAGACTTCAACTATGCATGTGGCTACTGGTGATTTAACTGATTATGCTAATGATACTACTAGTACAACCCAAGTCTCATTTGATTGGAGTGCTAATGGTGCTATGAGTATACCTTCTGGTTATACTAGTTCATATATGGTTGCGCAATGGAATCACGGAAATAAAATTACTTTTTGTATGCGTTTTGATGTTTCTGGAACTTATCGTTATCGTCTTTATACTTGTGACTTCTCGGTAAATGATGGAACAAGTACCAGTCATTGGGTATTTAAGAAAGAAATTACAGCTCCTTCTGGAGGTATAATGCAAAGTTCTGTTGCAGTAAATCCAAATAATACTAATCAATTTACTATTGGATTTGATGGTAATAGTTTTACTTCATATTCATATTACTCGGGTGATGGTGGTGAGACATATACTCAATTTACTGTCGGTTTTAATAATTGGTCAACTGTTAGAGTATGGGGGTATACTTGGTCTCGTAATAGACTAATTGCTGTTTGTAGTGGATATACTGGTGGTACTGGCAACTCAGATCGCTATTGGCTTTATGCTCAAAGTGCTAATGGTGGAGTTAGTTGGACACCTGCAATTTATAGTAGTAATAACGTGAGTTATTATAATAGTACCATTTATTCACCTTATGAACTCTTAGATTCACGAGGACAAAAAGCAGCAGTAGCTAATGGTGGTTGGATATTTGGTGCCGGTAGGTTTAGCTATTGGAGTACCAGTGCTTGGTACTATAGATCTGGATTTTGGGCTAAAGATACTACCACATTAACTTTTACTGATACTACTAATTTGGCTAATAATACTATTAGATCTGGAGATAGAATTCGTCAAGGTAGTACTACTGCTTCTGTCGGTGTAATTTCTTCAAACACTATGACTGTTAATGATATTAGTGGTACATTTAGTACTAGTAGTCCTGTTACAAATACCGTCAGTTATTTTGGTGGAAATATTTCTACTTTATATGCCCAAATTAATGCTTCTGGAACAGTCACCGATTTAACTACTTCGGATCCTGGATTTACTAATATGGGATATCTATTAGACAATACAATTACTTTCCCAGCAACACTTCCTACAGGCAATGCTCCTGATACCGAACTTCCTGGTGGAACAACCATTAAAGTTGATGCACAATTCACCAACTCACAGGGAACTGTTTCGGCAACTAGTAACACTCTTACTCCATCTTAATAATTATGTCTAACAATCACGAACAAGAAGCACAAAGACTTCAATTTCAACAAATCAAAAATAGATTTGATAGTTACGAAGAAAGGCGTAATAAAGTTGTCGCCAACAACTATGAGTTTTTACGTTCACAGGTAGAACCAGGATATACTCCAAATTATGTTTCTGGTTCTTATATCAAACCTGCTGTTGTTACTAACCATAACACTGAACTTGATGATTCTGATGGATATTGGAGAATGTGGTTTCTTAATCTTGAAACCGCACAATCAACAGTAGATGTTAGTGTGACTGTAACACTGTCTAATGAATCAACTGAAACTCTGACAGCAACTGGTCTTGATGCTTCTGCTTCTTATACTGATTTCATTGATTCTTTTATTAGTGGTTTAACTTCTTCGACTGTTATTACATCACAAAGACATTGTGATACATGTGTTAGATTTGATGTTGTTGAAGGAAGTGAAATTGAAATCACTAACATCACTGCATCAATAACTTAGTAGTAATATATAAATATCTAAAAAACCGCAATGTCTTTTACAAAGGTAGAATCTAGAGGTCTTGATGCGGGTCACGTAGGAGTGATGAGTGCTGGCGGACTCGTCGGCACTGGGTTCACAATGCTCAATTTTATTGGAGCAGGTAATACCTTTGCGGTTCACGATACTAGAATTGATGTTAGTATCTCTGGTGGTGGAGGTGGTTCTATTGCAGGTATTGATACTGTAGGAACATCTACATTTAATAATTTAGATGTTGGTGGTAATGTTTCTATTGTAGGAACACTGACGTATGAAGATGTAACTAATATTGATTCTGTAGGTGTTATCACTGCTCGTAGTGGTATTGATGTTATTGCAGGAGGCATTAACGTTTCTGGTGTTGTCACCGCCAATGATGGATTGAGTGGTGTTGGAATTCATTCTGCTGGAACTGTAATTCACAGTGGAATCATTACGGCTCTTAATTTTATCGGTGCTGGTAATACTTTTGCAGTTAATGGAACAACAGTTGATATCAGTATCGCTGGTAGTAGTGGTGGAGGAGGTAGTGGGGGTGCCGCTTCTGCAGGATCTGCTATAAATTATCCAGGTGGTACCACTTCACCATTTGTATTGAATTCTGCTCACATTACAGAAAATATAACTTTGGATAATACTAATGCTGATACTGTTGATGCTAATGTTATCACTGGAGAATCGACAATTACTGTTGATGAAGGTGTAACAATTACAATTGAAGAAGGGAAGACTGTTATTCCTGATCTTTATAATGTCTTATCCGATACGTACATTATTTCTGAATAATTATGGAATCTATCAACAGTGGTAAATTTGTTCGTTCTTCTGTTACATTAACAGAAAATATAACTTTGGATAATACTAATGCTGATACTGTTCCTGCTAATGTAGTTGTTGAATCTTCTATTATGACCGTTGATGATAACGTAACTCTAACAGTTGGTGATGATAAAACTATCATCATGGATATACATAATACTCTTGATGATAGGCGTATAAATTATTCATAAATAAGTAAAAAGGTAGTCAGAAGGCGATGTCCAGAATTAATGTAAATTCAATTGCTAATAAAAGTGGATTGGGTGCGGTAGACTTCCCTCACGGAATTACTGTAACGGGTGTCGTTACTGCTACCGCAGTTAGTCAGAATATAACTGGTAATGTTAGTGCAACTGGTAATATTTCTGCTGGTAGTTCTATTACCGCTACAAGTTTTTATGGTAATGCTTCCACTATGAGTGGAATCACTCTTGATCCTACTGCTAATGTTAATACAACTGGTATTATCACGGCATCTAAGTTTGTTGGTAATGGTGTTGGATTAACTAACCTTACTGTTGACACTGCAACAACAGCTGGAGGATTGACTGGAACACCTGATATTGTTGTTGGTATTGTAACTGCTTCAAGTGTTTCAATTGGTGGTACTTTAACTTACGAAGATGTAACTAATATTGATTCTGTTGGAGTAATAACCGCAAGAAGTGGTTTAGAGATACTTGGTGGTGGAGTATCATTCATTGGACCTTTGAGGGAAAGAATGGTAACAAGTTCTACTCCAATTGATTCTGATCCAAACGTTGATATTGATAGTGGATTAATCCATTATAGAACTGGTAATCTTGGTGGTACTACAAATACCGTTAATATTATGTCTACAGTTGGCATTAATACGGTAATGGCTGATGGTGATGTAATGACTGTGACGATTCTTCATGCTGTTAATGCTACCACAGCTTATATTAATAACGTAACTATTGAAGGCGGTTCTCAATCAGAAATTTGGCTTGGTGGTTCTGCCCCAACAGCAGGTGGAAGTGCTAATATGGATTTATATTCCTTTACTGTAATGAAAGTTTCATCTAACAATTATACTATTCTCGGAAATCTTCAATCAACTTCGTGAGGACAATTAAATGAATATATTTTCTAGTATAAAGCAAAAACCTTTACCTAGTATGTTTGGGTTAGGTGGAGGACTGTCTGGATTTGTAACTATTGGACCATCTGGCGATTTGTTTGAGTTTAATGTATATGATTCATTTACATTTACAAATTGCAACTTATCTGGACCAGATGGTCCTACTATTGCTCAAATGCAATCTTATTATAATGGTGCTTATGGTAATGGATGGTATAGTAGCACTGATTTTCTTGATACTGCTACAGATGCTACAAATAATCAGAAAGTTGATGGAGTTCAAATGATGACTATTCCTGCAAACGGAACATATCTTCTTACTTTACAATCACCAAGAACAAAATACACGGCTACACCACAGAGGAGAGGAGCAAAATTGGCAGTAGAGGTTGATTTAGTTAAAGGAGAAAAAATATATGTAGTTGTTGGTCAGCAAGGAGGAGTTGGGTCGTATAATGGTGGTGGAAGTGGTGGAACATTTGTATTTAAACTACAAGATCTAACTAATGATTCTTCTCCATTTGAACTTATAGCAGTAGCAGGTGGTGCTGGCGGTCAAGGACCAAATAATTCATCTAAAAATAATGCTCGAACTGATGCCTCACTAAGTTCTAGTGGACATAGTGGTACTAATACTGATGGTACTACAGCGGGATCATCTGGCGGAAGCAATGGAACTGCAGGATCAAAAGATGCGGGAAATAGTCATAGTGCAGCTCCAGGTGCTGGATGGCTTACAACATCTAGAGTAGACGGAACTACAACAAGCACTTGTACTGGATATAGTCAGAATGTTTCTAGTGGTTTGGGTTTACTTAGTTCGGTTGTTGGTGGAACAAGAACTGTTTTGCAAACATCTTTTACTGGTGGACACGGGCAGAACGGCAGCAATGACGATCTAAAAGGTGGATTCGGTGGTGGCGGCGGTGGATCTGGCGCATGTGGAAGTAGTGGTTCTGGTGGTGGAGGTGGATATAGTGGTGGTGGTGTAGGTAATGATTGTTGTGAATCCGCTGGTGGTGGAGGAGGTACCTATATTAATACTACTATTACTACTACCACTGTTAGTCCGACATTATATGATGAAGTTAGTGGATATATGACCATAAGAAGAACTGCATAATATTTCAAAAAGATACTGATTTTAGTGAATTATTTGTGCTATAATTACTAAGTGCAACTAATTTAGTATGAAATTCTTAGTATATTCAAAAAATGGATGTCCGTATTGCTATAAAGTGATGCAGGTATTGGAAATGACTGGTAAGCAATTTGTTGAGTACAAACTCGGTAGAGACTTTACAGGACAGGAATTCTATGATAAGTTTGGGAAGGGTTCTACCTTCCCACAAGTTATTTGTGATGATAGAAAGTTAGGAGGATGCGTTGACACCATTCAGTTTCTCAGAGAAGAG
>CEWC01009178.1_pt1 | contig 9418 bp, 7 predicted proteins | sample 530331 | NCBI WGS metagenome assembly CEWC01 (sample SAMEA2619935, study PRJEB7988) | marine metagenome | isolation source: saline water (ENVO:00002010), including
GTCAACCTTAACCCTTTAAAGGATATTCAACTAGCAGCGCCTACAGTCAACCTTGAACCTTTAAAAGATATTCAACTAACAGCACCTGCAGTCAACCTTGAACCTTTAAAGGATATTCAGCTGGCAGCACCTACTTTTGAGTTTGACTCCGTTGCGTCAAAACCGAGTAAAGCAGTTGCTCCAAGTAACCCAATGGGCGAAGCTAACATTGTGGTGAACGTTGACGCTTCCGGCTCTAGCGTTGAAGGTGATGCTCAGCAATCCAAAGCACTCGGTCAAGCACTTGGTGCAGCTGTTAAGGCTGAGCTAATTAAACAGAAAATGCCTGGAGGACTTCTCGCTTAATGACTACTTTTTCTTTCACGCCGACTTACGGCATCCAGAAAAACAGCGCCCCAAACGTCAGGATTGCTCGGTTTGGGTCGGGCTATAGCCAACGCAGCACATTCGGCATCAATCAAAACCCAAAGTCTTACAGCTTGACGTTCCAGGTTTCCGAGACAGTTGCAGACCAGATTGAGCTATTTCTTGATCAACGCGGTGGAGTAGAAAGCTTTACGTTTACACCGCCTGGTGAATCCAGTAGTGGCAAGTACATCTGCAGAAACTGGAGCAAGTCGATTCCGTATTTAGATCGTGCCACAATCCAAGCAACGTTTGAGGAGGTGTTTGAGGCATGACGACTACACCTGAATCAGTAAAAAGGGAACTTCACTCGCTGGAGCCATCAGCAATCATTGAGCTGTTTCAGCTGCACCTGACCGCTGCGGTAAACGGCGTCGATCTGGTGTATTACTACCACGCTGGAACGAACGAGCTATCGCAAGACCTCGTATTCGGCGGCATCACATACTCTGCGGTGCCTATCGAGGTTGATGGGTTTGAGGTGACAACAAAGGGCACGTTGCCGCGCCCGAGCATGAAAATTGCAAATACTGATGGTGCGATAACTGCGTTGATGCTTTCATACAACCCACTGCAAGCAGAGGTGAGAAGGATTCGGACTTGCAAAAAATTTCTAGATGCTGTGAATTTTGAGAGCGGCACTAATGCAACCGCTGATCCAACGGCAATGTTTAATGGTGGCTATGAGTCTTGGTACATTGATCGTGTTTCGTCTGAAAACCCAGAGTTGGTTCAGTTTGAGCTTATTGGCAAGCTTGACCTCACGAACTTGCGTTTACCTGGCAGGCAAGTCGTCGAGCATTGTCCTTGGATTTACAAAGGCACTGAATGTGGTTACAAGCCGGGCAAAATGTTCAACTTAAAAAACCAGCAAGTCACTAATGCAGCAGATGATCAATGCGCTAAAAACCTGAAAGCATGTGAGCTTCGATTTCCAAAAGGTCAAGGCGTCGGCCCTAAGGACGAATTGTTGCCATTTGGAGGGTATCCAGGTGCGCGACTTCAGATTTGACGCTGAACAGCACGCAGCAAGGTGCGCTCCAAACGAAGCTTGTGGTGTGGTGGTTGACGGTAAGTACTGGCCTTGCCGGAATATCGCTGACGACCCGTGTGCCGATTTTGTAATTGAACCCAAAGATTATGCTGTCGCAGCGATGTTCGGCGCCGTTCAAGCCATAGTCCATTCACACCCTGAAGGTGGAACGGCTAGCAAAGCCGATCGCCGTGCTTGCACTGGAACGCAAGTTCCGTGGCATATTTGGAGCGTGCCAGACAAGCAATGGTCAACTATCAAACCCTGATCGGCAGGCAGTGGGAATACGGCAAGTTTGACTGTTTCACGCTGATCCGTGATTGGTTTGGATTGCAGGGCATTGAGCTGCCTGATTTTGAGCGTCCTGATGACTTGCAGAGCTGTGAGAGTATTTTCCTAAAGCAGGCTTTCGCCATAGGCTTTAAGCAAGTTGGCTACAACGAGAGGCGTCCCGGTGATGTGCTGATTATGAAGCTTGGAACGGCAACACCGATGCACGCTGCTGTCCTTTTGCCTAATGAGCGAATTTTGCACCAACGCCAAAACTCGCTAAGTGCGGTAGAGCCGCTAAGGCGATACTATGTTTCTAGCGTTGCAGCGGTCTTTCGGTATGGAGCAGACCGTTAGGTTGCTGGGTGATCTTGGCGAGCGTTACGGCTCAGAGCACAAATACCATGATTTGCGTTCTCCTGCAGACGCGATCAAACTGCTGTGCATTAACAGCCCTGCGTTTCAAAAAGAGCTAGCTGAGGCGCATCTGCACGGTGTTGGCTATACGTTGGTGCAAGCTGGTGAATTTCTTGATTACCAAGATCTACATTTACCGCTAGGTCAAAACGATCTTGTGCTTACGCCTGTTGTTGCAGGTAGTGGCGATGATAACCCAGTCACAAGGCTCGTCATAGGTGCTGCTTTGATTACTGTTGCTCTTTTCAATCCGTTTGGTGCAGCAGCGATTGGAACTTTAGGTCTCACAGCTCCGATTTTAGTTAATACGGCGGTTGCAACTATTGGCGCCACTTTAGTGCTTTCAGGGACAGCGCAGTTGCTTGCACCGCAGCCAGAAATTCCAAAGCTAAATAATCGCACCGCGCCAGGGTCAAACACAAACGCAACAGGTCCACAAGGCGTTTCCCGCGCCACATCAGGAGTACAATCTTATGCCTTTAGTGGTCCTGCTAACACGGTCGGCGTTGGAGCGACAGTGCCTCTCGTTTATGGCAAGTTACTGATTGGAAGTCACTTGCTGTCGGCAAAGGTTGAAGTCACTGACGAAAGCGATCCTGTTGGCGAGTTTTTTACCATTCCAGGAGATAAAACCATTACGGTAAATGGTGAAAAACCCGGCAATAAATTTGTGTCCCACAATGGCCTTAGAACAAGAAAGTGGAGTCCAGATCAAGTCAAAAAATTTGCAGACGTAATAAAAGGAGGTGAGCATAGGCGAAGGGTTTCAAATGATACCCTGAAGTTTGAGAATGTCGGGGAGCAAAAGAAGACTTCTGACCTAAATGATTTCAGAGATAATGACCATGGTCTTTTCGGCAATTTGATGATATTTTTCGAGATCGACAAGGGGCTGAGTAGAGAGATTGGCGGCAAAGTGGTGCCAGCTTTCGCAACGTATGAAATTATTGCCAAGAAAAACAACTACAAGGGCGACTCCCCGATATTCACTAATATTCGCGCGACCATCCAGGGTCTGCTTCAGCCTGGCAACAGCTACAGGTGGTGCCATGCTTTCACTGTTGGAAACAGCGGGCAGGAAAAGGGTGACACATCAATTGTGGTTAAATATCGACTTTTAAATACCGATGCTGACACAAAGGGGAGCGGGATTAAGGTTAGGGCTGTTGGTTACAGTTATTTCAATGAGTCCAGCGAGAATGACACTGAACATTTAGTTTCGGAGGCATAACCATGGGTCTTAATTCCAGCTCTGTTATCAAGATTGTTGACCTGCTTTGCGAAGGTCCGATCGACGGCATTGAGGGCAACAAAAAAGGTGTATTCCTTGATGAATCGCCAATGGAAGCCCAAGATGGCGAAAATTTTATAGAATCAGACCAAGTATATTATTCGTTTAGGACTGGATGGAAAGATCAAAGTTACTTACCCCAAGCGAAGGGCAAGACGAGCAATACCGTCAACATTAACAAGGAAATTGGCTCACAATACAAAGAAAATTTAGACAGTGAGGGCGTCAAGGTAAAGTCACGAGAATACGGGCATGGCATTGAAGTTGTTCAAGTCACAGATGCCGACGTAGATAGCATTGATTTGATATTTACAATTCCAAAGCTTTTTTCTACAGCGCAAGAGGGGCTCGTCAAAGGCCAACTTTTTGACGCACAAATATTTTTTAAAGTTTCAGTCCAAAGCGTAGGCAGCGGCGGCGGATTTAAAGACGTCAAGAAATCAGCTGTAGATGTCAGCGACCAAGACGTCAAAGTCGCAAAAAACGAAGTTTTTTACATAGAGGGAATTAGCATTAGCAACTATCAATTTAAAATTTCTGGCATTGAACTCCAAGGCAAGCCTCCTTGGAACGTAAGGGTTGAGAAATACCCCGACCTGTCATATCGCAGTTACAAGGGTGCTATTTCGCATACAAAGTCTGATGCTGGCGACATTGATCAAGATATTTTCAGGGCCACTTGGGATGAGTTTCAAGACGTAGAAAAGCAAACGCCGTTAGCGCAAGGACGCGGCAACGCCTTTTTCTGGACTGCACTTGTTGAAAACTTCAACATCAGAACGGCGTATCCGTATTCTGCTTGTGTAGGAATGAGCATATCGACGGAAGAGTTTCCGTCTTTGCCGACTCGGGCTTATTTGGTGCGAGGTAAAAAAGTTCGCGTACCTCATAATGCTGTGCCAAGGGACAATGGCAGCTTGGAGTTTATTGGAAACTTCAACGGAAGCTTAGGTGAGCCTGTATGGACAACATGCCCGGTCTGCATTTTCTATGACCTGCTCACAAACAAGCGTTTTGGCGCGGGTCACTTTATTCAAGCCAGCAACTTAAGTTGGGTTGATTTGTACCCTTTAGCTCAGTACGCGAATGAGTTAATCAGCGTGCCAGGGGCTGACGAACCGCGATTTGCTTGCAACGTGCAGGTCTCATCACAGGCTGAGGCTTATACGGTGTTGCAGGATTTTGCCTCTGTCTTTAGGGGCATGATGTACTGGCAGTCTAATGTTATTCAAGTCACAGGAGACCACGGAAACCTTGATGGTACGGATATTGACCCTGTTCATATCTTTTCAAACTCAAACGTTGTTGATGGCGTTTTCAGCTACAGCGGATCATCACTGAAAACACGCAGCACAAGCATCAGGGTGCGTTACAGCGACCCCGAAAACTTCTACAAGCCAAACATTGTTTGCGTTGAAGACTCGGTACTAATTGAAAAATACGGCTATCAGGTTAAAGAGGTCCTTGGCTTTGGTTGCACATCAAAGCATCAAGCAAGGCGCTTGGGGCTTTGGATGCTCAAGACGGAAGAGCTTGATGCAAGTACCGTCACGTTTTCTGTTGGTTTAGAAGGCGCATTTGTTTTTCCTGGTCAGGTCTTTGCGATTCAGGATGAATTGCGCGCTGCAACGAGGCTGTCTGGGCGTGTTAGCAGCTCTACAACGACAACGATTGTCGCCGATCAATCCATCACGTTGCCTTCTGGAAGCAACCCAACGCTGACGTGTGTGTTGAATGATGGGACAATTGAAAGCAAGCCAATTTCCAGCGTTAGCGGAACAACTGTAACGGTCGGCGATGCGTTTAGCTCGGCTCCATTAACTCAAGCGATTTATTCAATTAGCACCGATAGTGTAAAGGAACAAAAGTTCCGATGCCTTTCGGTTGCTGACAACAATGACGGAACGTTTGCTGTTGTAGCGGTTGAGTTTAACGACAGCATTTATGATGCAGCTGAGGACCTTGCGGATATTGACTTTGAAGACGTTACCACTATTGACGGGAAACCTTCCAAGCCCTCAGGCCTTTTAATTAATTTTCAGCTAATTGAAAAAGACGGCGGTCTCACTAATCGCGCAATCGCATCTTGGGCTGCTGGTGAAGGAGGCTTTACCGAATCTTACGTTGTTGCCTGGCGGATAGGAGAAGGCAGTTACAACAAATTTAGTACAACAAAAACATCGTTAGAAGTAGATGGCATCCAGCCGGGCAAGTTTTTTCAAGTAAAAGTTAGGGCTGTTGGCGTTGGTTTTCCTCAGAAAAAATCTGGCTTTGTCTACGCGAAATCAGTCGCTCCTGACCTCCCAACAATTATCGGCGGTAACGCATTAGTCGCCAATGTTAAAAATTTGACAATCAACCCAATCAATGACACACAAGCTGCTTTGCACTGGGAATCACCTGCAGTTGAGAAGCTCAACAACTTGGTGGCCATTGTTAAGCACTCCAACAAAACGGATGGCACTGGAACGTTTGCAAGTGCAACAAAGCTTGTCCAGGTGCCTGCTTCAGCAAACACAGCAATAGTGCCATTACTTAATGGCGAGTATTTGATCAAGCTTAAAGATCAAACTACAAAGAAGAAAAGCATTACTGCAGTCAGCGTTGTTTTAAACATTCCAGATGCGTTACCTAAACTTTTAATTGAAACAAGGCGTGAAGACCAGGACACTCCACCGTTCCAAGGGTTGCAACAGAATGTTACTTATGACGCAACGTCCGATGGCTTGATATTAGACACTACAGAGTTAGTTGACGGCAAATTCTCTGGCGAGTACGAGTTTGCGTCACTTAAGACGTTGCCCGGAAAATTCCAGGTAACGCTGGATAGAACGCTTCAGTCGCGAGGCTTGTACCCAAGTGACACGATTGACGCAAGGTCCGCTTTGGTCGATTCTTGGGCGGATTGGGACGGCACGTCGGCAGAGGACACGTCGTCTGAAATTTATTTTCGGGTTAGTGATGAGGTTCCTGCTGACGATGAGCTTTTGCTTGAAGCGAGTTCTGATATTTTCTTGCTTGAAGATGGGGACAAGCTGCTGCTGGAGTCTTCAGTCACGTTTGGCAGTGAATGGACGGTTTTGAATAAGTCCACTTTTGTGGGTCGGACTTTCCAATTCAAAGCCGAGCTTGAAAGCGAGCAGCCCGACCAAACTCCTCTAGTCGACGAGTTGGGTTATGTGATGTCGATCCCGTCTCGAACGGAAAACAGCGCAACCATCACGTCTGGAGCGGCAGCTAAAGCAGTGACGTTTACCAACGCTTTCTACGAAGCGCCGACCGTGGGCATTACTGCTTTTAACCTTGCCAGTGGGGACTATTATGAGTTGACATCCGTAACACGCACTGGCTTCACGATTCACTTCAAGAATTCCAGCAATTCATCTGAGAGTCGGGATTTCCAGTACGTGGCAGCGGGCTTTGGCTCTGAGCAGACCTAAAAATGGGAGCACACGACTACGTTCTTAGCAATCAAAGCGGTTCGGCGTTCCGCTCTGATTTAAACAACGCGCTTTTTGCAATCGCCACCCTGAACAGCGTCTCAGACCCAGACGGACCTGCAACAACATATCCTTTTCAATACTTTGTAGATCTTACAGTTTCTCCTCCGCTTTTAAGGCAGCGAAACCTAGGTAATGATGCGTGGATTGTGATTGCAGAAATTGGTGGTCAAACGCTTGCCACTGATGGAACAGCTGCAAAGCCTGGACTTTCGTTTGCTGCTGATACTGATACCGGCATTAAGAGAAGTGCTGATGACGAAATTGCCATAGTCACCGCAGGCGCTGAAGCCATAACAATTAAGTCAGACGGAGATGTTGGCATTAATACAACAAACCCAGCCGAAAAATTTCATGTTGCAGGAGGCAGTGCTCGATTTGAGCAGACTGATTCTGATTTCACCTCAGCTTCCGCAATTAAAATATACAAAGGCACTGATCTTATTGGTGCTATTGGCAATCATGAGGGGGCACTCCGTATAAATGGTGGCGGGGCCGGTGACACTCTTAAGCTTCAAACAGCTGCTGACGACAGAATAATTGTAACAAATAGCCGGGTTACTGTTTACCCTAGCTTGGGTCTAAATGAGGCAAGTCCTATAACAACGTTGCACATGAAGACAGCAGAGACAATGTCTACGTCTTCCGGGAACACACCTGGCATTTTTGTGCGTAATACTGGTGGGTCCCAGGGAAATGGAAATTACGGCGCTGGCATATGTTTTTCTAAAATCGATTCAGCACGGGCTGGCGGTTGTATTTCATCAATTCAGACTGATTCTGACCAAGACCGAATGGGATTGTCGTTTTTTACGCATCCATCAAATACTTCATCAAATACCGTTGTAGAGAAATTTAGAATAAGACATGACGGGGATCTTTTCGGTACTGACACGGGTATTAGCACATTATCTGACCAGCGTTTAAAAGAAAACGTTGCCGCTTTTACTTACAGCCTAGATAACTTTAAGCTCTTACAGCCGAAGGTTTTTGATTGGAAAAACCCAGAAGCTCACAGTGAGGTGTCGCAGCAACGTGGCTTTATTGCGCAGGAGGTTGAAACCGCAGATTCCTACTGGGTCGATGAATACTCAGTCAATTCGGACCATGTGGATGCACAGTATCTTGATGAAGACCGTGTTGCAAAGACCAGTAAGCTTGGATCAACAGACGCTATGTATGTTTCTGTAATCCAACAGCTTTTGGCAAAAGTTGAAGCGTTGGAAACTAAAGTTGCTGCTCTGGAGGCTGCTAACTGATGGCTGACCGCAAACTGTCCGAACTGACCGAGCTGGATTCCAGCACAACTGATTTAACAATCGCGTCAGCCGATTTGTTTTTGGTGTTGGACGCTTCAGCGTCTACCGACGCCGCTAAAAACAAAAAAGTAACTCATGGAGAGTTGCTTAAAAACTTGCCTGTTGGAGCAGTTACCACTCCATCGCTTGGTTTCATTGGTGACAGTGACGCCACAGGTTTTTTTCGTAGTGCTGAGGATGAAATTGCAATCAGCACTAACGATACGTTCAACTCTAAGTTCACGACAACTGGATTTCAGGTTGGCGCTGGAACGGCAACTGCTCAGTTCCATACGTTCAAAACAACAACCGGCGATGATGTTGTCATCGAAAACAGCGAAGCTGGTGCGACTGAAGGGCCAAACGTTGTTCTGTATCGCAACTCTGCATCACCAGCTGCAGATGACGTGCTTGGAACGGTTGAGTTTCGTGGTGAAGATTCTGGCGGCAGCACGCAGTCTTATGCAGAAATTACTGCTGGAATTGTCGATACAACTGCCAGTGGTGAAGACGGTCGAATTGATTTCAACACGACAGTAGGCGGCTCTTTAGACAATGCTGTCAGGCTGCAAGAGGGAAAAGTTGGCATAAATGAATCTGCCCCTGAGGCTCCGATCCATGTCAACAACACCGACACGCAAATTTTGCGTTTGGAGTGCCCAAATAACGACGCCTCGTCTGGTGCGGACATTCGGATGTACCGACATCGGAATGATGCGGTTGGTCAAGACAACGACGAGCTGAGCACTCTGTTTTTCAGAGGCCATAACGACGACGCTACGGCTTCTCAGCGTCAGATTGACTATGCGTCGATCCAAGCGCAGATCGCAGATGCAACCAGTGAAAGCGAGGATGGCAAGATCCTTCTGCGGGTGCAAACAGCAGGCACGCTGACAACACAGCTTGAAGTTGGTCCGGCTCAGATTTTTGTTGGATCAGGTGTTGCTACAGATGCAGGCGTTATCAGCACCGTCAACTTCAAAGGTGCAAACGACAATTCGACGCCTGAAGACATCAATTATGCGGCGCTTGTGTCGAGTGTTGTTGACAACGCTGATGGGGCAGAAGATGGCCGAATTCAAGTTCAAACGATTTCAAGCGGCACGCTTGCGACTCGCTTGGATATTGACGAGAACAAGATTGGATTTTTTGGAGCAACTGCTGCTGTCCAGTCAACGCACGTTGCTGATCTTTCGGCGACTGC
>CEWC01001541.1_pt1 | contig 9371 bp, 17 predicted proteins | sample 530331 | NCBI WGS metagenome assembly CEWC01 (sample SAMEA2619935, study PRJEB7988) | marine metagenome | isolation source: saline water (ENVO:00002010), including
TCAGGCATACATTGTGGCATAGGTGTAAACCCTTTGTCCATAGGTATATTTTGAGGTGACTGCATAAGGGTGTTCACTCGCCTACCCACTGCATGGAACTTACCATACCTATGTGTATACTCTTTGAGTAGACAATGTAATAGATTACATAGCCACCAGTAGTTAGTATGACTCTCTCGTACCCATTTATTACTTGGGTGATTAATGTGACTCGCTAACATAAGGTCTTTATCGTACCACATATTAGGGTGTTTCCATCTCTTGAGTCGTCTACCATTTTGTATAACAGTATACTCTTCACCATCAAGAACTCTATGAGCAGTTGATAGTAATTGTGCATACTCAATACACATCTTGACCACATGCTTGTCACAGTGTTGCTCTGCACATAGCTGTGGGTCGTCTGATAAATAAAATATATTCATATTACACCTCCACTATTTCATAGTCTTGATGTTCATTTTGAAGATATTCTAAAGCATCTTCAAGAAACTGTTCTCTCTTGAAGTAAACTCTCATATTATTACTTTCATCATACTCAATGTATTGATTGATGTCTATGTTATTTTCGTTATCGTTATCCATAATTATATTCCTTTCTTTATGGTAGTGGTAGCACTTGGTTGCTATGCCATAAGCCATACATAGCCAGACCAAATGCTAGTATTAATTTTAATAATAGTCTATCGTACATCTTACGCAAACTCCTTATACTTTTCAAGGAAGTCATAGTCCTTTTTCCATTCATCTGTACCTGCTATTAGTTCGTGATAACTTATCACATCTTTAACATAGATGTCGCCATACTCCCACGAACCATAGGTATAAGGTGAACGACTCGCAACGTACCACCTAGCATAAGGGTTTTTACTTTCATTATCTTTTGTCTGATAAGTTTTTAAAACTCTATGTTCAAAGAATGTTGCTTCATTTTTATAGATTGCATAAGGTGAGTCCACCTTTACAGTCTTACCAAATTTATTTTTTGCCATACTTTTTCTCCTTTTGTTGGTCAAAATGTTTGTCAAGTTTCTTAAAGAAACTCTCGTTAATAATGTCTGACAGTTCAGCACACACATTAGGTGGTAGGTCTGAACTGCCATATAGTTTTATGGAACTACTCATCATCAGTAACTCCACACTTGGACATAATGTATGCCCTAGCGATAGACTTATGATATTCAATCATCTCTAAGTCATTTTCGCCAAACTTATCACCCACTTGGGTCATAATAGTTTGCATAGACCAACCCCTAATCTTAGGGTCAGCTTTGCCTTGAGCCATTAGTCGCTCAATATAGTCGTGTACATATTGCATATATACTCCTTTCGTGTTGTTAATATTATATAAATAAATACTACTTCATTATATTCAGTAGTATTTTTTATATGGGTTGTTGCTCTCGTCTGAGGTCTTGGATATCTTCTTCCAATAACTCATAGAGTTTGTTTAAGAGATGTTCGCTTAGTTCTGCTTGTTCTTCAAGAGTTAATTTAAGACAAAACATATCCCAAATCTTTACGTGTATAGACTCAAAGTGGTGGTCTAAAAAATTACTATCTTCTGCGACTTCTTCAAAGTTAAACTTTGTAATTCTCTCAGATTTTTTTAGTCTGTCATTCCAATACAGAGCATTGGACATAACCTTTTGATATTCTTCTTCAATTCTGAAATCTATTTCAGACCAAAGTTCTTCTTGCATTTTTAAATGTTGATTTGACATAGTCAAACTCCTTTCTTTTTTAAATATGGTTCTCTTAACTGTTCAACTATTTCTAAAGCATCAGAAAGTTCTTCCATATTACCATTAATTGCTTCCTGTATTGCCCAATGTACAAGTTCTAATTTTTCATAAGTTGAATATATTTCTTCCACTTCAGACTTTTTAAAACACAAAGTGTTGTCGTCAGTTGGTGCGTCTTCATCTTCAATGACCACTTCAGTTCCATAATCTTTGACTATTTTACCATAAATTTCTTGGTCAATAACTTTTATTCTATCGCCTACTTGCATAGTATTTTCCTTTCTTTTTGTTATGCCACATAATATATCTGGCTTGTTTGTCTACCTACAAAATGTCTTTTTGAAAGTAGAACTTGACTAGCTTTAGCTAGTGGTTTCTTAGAGTGAGCATCAACAAAGCTACTGTACTTATAAGGATTATAAGTAGCTAATTTGATAGGCAATCTGGGTACAAACTCACTCACCCAAGTACCTACAACATATGCGTGGACATTCTTTTTTTGCTCACGCAACACTCGTTGTCTGCCTTTCTCTGACACTTTGAACTGTGCATCAAACAATGGCACACAGTTCTCGTGCTTGATTACTTTACCATAGTTCTCTTTCTCAAGAGAAACGATAGAGTAACATTTCTTATGTAAGTTATAGTAAACTTTAACTTTCATAGTATTTTCCTTTCTATCTTGGGTTAATTCTGAAGTCTTTCAACCAATCAGATAACCATAAAAGTTGTTCAAACTCACTCACCTTTGAGTGCATTATGTTATTTTTCCACAAATCCCTATTGGAATCTGCTAAATCCCAACCTATTTGCTGAAGTTCTTCAGCCATAGCTTGGAACTCAGGGTTAAGTTCTTCAAGTCTAGCTTGAATCTTTTCAACCCTTTCGTCTATGTCATCAGGTAATGCTGATGTGTATGTTATCTTTCTAGCCATATCAAACTCCTTTCAGCTAGGTTAATATAAATACTACTTCATAATATTCAGTAGTATTTAATTAAAGGGTAACTAGAAACTTGAAGTGAAGTCAGCCATTATTTAGTTATGCATAACTTAATAATCTGTTAAGTATTGCAAGTACTTTTACTCTAGTTACCTTTTAATTAAATAAAAGGTGGTGCAGTTTAATGCTTTCACATAAGGTCTGCACCTTACCTATACACATAGCATACCACCTTTCATAATGCAAGGTTTAATTTATTAAATTATCTTTCCACATCAATTCTAACTTTATTAACTTCAGTTAAGTTATCCCAATGAGGAACAAACAATCTTTTAAATTGTTTGAATAATGTTTCTATCAAAGATAGACATTCAATTTTATCATTAACTCTAACTGAGTTAACAACTTTTTTACCTTGTGTCTGTATGAGAACTTCTAATCCATTAGAACAACTCTCTTGAATTATAAATTCAACACCTTCAATGTCTATGATTGCTCTATGACAACTTGATGCAGTAGCATCAAAAGGTTGAGTTGTTAGTTTGATTTTACCATTAGTAAAGGTAGTATTACCATTACTATTGGTTTTAATCTCAGGTTTTAATGATTGTACTTTGTGTTTTGTTATTCTCAAAACAAGATTGTCAGCATATGACATAATCGTACTCCTTTGTGTTAATTAATAAATAAATATTACTTCATTATATTCAGTAATATTTTTTATTAGTGTTGGTAAATTGCAACACTCTTTGCGTTAATATTTGAACCACTACACAATACACATTGTTCGCAAGTGGTTCGCTTTCCTGCTTCCTTAGAAGCTGGACAAAGGACTTCATGCTTCGCATCAAGTTCTTCGTTCTTTTGTAGGACTCTAAAAGTCCTAAATCCTCTTGACCAAAACTGTTTGGATTCTTCATAAGAATCTGCAGACATCATGCATTGGTCAGCTCGTACATCTGCACTAGCAATCTTTGATTGGTGAGTGTAGCCAGTATGTTTCTTAGCTTTGCTAAGTAAACTGTCCCATATGTAGCTAGGTACTGCACTTGGGTCACCATAAGTACCAAGTCTTATGACTTGATTTTCGCCTAGACTTTGTATGTCTTTATGATGTTTAACTACAGAGTAGTTACCTTTCTTAAATGCTTTGTAAGTTGCCAACACTCCTTGGTATAACTTGACATAACAAGTTCTACCTTTAGCTTGTTTTCTGTCTGGGTCATTCGTAGGTGTACCCCTATGCTTACAGTTGCCACAGATTGAATAATCTGCACCAGTCTTACTGGCAAGTCTTGGGTCTATATCACTACGAATGATATAGGTCTGAGCCATATTGCCAGTCTTTTTGTTTTTACTTCCATTGAAGTAAATAACTACAATATCCTTGTTATCAATCAAAGATTGACCTTGATATATTATCGTGCCATTACTCATAAAATCTCCTATATTCTTGCCAAGTCTTCTTGGCAATTTTGATAACTATGTTATCACTTATTGACCTATTTAGTCCTAATTCTTGGACTAAAAGAACTTCAGCTATGAAGTCTTCAAGGTTATCATAATAACCTACAAGGTTATATGAAGCATCTGAAATATGCTTATAGTTTGCCAGTTTGTGGCAGATTTTACCAGTTAGCATAGCTAATCCTTTCAGTTGGTTGTTAATATTTAATAAATAAATACTTCTTCATTATATTCAGAAGTATTTTTTATTATTCAAGTCCCTTTGCCATTCCCATTCCAAAGAATGCAACAGTACAAATACCATAACCCATAAAACTATCTAAGAAACTTGTAGGTGGTTCTACGAACAATAGGCATATGCCACTTGTGATACACATAAAGAAACAGAATAAACTTATCCAAAGATAAGTTGTAGCTTTAAAATTAAACATAGTTTAAGTCCTTTCAGTTAAAGTTTAAACATAGTCCCAAAAAGGGACTATGTCAAGGGAGGAAATTATTTTTTAGGAACTAAAAGTCCTAACTTTATTGCAGTATCTATATCTTCAGAAGAAGATATAGTTACATGTTTAGTATCGCCATCAATCAAAGATTGCCATTTATTTTTCTTTGGTTGCTTAAAGCAATCAGTCATTTTAGTTTTTGACATAGTCAAATCCTTTCTCCAAAAATTTAGTTGCCAGTCTTCGTACATCTGCATCTGCATACTCGTCCAATTCTGGACGACTTCGTAAGAAGTCAAAAAGCTCATTTAACTTTTTCTGTTTGTAATGCTTCCTAGTAATAGGAAGATTTTCTGGATTGAATAAAGTCATACAAATCCTTTCAGTTGAGGTTTTGTTAGTAGTAAATAAATACTACTTCATTATATTCAGTAGTATTTTTTACTAGGTCGTGGAGTTCTCACTTGCGTTGTGCCCTCACTCATCTGCCTAGATGCAAGAGAGCAAGGGAAACAACAAGGGAGGAAACCAAGAGTAATATATATAATAAATACTACTTCATTACATTCAGTAGTATTTTTATATAACTGCATTGAAAACATTGAAGAAAATGTAGTTGATAACTACATTACATGCACTTGCGTAGCACTTACACAGACCTACACAGACCTGCACACACACTAATCGTCAAATAATTGACATAGAACAAGGGTAGAACTGTCAAGAAATTGACATAGAACGAATGTAGAACAAAAAAGAGATTACTTACGCATACACAGACATGCACAGACGCATATACGCACATGGGGACGCAAAAAACACGCATGCACATATATATATAAAAAGGGTACCCCCACAAAATTATGGAGGATTTGGACTTGTACTTGTTGATAATCATTATTAATGGGGAGTCTCAAAATAGATTTACACAACACTGCACGAGAAATGCAATAGAGACTATATAGTTATGTGTTATGTATTTTGTGTTCCTACAGGTATACCTTTAACCCTGGAAACTTAGTGATAAGTATATCATACTTTTTAAAAACTCACAATAGTTTTTTTAACTTTTTTATAAACACAATATAGTGTATAATACAATAATGAAAAAACAACCAAAGCATTTATTATATGCCCACTTAGATGATGCAGGTCTTAGAGACTTAATTAAAGAAGTATCAGCTACCAGAAAAAAGGTAAACGCAGGTAGAGACTTAATTGAGATGAGACGTGAGTACATGAGAAGAGTTGAAGAAAGGAGACTTAAAATGGCAGAGAAGAAAAGTAAGAAGTTACCTGAAGGTCAAAGAGTAAAGATGCTAGAGAATGCACAACAAAAATATCAGAACTTTGCAAAGAATACATTACCCAGTGGACTATCAGCTATGCAAGAGAAGTTTTGTTTAGAATACACAGCTACAGGTGACGTATTAGCTGCGTATCGTTCAGCAGGTTATAAAGATTTAAACAATGATGCAAAGACTCGTGCTGAAGCTAAACGATTATTAAAGAATGATAAAGTAGAAGAAAGATGTAATCAGATAAGACTAGACGCAATGAAAGATGTAAGTGTTAATATTAATGAAGTTGTAAAGAAGTTTATGGATGTGTACAATCGTGGTCTTGCAGAAAATGACCTAACTAATGCAAACAGAGCAATGGAGTTTATAGGTAAACATCTAGGTATGTTAATTGAACGTCAAGAAATTAAACAGGACATTACAACTAAATCTCCTGAAGAACTAGAACGTGAGATAAAGCATTATGAAAATGTTGTCAAACTTGAAAAAATTAATAAGCAATAGTATAAAAGCTATTTATTATTTCTTTTTATTTTTTTTCGTATTATGGATATTATATATAATGGTTATGGCAGGATGGAATACAATTTGTAAAGGATGTCCAGTTAAATGGTACACAGCAAATGTTGAACCTATACTTCCTAGACCTGAACCTAAACCTGAACCACCAGTAATCATAGAAGAGGAAGAAGAAGATGAAGACTGGGATGATGATGAGGAAACAGATTGGCGATAAAAATAATTAGGGGAAATACATATTGGTTTTTACCTTTAGATTTTGAACGAAGAGTAAGACCAAAAGAATATAAAACACCAGTGGTAAATTATGGACCTAATACAAAAGCCAAGTGATAACTTAATTAAACTAAGAGAGTTATACTTTCAAAAAGCAGTTTTACAATCTAAAGATAGCTTTCTACATTTCATAGCTATGTTTGCACCTACCCTTGTACCTGATTGGATAATGGGTAGACATATACATCTTATAGCTGATAGATTACAAAAAGTTGAAAGTGGAGAAATAAAAAGACTTATGGTGTTTCTTCCCCCACGTTCTTCCAAGTCAGTGATATGTTCCAAGTTATTTCCTGCGTGGTACGTAGGTAGACATCCACAACATGAGATATTAACTGTGTCACACTCAGACCAACTGGCTTCAGACTTTGGTAGAAGTGTAAGAGATTTAGTTAACTTTGATTTATTTAATACAGTATTTCCAGATGTAACATTACGTAGTGATGTACGAGCTGCAGGTAAATGGAAAACAAATCAAGGTGGAACTTATTATGCAGCAGGTGTTCGTAGTCAGATTGCAGGACGTGGTGCCCATGTAGCAATCCTAGATGACGTAATGTCTGAAGAGGACTCCTTTAGTGAAACAGGTAGACGATATGTAAAAGAATGGTATCCATCAGGTTTACGTACACGTATTATGCCTAATGGTTCAATTGTCATTATTAATACACGTTATCATGAAGACGATTTATGTGGGTGGTTACTAAGACAAGAATCACAAATAGAATTAGAAAATAAATGGGAAGTAATAAAAATACCTGCATGGGTAGACGAACCTTCAAGTAAAATGCTGAACCTTCCAGTAGGCTCAAGTTATTTTCCTGAGTGGAAGCCAAGTGAAATACTCAAGAATGATGAAGAAGAGATAAAGGCAAGTAATGGCTCACGATATTGGGAGTCTCTCTACATGCAGAATCCTGTGCCTGATACAGGTGGTATAATTAAAAAGAAATGGTTAAAGTGGTGGGATTATGATGAGCCACCTGCATGTGACTATATAATACAAACATATGATACTGCATTCTCTACAAAGACTACAGCAGACTTTAGTGTAATACAAACCTGGGGTATCTTTGAATATATGGAGACTGATTCAACAGGACGAGAGAACTGGGTATCTAACTTAATACTATTAGGAAATGAAAAAGGTAGATTTGACTACCCAGCATTAAGAACTAAAGCACAAGAGTTATATGATTATCATAAACCTGATGTGTGTATTATTGAGAAGAAAGCTAGTGGACAATCATTAATACAAGATTTAAGACGTGCAGGTTTACCTGTGCTTGATTATATTCCTGATAGAGATAAGACTGCTAGAGTGTATGCGTCAACACCAATGATGGAAGCAGGACGTGTATGGTTGCCTAAAGGTTATGAGTGGAGTGATGATTTATATAGTGAAGCAATTACATTTCCAAATGCACGACATGATGACCAAGTAGACGCAATGACTATGGCAATACACTACATGAAAGAATCTTGGAATTTAACTCATCCAGATGACCCTGACTATGAAGAAGGTTATGAAAGAAAAAAAAGGGTTGCATACTGGAAGTTTTAAGTATATAATAATACAATATTAACTGTGAAAGAAAAATTATGCCAACGGAAAAAAACCCCTTTGATAAAATAGATATGCCTATGCCAGAAGGTTTAGGTGAAGAAGAAATAGAAACTCAAGAAGTTCTTCCTGATGAAAGTGTAGCTATGATGGAAGATGGTTCAGCAGTAGTTGACCTAATGGGTAGACCTGCCATTATGCCTGAAGAAGGTATGCCAGGAGGACACTATGATAATTTAGTTCCAACTCTTGATGAAGAAAGACTACAAGAGATTGGTGCAGATGTTTATGATAAATACGAATCAGATAAAGAGTCAAGACAAGAATGGGAAGAAACTTTCCAAAGAGGTTTTGATTTATTAGGACTAAAACTAAAAGAAACTTCAGAACCATTTGAAGGTGCATGTACTGCAGTTCATCCACTCTTAATAGAGTCAGCAGTGAAGTTTCAATCTAAAGCTTCTCAGGAATTATTTCCTGCAGGTGGACCAGTTATGGCTCAGATAATTGGAACTGAGACTGTAGAAAAACAACAACAAGCATCTCGTGTAAAACAATTTATGAATTATCAGTTAACTGATATGATGCCTGAATACTTTCATGAGTTTGAAAGAATGTTGTTTCATCTACCAATTATTGGTTCAGCATTTAAAAAGATTTATTATGATGCATCATTAGACAGACCATGTTCAGAGTTTGTTCCTATTGACCAGTTCTATGTATCTTATCATGCTTCAGATTTAATGAAGGCAGATAGATATACACATGTTATATTACGTAATCCAAATGACTTAGCAAAAGAAATTGCTGCAGGTGTTTATGAAGATGTTGAATTACCTGAAGCACAACCAATAGAACAAACGTCAATGTCAATGAAAGTTGACGAGATTATGGGTACAGCTATACCTGCTGACTCTGACCCTCAATACGTTTTATTAGAACAACACTGTTATTTAGATTTAGATGACAGTGGTATTGGTTTACCTTATATTGTAACAGTTGAAGAAAGTTCAAAAAAAGTTTTATCTATTAGAAGAAACTATAATGAAGACGACCCAACTAAACAAAAGAAAATGTTCTTTACACATTATAAGTTTGTTCCAGGTTTTGGTTT